>Ga0209277_10000671_pt1 | contig 17079 bp, 18 predicted proteins | sample JI81AbrownDNA_FD_187503 | JGI IMG/M metagenome (GOLD analysis project Ga0209277, IMG submission 187503) | Wastewater effluent complex algal communities from Wisconsin, to seasonally profile nutrient transformation and Carbon sequestration -... | ecosystem: Engineered > WWTP > Effluent > Algae... | reverse complement strand
GGCGAGGGCGAGAAGGTGTTTTTTCATTGATAAAGCTCCGGTGAGAAATCTGTCAAAAATTTCGGCAGTGAGAATGAACTTCGACTGCTTGTGCTTATTGAGCAATATGCGTGCCCGTATTGGGATGGTCTATATAAAACAACAATTTATATTTGTTTTCGAGTGTGCTTTTTTGCATATGTAAAAATTCCCGACGTATAAAAGTGAATTAGTGTTTATTTGTGACGAATTTTACGGAGAATTCCAAAGAGGTCGGTGTCGATGCTGTTTTGATTCTGGTTTTTAGATTGAAATCGGTGTTTTTGTATAAAATTGGCAGATAAGAAAATGAAATTTTCGTTTTCGATGATTTTGGAGTGAGCGAATGACTGAGCATGTAATGGATGAGAGTGTGTTAACCGAGGCGGCTGGCAGCGAACGTCGCAAGCGGCAGCGTTTCGTGGCGAAGCGCTGGGGCAGCGTCTGCTTCTGGGTGTGGATCGATGGCGTGCGCCTGCCGGTCAATGACCTTTCCCTGGAGGGCTTCAGTGCGCCTTGCCCGACACCGGTTGCTGCCACGGGGCGGACGTTTCCGTTCGTGCTGCAGCTGGAGGGCATTCCTGACGAGGTGCGCGGCGAGGCGGTGACGATGAACTTCGTTTTCGGTGCCGAGGGCGGGGTGCTGGGGTGTCGCTTCGCGACCTTAGAAGGCGATGGCGCGATGCGCCTGCACGACTGGCTGACCATCCACGTGATCTCGACGGCGACGGTGCGCATCTCGGAGCGCGAGGCCGCGGCGATCGTGTCCGGCCCATCGCTGGTGTGAGCACGCGGGCCTGAATGCTGCAGAGCGGGGCTCCGGGGGCGGGGCTGTGCTGCCATGGCACCTGAGAAATCTTCTCAGGTGCTTGATAGATATGATAAATTTCGCACCAGCTTCGCCGGCCACGAGCCGGCGTTTTCGTTTTGCCGTTCCGCTTGCCGGAATTTAAGGAATTCACGCCGTGCTCATCGCCAACAACATCACCATGCAGTTCGGGGCCAAGCCCCTTTTCGAGAATGTTTCCGTCAAGTTCGGCGACGGCAACCGCTACGGCCTGATCGGTGCCAACGGTGCCGGCAAGTCCACCTTCATGAAGATCCTGGCCGGGGTGCTGGAGCCTTCCGCCGGCAACGTCGCCCTCGACAGCGGCGAGCGCATGGCCTTCTTGAAGCAGGACCAGTTCGCCTATGAAGATGTGCGCGTGCTCGACGTGGTGATGCAGGGCCACACCCAGATGTGGGAGTGCATGAAAGAGAAGGACGCGATCTACGCCAACCCCGAGGCGACGGAAGACGATTACATGAAGGCGGCCGAGCTGGAAGGCCATTTCGCCGAGTACGACGGCTACACCGCCGAAGCCCGCGCCGGCGAACTGCTGCACGGTGTGGGTATCCCCACCGACCAGCACAACGGCCCGATGCGCGAAGTGGCGCCCGGCTGGAAGCTGCGCGTGCTGCTGGCCCAGGCCCTGTTCGCCAACCCGGACATCCTGCTGCTGGACGAGCCGACCAACAACCTGGACATCAACACGATCCGCTGGCTGGAGGAGGTGCTCAACCAGCGCAACTCCACGATGATCATCATCTCCCACGACCGTCACTTCCTGAACCAGGTGTGTACCCACATGGCGGACCTGGACTACGGCCGGATCCAGGTGTGGCCGGGCACGTGGGACGACTACATCGAGGCGTCCACCCAGGCCCGCGAGCGCCAGTCCAGCGCCAACCAGAAGGCGAAAGAGAAGGTCCAGGAGCTGCAGGAGTTCGTGCGCCGTTTCTCGGCCAACAAGTCCAAGGCGCGCCAGGCCACCAGCCGGGCCAAGCAGATCGAAAAGATCAAGATCGAGGAGTTCAAGCCCTCGAGCCGCCAGTACCCGTGGATCCGCTTCGACTACGACGAGAAGGACAAGCTGCACCGTCAGGCCGTGGAGATCGAGAACCTCACCTTCGGCTACGATCCGGCCAAGCCGATCATCAAGAACTTCACCCTCACCGTCGATGCCAACGACCGCATCGCCATCATCGGCGAGAACGGCATCGGCAAGACCACGCTGCTCAAGTTGCTGGTGGGCGCCGAGCTGCACGGCCTCGCGCCCCAGTTCGGCACCGTCAAGTGGGCCGAGAAGGCCAAGCTCGGCTACTACGCCCAGGATCATGCCGAGGATTTCGCCAGCGGCGAGAACCTCACCGACTGGATCAGCGGCTACGTGCGCGAAGGCGGCTATGAAGGCGACGACGCCGAAACCCTGCTCCGCGGCACCCTCGGCCGTCTGCTCTTCAAGGGCGACGACGTGAAGAAGTCGGTCAAGGTGATCTCCGGCGGCGAGCAGGGCCGCATGCTGTTCGGCAAGCTGATGCTCCAGCGCAAGAACGTGCTGCTGCTCGACGAGCCGACCAACCACATGGACATGGAATCCATCGAATCCCTCAACTCGGGTATCGCGGATTTCTCCGGCACGCTGATCTTCGTCTCCCACGACCGCGCCTTCGTGTCATCCGTGGCCACCCGCATCCTCGAAATCCGCGGCCCCGGCGACATCGTCGACTACCGCGGCACCTACGAGGAATACCTGTCCAGCCAGGGCATCGAGTAAGCCTCGGCGAACCCGCAGGCGGCGCCGCCCGACCCCGCGATTCCGTCGTGCTCACGCATCGACCCCTGATTGCCGTTGCAGCGCTGACCATTGCGCTGGGCCTCTTGGCCGACCGCCTGGGCGGCGCCTGGGGCCAGCCCCTGGTCGCCGTGTGGGCCTGGGCGCTGTGCGGCTGGCTGCTCTACCACCAGGCAGGGCTGCGCTCGCGTCTGGTGGCCTGCCTGGTGATCGCCACCGCGGGCGAAGTGGTGCTGTCGCTGGTGTGGGGGCTTTACGACTACCGGCTCGGCAATCTGCCCCTGTTCGTTCCGCCCGGCCATGTGCTGCTCTACTGGCTGGGCCTGCAGCTCGCCGAGCGGCTGCCCGGCTATCTGCTGGTGCTGACCCCGTGGCTGGCCCTGATCGCGGTTACCGCGCTGGCGCTGGCCCGGCTGGACTGGCTCGGGCCGCCCCTGTTGCTGCTCTTTTTCGTCTGCCTGCGCAAGGGGCCGGCGCCGCGGCTGTATGTCACGATGTTCCTGCTGTCGCTGGCGATGGAGCTGTGGGGAACCTGGCTCGGTAACTGGACCTGGCGCACGAGCCTGCCCGGCCTGGGCTGGCCGGTCTGCAATCCGCCGCTGGCGGCCGGTGCCTTTTACTGCGTGCTGGATGTGCTGAGCGAAGTGCTGTGCCGCCGCCGGCGTGATGTGCGGCCCGAGGGAAGCCGGGTTTATTAACCCGGCCCTTTGATTCACTTACCACCGCTCGGTCTGAACGTGCAGTCGGTATTCACGGATGATTTTTTGTGGGGGCGACTTCAGTCGCCCCTGCGCCTTCATCGCGCCACGAATGTCGCTACACACATGGCGATAGTCACTAATCGGGCGCTGGTAATGAATACTCAGACTCTGAGACTCGCTACGCAGAGTTTGATATTCACTACGAATCATCTGATAGTCGCTACGCTGATTCTGATAGTCACTACGACGCATCGAATACTCGCTACGTAGCATCTGATAGTCGCTACGCAGACCCTGATACTCGCTACGCCGGTGCGAGATGTGACATCCGAGGCAGCCGATGTTGCATCGCAAAGGATGGATCTCACTTCGACGGATCGATAACTGAGATCACGGCCCCTGTTATTAACCCGGCCCTTTGATTCACTTACCACCGCTCGGTCTGAACGTGCAGTCGGTATTCACGGATGGTTTTCGGTGGGGGCGACTTCAGTCGCCCCCACACAAGGGCTCTGGCGCTGCCTTTCGACACGCCTGGAGTGAACGGGTAGTCGATATTTAATGGCCGGGTTAATAGCGTCTGTCGGCCTTCAATGGCAGCCCGCCGAGGTCGGCGAGGCGGCGAGCGAGCGCATCCCGGTAAGCCGCGAAATCCTGGATGTCGTCGTGGCCGGCGCCGTCCACCGGCAGCAGCGCTGCCCGCCCGCCGCTGGCGGCCACCAGGGCCTGGGCGTGGGCGACGGGAATCAGCGCATCGTTGCGGCCGTGGAGAATCAGCACCGGGCTTGTCACCGCTGCGATCAGGCGGTCGCTTTCCAGTGGATATTTGAACAGCGCGCGGGGCATCGACGGATAGTGCTCGCGGGCTAGGCGCAGCAGGCTCGCGTAAGGGCTGACCAGTACCAGCAGGTCGGGCTTCACGTCCCGCGCGAGGCGGGTGGCGAGCCCGGTGCCGAGGGACCGGCCGAGGATCGCCACCGGCTTGCCGGCGTAGGCCGGAGCGATGCGATTCCACGCCGCACGCACGTCGGCGTGCAGTTGCGCTTCGCCGTCGATGTGCCCGCTGCTCTTGCCGAAGCCCCGGTAGTCGAGCATGAACAGATCGAAGCCGAGGCGCCGGTAGAAATCCACGCGGCTGGTCCAGCTTGTCAGGTTGCCGGTGTTGCCGTGCAGGTAAAAAACCAGCCCGCGGCTGGCCGGCTGGCGGAACAGCAGCGCATCGAGCACTGCGCCATCCACCGGAATGCGTATCTCCTCGACCTCCTGGTCCGGCGCGTAACGCCCGGCAAAACTGAAATCCGCCGGCAGCGGCTCCGGGTGAAAGAGCAGGCTTTCCTGACGCACGTAGAGGCTGGCGAGAAGGGCGAGGTAGCCGATCAGCGCGACAAGCAGGGCCCGCTGCAGTCCGCGCAGCAGGCGCCCGGGGCGGGGTGTGGGGTCGAAAACCGTCATTGCGGGCTCTCTGTGGATTCTTTCAGGCGACCTGCCGGGCCGCCCGGTCACCCCACCACACGGCCTCTTCAAACACCGAGTAGCCGGACAAATCCGAGTGGGCGAACAGCAGCCGGCCGTCGGCCTCGCGCAGCGCCGCCAGGCCGGGGTTGGCGAGGCTGCCGGGGGTGGGCGTGGCCATGGCGTGGCCGCGCACGGTGATGACCACGGCAAGCGTGCGGCGCCACAGTTCCAGCTTGCCGTAGGCCTGGTGCAGGTCGGCGCCGGCCAGGGCCAGGAGTTCGTCCGCGCGGGCGCCGGCCAGCCAGCGGCGGGCCTCGGCCGGCGTGCGTTCGGCCAGCGCCCGGTAGGCGGTGAATACCGTGTGGGCCGGGCGGGCGGCGCGGATCAGCTGATGGGTGGCGACCACCCAGCCGAGGCCTTGGCTTGCGTGGATCACGTTGTCCCAGGCCAGCGGGGCATCGGCCGGTTCGGGCGGAAAGCCGTCGAGCAAAAAATTGGCGACCAGCCACGAGGCCTGCGCCGGCAGGTGGGCCGCGGGGTCGAAGCCGAAGTCGCGGATGTGCGGAACGATGCGCGCGGCCACGTGCAGGGGCATCGCGCAGATCGCCCGGCGAGCGCGGATGAGCAGCGGGCCGGCGGCATCGCGGCACAGAATGGACACGCCGTGGCGATCTTCGGTGACGTGCAGCGCATGGCCGGCCATGCGCCGCGCGGCCGGAATGCGGGCGGCAAGGCCGCGGGCGAGGGGCGCGAGGCCGTCCGGCCAGGTGAGCAGCGCACCGTCGGCCGCGTTGGCGGCCTGCCCGCCGCGGCCGGCAAAATAGTGCAGGCCGGCCCAGGCCGACACCTGCGCCGAACCGGCGCCGTATTCGTCGCGGCACACGTAATCGAGATAGGTGTGGAGGCTGGGCGAGGTGTAGCCGCTGGCGACGAGCCAGTCGCGAAAAGGCGTGGCATCCAACCGGCGCCACGCGGGGTCGGCCGACGAGAGCACCCGCGGCACGCAAAACAGCCGCCGCCCGTCGCTGCCGCGGCGCTGGGTGAGGGCGGCCACTTCGTCTAGGAAGCGCCGGTGCTGGACGGCTTCGGCCGCGCTCACGTGTTCGGTGGGCAGCAGGCCGTCGTGCCAGCTGCCGTTGAAGAACAGGCGCTCGTCCGGCGCGTGCACCAAGGCCGCTTCGCTGAAGCGCGGGCGCTCGCCGGACGGGTCGGCTTCGATCACGCCCTGCTCGAACAGAATCTCCCGCACGGCGCTCGATTCCAGCGACGGCAAGGGCAGGTAATGGGCGCCGCAGGGGTAGGCCAGCGCGCCGGAAGGGCTGTCGATGCGCCCGCCGGCCGCGTTGCCGAAAAGCTCTGGGCCTTCGACGAGCAGAAAATCATCGACCCCTTCCTTCGCCAGCCGCCAGCCCGCGGTCAGCCCGGCGATGCCGCTGCCGAGGATCGCCACGCCGGTTCTGATCTCGCGCAGCGGTGACGGCAGCGGCGTGCCGTCGCGCAGCGCGTGCCCTGCGGCCATGCCGGGCTGGTGGATGGTGATCGGAATCCCGAGATGGTCGAGTCGCCGGCAGCCGGGCAGGGCGAGGGCGGCGCCGGCTCCGAGCCCGGCCTTCATGAAGCTGCGCCTTTCCATCAGCGCACCACGTTGCCCCAGTCCTGTTCGAAGTAATGCACCAGGCGCTGGTTGTTGAGGTGGTTGGCTTCGACGGGCAGGGGCTTCATGTCGGGCGGAAAGCGGAACATCAGGCGGGTGGTTTCGCCGTCGAGAAAACGGGTGGGGATGCTGTAGGCGGTGGGCGGCGTGTAGCCGGGGCGGCGCGTGGCGAGGTTGAAGCCCCACTCGCCGAAGGAGGGCACGTAGGCGTGGTAAGGGTGGGTATGAAAGCCGGCTTCGCGCAGCGTGGCATCGATGCACCAGAAGCTCCGCGGGGCGAACCACGGCGAGGTGGATTGCACGACGAGGGCGCCGTTTTCGGATAAGTGCCTGGCCATCAGCCGGTAGATCGGCACCGAGTAGAGCTTGCCGAGGCCGAAGTTGGAGGGGTCGGGAAAGTCGGCGACGATCAGGTCGAACACGTCGGCGTGTTCGTCGAGCCACTGGCCGGCGTCGGCATTGAGCACGGTGACGCGGGGGTTGCTGAGCGATCCGCCATTGAGCCTGGCCAGCTCGCCGTTGCGGGTGAACAGGCCGGTCATCGCCGGGTCGAGGTCGACCAGGGTGACGTGCTCGACATTGGCGTGGCGCAGGATCTCGCGCACCGCCAGCCCGTCGCCGCCGCCCAGCACCAGCACCGAGCGGGCCCACGGCATGGCCTGCAGCGCGGGGTGCACCAGCGCTTCGTGGTAACGGTGTTCGTCGCGGCTGGAAAACTGCAGGTTGCCGTTGATGTGGAGCCGCGTGTCGTCCTTCCAGCGGGTCAGCACCAGGCGCTGGTAGGGCGTGGTGGTGGCGAAGATCACCTCGTCGCCGTACAGGCCGCGCTCGGCCCAGCGGGTGAGCTGCTCGGACATCACCAGCCCGCCGGCCAGAAAAGTCATCACCAGGATGCCGCGGGTGAGGCGCGCACGGACGTTCGGGATGTCGGCGGCGTAATGCCGCAGCGTCCACAGCGCCACGGCGGCGTTGACCATGCCGAACAGAAAGCCGGTGCGTGACAGCCCCAGCTTGGGCGCCAGCACCAGCGGAAACAGCAGCGACACCGCCAGGGCGCCGAGGTAATCAAAGGTGAGCACCCGGCTCACCAGCTCGCTGAAGCGCGCCTGCTTGTTGTGGAGCACGCGCATCACCAGCGGAATCTCCATTCCCACCAGCACGCCCAGGGCAAACACCAGCGCATACAGCACCGTGCGAAACGGCGCCGACATCCAGGCAAACAGCATGAACAGCACGGTGGCCGACACGCCGCCGATCAGCCCGACCAGCAACTCAATGTCGATGAAGCGGGCCAGCACGTCCCGGTCATCGACGTATTTTGAGAGGTGTGAACCGACGCCCATGGCGAACAGGTAGCAGCCGATGATCGACGAGAACTGCAGCACCGAATCGCCGAGCAGATAGCTCGACAGCGCACCGGCGATCAGCTCGTAGGCGAGCCCGCAGGAGGCGACGACGAAGACCGACAGAATCAGCAGGCGGTCGGGTACGGCGGGCTTGGTGGTGGCATCGGACATGGGGCGGGACTCTACCCGCAATGCGCTTGCCGGGCACCGGGAATGCTGGCTAAATGATCGCCCTCCGCCTGGGAATCATGCCGATGGACGCGTTTTACAATTATGTGCTGCACCTGTTTTCGGGCCTGCTGATGGTGGGCGGTTTCGCCGCCATCTACATGTGGGTCACGCCCTTTCACGAGCTGGCGCTGATCCGCCAGGGCGTGGTGGCCCCGGCCCTGTCGCTGGGCGGCGCGGTGATCGGGTTTTCGCTCACCGTCGCCTCGAGCATCCTGCACAACGACCACTACCTGCTGTTTCTGTTGTGGTGCGTATCCGGCTTGTCGGTGCAGGTGCTTGCCTATGCGCTGCTGGCGCGGGCCTTTCCCCGCCTGCCGGTCCAGCTGGCCAGCAACAACGTGGCGGCGGGGGCCGCGGCGGGGGTGGTGTCCCTCGTCGTCGGTATCGTCAACGCCGCCTGCATGTCCTGACATTTCTCACCGGAGCATCCCATGAGCATCGGCTCGTTCATCAAGAAACAGTTCATCGACGTCATCCAGTGGAACGAGGATTCCGACGGTACGCTGGCCTGGCGTTACCCGATGGAAGACTTCGAAATCCAGTACGGCGCCAGCCTCACCGTGCGGGATTCGCAGATGGCAGTGTTCGTGAATGAGGGCAAGATCGCCGACGTGTTCGGGCCGGGCAGGTACACGCTCACCACCCAGACAATCCCGGTGCTCACCTACCTTAAAAACTGGGACAAGGCCTTCGAGTCGCCTTTCAAGTCGGACGTGTATTTCTTCAGCACCCGCCTGCAGCTTGGCCGCAAATGGGGCACGCCGCAGCCGGTGACGATCCGCGACAAGGATTTCGGCATGGTGCGGCTGCGCGCCTTCGGCATGTATTCGTACAAGCTGGCCGACCCGAAAAAGTTCTTCACCGAGATCAGCGGCACCCGTGCCGAATACACCGTTGACGAGCTCGAACAGCAGTTGCGCAATCTCGTCGTTGCCACGATGAGCGCGACCCTCGGCGGCGCCGATCTGCCCTTCCTCGACATGGCCGCCAACCAGCTGCTGCTGGCCGAGCGCATGGTGGCCGGCATGACGCCGAGCTTCGAGCGCTACGGCCTCACCCTCGACAACTTCGCCGTCGAGAACATCTCCCTGCCCGAAGAACTGCAAAAGGCCATCGACGCGCGCATTTCGATGGGCATGGTCGGCGATCTGGGCAAGTACACCCAGTTTCAGGTGGCCCAGTCGGTGCCGCTGGCGGCCCAGAACGAAGGCGGCCTGGCGGGCGTGGGCGCCGGGCTGGCGGCGGGCGTCGGAATGGGGCAGGTGATGATGGATGCGCTGCGTGGCGCTCAGGCGCCGACAGCCGCTGCGGCCCCCGCGGTGCCGGCGCCGGCCGCCGACGACCCGGAAGCGCGCCTCGCCAAGCTCAAGGCACTGCTCGAAAAAGGCCTCGTCACCCCGGCCGACTACGACGCCGCCAAGGCCGAAATACTCAAAAAGCTGATCGGGTAAGCGCCGCGTGTTCAAGCTCGCCTGCCCGGGGTGCGGCGCGGAGGTCGTCTTCCGCTCCGCCACCTCGGCCCTTGCCGTTTGCCAATACTGCCGCAGCACCCTGCTGCGCGATGCCGACGCAGTGCGCGACGTGGGCAAGATGGCGGTCGCCCTCGAGGATTATTCGCCGATCCGCATCACCACCTCGGGCATGTATGCCGGCAAGGCCTTCGGCGTGGTCGGGCGCATTCAGTTGCGCTACGCCGCGGGCTTCTGGAACGAGTGGTACCTCCTTTTCGACGACGGCAGCGCCGGCTGGCTGTCGGATGCCTCGGGGCAATACGCGGTCACCGTCGACACCGGCATCGCCAGCGATGCGCCGCCCTTTGGCCAGATCGTGCCCGGCGGTTTTTACCCCTTCGAGGGCGTCACCTACTCGGCGGCGGATCTGCGCACCGCCCAGTGCTCGGGCGGCGAAGGAGAGCTGCCTTTCCTGGTGGGCGCCGGCTGGCAGGCCCGGGTGGCCGACTACCGCCAGTCCCACCGCTTCCTGACCCTCGATTACTCCGACGGCGACACGCCGCGCCGCTTTGTCGGCAAGGCCGTCAGCCTGGCCGACCTCAAATGCCAGTTGCTGCGCGAGCCCGCTGACATCGCCCGCAGCGCCGGCCATCTCAAGGGCAAGGCCGCGGTGCTGGACTGCCCGGCCTGCGGCGCGTCGATCAGCTGGCGTCCGGCGGTGGCCGCGCACCTGCACTGCCCGGCCTGCGGCACCGAATCCGATGCCACCACCGGCACCGCCGAGATCATGGACGCGGCCCGCCGCGAGGCGCTGGTGCACACCACGCTGGCGCTGGGCGACGTGGCGAAGATCGACGGTGCGGCCTACAGCCTCATCGGCCTGATGCGCTGCCGCGAGGTGGGCGAGGTGGGCGGAATGGACGAATGGACCGAGTACCTGCTGTTTAACGAGGCGGCCGGCTTTGTGTGGCTGGTCGAATCCGGCGCCGGCTGGGACAAGGTCAAGGTGCTCGACGCCTGGCCCGAATCCGTGTCGGCCAGCGCGGTGAGCCTCGAAGGCAGCGCCTTCACGCGCATGCAGGCCTACGGCGCCGAAGTCATCTACGCGGCCGGCGCCTTCAACTGGCGCGTGCAGGTGGGCGACGCGGTGTCGATCACCGATTACCGCGGTGCCCGCGGCACCCTCTGCAGCGAACGCAGCCCGGCCGAAATCAGCTGGTCGCTGGCCCAGCGCGTGCCGGCTGGCACCGTGGATGGCTGGTTCGGCAAAAAGGGCAAGCTGGCCGCAGCCGCGGCGGCCGCCGGCAACACGGCGGTGCTGGGCGACTCCCTCCCCGCGGGCGCGCTGAACGCCCTCGCGCTGCGCTTCACCGCCATCCTGCTGGTCATCAACGTGCCGCTGTCTTTCATGGGCGGCTTCATCAACTGGCTGATCACCCTGATCGCCATCGGCGTGCTGTGGTGGCCGATCTACTCCCGCATCACCGACGACGCGCCATGACCCGTTTCGGCTACATCGTCTTTGCGCTGCTGATCACGCTGCTCACCACGCTGATCAACCTCGACACCCGCAGCGGTGGTTCCGGTGGCAGCAGCCGCAGCTGGGGCAGCGGCTCGTCCGGCGGCAGCTGGTCGTCCGGCGGAGGCGGGCACAAGTGAGCGGCTTTCTGCCCCGCGGCCGGCATCTGCTGGCCGATCTGCACGGCGTCGCCCCCGACCGCCTCACCGATCCCGCCGCCATCGAAACCCTGCTGCGCGCCGCCGCCGACGCCGCCGGCAGCACCCCGGTCGGCGGCCACTTCCACCCCTTCGGCCCCGGCCTCGGCGTAACCGGCGTGCTGCTGCTCAAGGAATCCCACATCAGCATCCACACCTGGCCCGAACACGGTTTTGCCGCGGTGGATGTGTTCATGTGCGGCGACGCCCGCCCCGAGCGCGCCGTCGAAGTCATCCAGGCCGCGCTGGCGGCCGCCTCGGTCAGCCTGCGCGAAGTGGCGCGGGGCTGAACGCTCAGCGTTTGCGGTCGTGTGCGGCGCCGCCTTGCCGGTGAGCGAGTCAAACGCTTGAACCTGTCGGCTGTCTTCGATGATTCACACGCCGCCCATATCATTGAAGAGGCGACGATTGACCCGCACATCCGGTCCGGCATGGACGACCGGCTGGCAGAGGAGGAAACGGGGCTTCGTGAATATTTTGTTGCAGTGCACAAAAAGCGCTTGCAATTGTTTTTGTTGCGGTGCAACATAGAGCCATACCGAATTTGCTTCGGTGATCGCAAGACCACCTACTTGAGGAGATCATCATGTCCGTTACCCCCGAAAAGATTGCCGCCGCCGCCAAGACCAACGTTGAAGCCAGCCTGAGCTCCGCTTCCGCCTTCGTGGCCACCGTGTTCACCGCTGTCGAGCGCGTGTCCACCCTGAACCTGGCTACCGCCCGCACCGCTTTCGACGAAAGCGTTGCCTTCTCCAAGGCTGTGCTCGCCGCCAAGGACCCGCAAGCCGTCGCCGCCCTGAACCTGGCTGCCGTGACCCCGTCCGTCGAGAAGGGCATTGCCTACGGTCGCAGCCTGTCCGTGATCGGCGCCGACACCAAGGAAGAGCTGACCAAGCTGGTTGAAGCCGAAGCCGCTGTTATGGGCAAGAACTTCGACGCTTCCCTGGAAGAGCTGTTCAAGAACGCTCCGGCCGGTTCCGAAGCTGCCGTCAAGGCCGTCAAGACCGCTCTGGCCAACGCCAACAACGCTTACGAAGGCGCCACCAAGGCTGCCAAGCAAGTCGCTGCTGCTGCTCAAGCCAGCGTCGAAAAGGCTGCCGAAGCTGCCGTGCAAAACGTTGAAAAGGGCGCCAAGGCTGCTGCCTCCGCTCTGAAAGTTGCCTGATCAGGAATCATGCGGTGAGGTTTTGCCGCAGTATTCCCGGTAGCATCCAAAAGGCCCCTCGGGGCCTTTTGTCATTTCAGGAGTCACCCGATGAGTCGTCGTAAATCACCGCTGGTTTCCGCACTCTTCAAGCTGACCCGGGCCGGCATGCGCCAGTCGGCGCGAATCGGCAAGGCCGCCGCGCGGCAGGGCATCGAATCAGGCAGCAAGATGGCCGAAGGCGCCGGACGCATGATGAAGGCCGTGGCCACCCCCACCGACGCGCCCGTGCCGGTGGCGGGCGGACGCTGGATCGACGGGCGCTGGGGGCCCGGGCCGCTGGCCATGCGGCGCTACCGCTTGTTCATCCCGACCGGCGGCAGCGCCAGAAAGCCGCTACCGCTGTTGTTGCTCCTGCACGGCTGCGCCCAGGATACGGCGGCCTTTGCCGCGGTAACCCGCGCCGCGGCCACGGCCAAGGCGCGCGGCTTTGCGGTGCTGATGCCCGAGCAGGCCCAGGAGGCCAACCCCCAGCGCTGCTGGAACTGGTTTGGCAGCGACACGCGGGTCGGCATCGAAACGCAGATTTTGATGAGCATCGTCGAGCACGTGGTGGCCGACTATCCGCGGGTGGGCGGGCCGCTGTTCGCGCTGGGCCTGTCGGCCGGCGGGTCCATGGCCCTGACGCTGGCGCTGCGGCATCCCGAGCGCTTTGCCGCCGTGGGCAGCCATTCCGGCGCCGCGCCCCACAGCGCGCGCACGCCGCTGCAGGCCGGCCAGGCCATGCGCGGGCGCCGCTCGCCGGACGGCGACGCGCTGGCCCGGCAGCTCGCCGGCCGGCGCCTGCCGCCGCTGGTGCTGGTCCACGGTGATCTGGACGCGATGGTGTCCTTCGAAAACGCCCGGGCCTCGGCCGATCTCTGGCTGGAGCTGCTGCCCGAGGGCGTCACGGCCCGCGAAACAATCACCGAAGTTCAGCGCGGCACCCGCCGCAAGCTCACCCGCAGTGACTGGAAAACCGGCCGTCAGCCCTGCGTGCGCCTGCTCCGCGTGCATGGCATGGGGCACGCCTGGAGTGGTGGCGCCGCCCGCCAGGCCTTTTCCGATCCGACCGGGCCGGATGCGTTACGGCTGGCATGGCAGTTCTTTGCGTCTACCATGGAACAAGCGGTGCCTGTGCCCGTCTGACGCCCTTTACGCCCGGAGATCTCTGCCATGTCCGAACTCCAATCCGCCGAACGCCTCCGTGACCGCGCTGCCGGCGCGCTGATCGGCGCCTTCATCGGCGATGCCCTGGCCCTCGGGCCGCACTGGTACTACAACCTCGACGAGCTGCACGCCGATTACGGTGACTGGATTTCGGGCTACACCGATCCAAAACCCGGCCGCTACCACGCCGGGCTCAAGGCCGGCGACCCGTCCCAGGCGGGGGTGCTGCTGGAATTGACCTTGCGTTCGCTGGTGGAGCGGGGCGGCTACGACGAGGCGAATTTCTGTGCCCGGCTCGATGGCGATTTCTTTCCGCAGATCGACGGCTCGCCGATGGCCGGCCCCGGCGGTTACACCAGCCAGTCGATCCGCGAAGCCTTTCGCAAGCGCGTGGGCGAAGGGCTGCCCTGGGGGCAATGCGCGGGCAACGCCGACACCACGGAAGCGGCCGAGCGCGTCCTCGCCATTGCGGTGCGTTACGCGCTCGATCCGGCCGCGCTGGCCGCGGCGGTCACCCGCAACGCGGCGCTCACGCAAACCGACGGCACCGTGCTGGCGATGACCGTGGCCTTTGGCGCGGTGCTCGGCATGCTGGTGGAAGGCCACGCCCTCGACGGTGACATCTCGGACAAGCTGATGGCGCGGGTCAAAAGCGGCGAACTGCCCTTTCACACGGTGACCAGCGGCAAGCTGCAGGCGCCGCGTCCCGGCGAGGCGGAAGCGTCGACGATTGGACGTTTTCCGTCGCCGGACGCACTGCTCGGCCCGTCAAACATGGCTCGTGCGGCCCGCGATCCGGACATCCGCATCGAGCCGGCCTGGAAGGTGTCGCTGGTGTATGGCATGCCCTGCGCCGTCTATCACCAGTTTCCGGCGGCTTACTACCTGGCGGCGCGCTTCTCCGATGATTTCGAGTCGGCGGTGCTTCACGCGGTGAATGGCGGCGGCCAGAACCTGGCCCGGGCGATGCTCACCGGCGCGCTGGCCGGCGCACAAACCGGCCTGTCGGGCATTCCGCGGCGCTTCATCGACGGGCTCGCCGGTTCGGATGAGCTCGTCGGTCTGGCGCAGCGGCTGGCCACCGCGCTTTAGCGCGACGCCCTGAGGTTCAGCAACGCCCTTTCTTGGCCTGACCCGGCGGACAGTGGCCTTCGGAGCCGCCGTCGCCACCGCGTCGGGATTCGCAGCGGCCGCGGAAGTTCTTGCGGCCCTCGTAGCGGTGGCAGTTGTCGCGCCACCAGTTTTCTTCGCGCCAGCGGTCGCCATCCCAGTAGCGGCCGTCGCGGTTGCGGTCGCCGATGTAGAGGGACATTCCGGGTACCTGGATCGAAAGGTCCATGTCCACGGCGGCCACGGGGCTTGCCGTGGCCAAAGCGGCCAGGGCCAGGGAAACGAACAGCGTGTTGCGCATGGTGAGTCTCACGGTAAATTAGGCTCCCAGACTATAAACCCGCACCGCCGACACGGCATGGCGACAATAGCCTCGCAGGCCGGTCTGCCCGCTGAATCCCATCGTCGTTACAATGTGCCGAAAAGACGACACACCGGCACCGGGCCGGTGCGCACAAGGAGGCAGCATGGCGGTCATTTTTGCCAAGACCCGCAAGGGCCACGCGGAGATCGAAACCCGCGCCGGCGGTCTCAACCCGCGGGTGCGTCGCGTTCTGATTTTTGTGGACGGCAAGCGGCCGGTCGAGGAGCTGCGCGGCATGCTGCAGTCAGACGATCTGCAGCACACCCTGGGCATGCTGGAAGAGGAAGGCTTCATCGAGATGACCGGCGTGGCCGGCCCCGCGGGCGCGCAGCCTGTCGATGCCGCGTTGCCGCCGCTGGTGGCCTTCCGCCTGCATCCGCCCGGCGACGACCCGGTGCGCCTGCAGCAGGCGCGCAACTTCATGCTCAACACCCTCAACGCCTTTGTCGGCGCGCTGGGCACCAGTTCGCTCCAGGACCGCATCGAGGCGGCCCGCAACCAGGCCGACCTGCGCAGCCTCTTCGACGAGTGGTATCACGCCATCGTCAGCTCCCGCAACGGCCGGCGCGAGGCCGAGCATCTGCGCGGCAAGCTGCTTGAGGTGATCTGACGGAGCGGTTTGCCTGTGCGGCTTGCCGCGGGTCAAGTACCTGCCGGCGGAGGTGAACTAATCTCCGTTGCCGTGAATCAATGGTGCAGGGGCTTGTGTTCTTCGGGCACGGGCCTGTCTGCTCCCTTGTGTTCACCTGCCGGTCAATTGCCATGGACGACTCCAGTCTCGATTTCGACATTCCCGGCCGCGAACTCGCCGTCGCCGCCGAGGCGCTGTATCTCGCCAATCTCATGATCGTGCCCGGGCTGGGTTTTGTCGCGCTGCTGGTGCTGTGGCTGCGCGAGCGCCACCGGGCGCCGGAGCTGGCCCGCGGCCACCTGCGCCAGACCCTCGCCGCCAGCCTGTGGGCCGGCGTGCTGCTGGTCGTGACCAACGCGGCCATCATTCTGGCCGGCGGTTACGACGCGGCTTCCACGTGGATCATCGTGATTCTCTACTTCACGTGCTGCCACTCCACGCTGATCTTCTGCGGCGCCATCGGCTTGTCGAAGGCGCTGGCGGGCAAGCCTTTCCGCTTTCCGCTGATCGGGCCGCGCTGATGGCCGGACAACGCATCATTCCGATCAAGCCCGCCGGCACGCCTGCCGACGGTGGCCGCCAGCGCTGGCGGCGCTGGGCGCAGGCGGGCTTCTTCGTGCTGTTCATCCTCGCGCCGGTTTTCAATCTGCTGCGCTTCGATCTGGTGGCCGGCCACGCCTGGCTGCTGGGTTTTGAGTGGCATGCCGGGCTGGAGGATTTTTCCGCCGGGCGCATCGACGCATTCGGCGCCGTCGGGCGGGTGATCGGCCGTGTGCTGCTGCCCATCCTCGCCACCGGCGCGGTGCTGATCTGGGTGTCGTGGAAGTGGGGGCGGCTTTACTGTGGCTGGTTGTGCCCGCATTTCTCGGTGGTTGAAACCATCAACGGCTTCATGCGCCGGGCCATCGGCCGGCCCAGCCTGTGGGAGTCGCGCCCGCTGCCGCCTCGCGAGCCCGACGGCACGCCGGTGGTGTACGACCGCCTGTGGTGGCTGGTAACCGTGCCGCTGGCGGTGGGCTTTGCCTTCGTGTGGGCGGTGGTGCTGCTCACCTACCTGTTGCCGCCCTTCCAGGTGTACAGCCACCTGCTGGGCGGGGCGCCAAGCCGCAGCGAGTTCATCTTCATCACGGCCGGCACGCTGGTGCTGTCCGCCGAATTCCTTTTCGCGCGTCACCTGTTCTGCCGCTACGCCTGCGCCGTCGGCATGTTCCAGAGCCTCGCCTGGATGGGCAACCGGACGGCGATGGTGGTGGGTTTCGAGCGCGACCGGGCCGCCGACTGCGCCAGTTGCTACAGCGCCTGTGACCACGTTTGCCCGATGCGCCTCAAGCCGCGCAACATCAAGCGCACGATGTTCACCTGCACCCAGTGCGCCCAGTGCGTCAGCGCCTGCGAAACCACCCAGGCCGACAACCCCAATGGCCCGCTGCTGCA
>Ga0209277_10000670_pt1 | contig 17080 bp, 16 predicted proteins | sample JI81AbrownDNA_FD_187503 | JGI IMG/M metagenome (GOLD analysis project Ga0209277, IMG submission 187503) | Wastewater effluent complex algal communities from Wisconsin, to seasonally profile nutrient transformation and Carbon sequestration -... | ecosystem: Engineered > WWTP > Effluent > Algae... | reverse complement strand
CCCATGGCGCGCTGTATTGCCACCTGCCGCGCTTCAAGGCCCAGATGACGATGTTCAAGCTGCTGGGCTACGAGGTCATCAGCCTCGACGCGGCCGCCGCCGGCCTGCGCGGCGACGCCCCGCTGCCGGCCCGCCCGCTGGTGCTCACCTTTGACGACGCCTACGTGGATTTTCTCGAAAACGCCGCCCCGGTGCTCAAGGCCCACGGCTACCCGGCCACCATCTACGCGGTCAGCGGCCTCGTCGGCACCACTTCCAGCTGGGACTACGGCGTGGGCCCCGAACCCGCCCCGCTGATGAGCGCCTCGCAACTGCGTGAAGTGCAGGACATGGGCTTCACCATCGGCTCCCACTCCAAAAGCCACCTGCGCCTCGCCCAGCAGGACGACGCCTGCATCAGCGCCGAACTCGGCGACAGCAAGTCCGCCCTCGAAGATCTCCTCGGCCGGCGCGTGGACCACTTCTGCTACCCCTACGGCAGCCACGACATCCGCGCCGTGAACGCCGCCGCCGCCGCCGGCTACATCACCGGCACCACCTGCGAACGGGCCGCCGCCACGCCCGAGGACGACCTCCTCACCCTGCCGCGCAAGGCCGTGTCCCGCGGCGACGACGTGTTCGGTGTGGCCTGGAAACTGCTCGCCAAGAACACGCCCAAGCGCCCGCCTGTCCGCCGCTGACAAGCGCCCTCAGCCGGCCCCGAGACACTCCACGCTGGAGGGGCGCGGGCGTCCGAGCCGGTCTAGCTGAAAGGCGATGCCCCAGGCCCATTTGTCCTCCTCGTCGGCGTGCTTGAGCCACAACTCGCAGCGGGCGGCGCCGGATGCGGGCCGGCAACGGGCACTGAGTTGGTTTCGGCCGTCGCCCATGGCGGCAAGGAAACCCGCAAGATAGTCACCTATGGTTTTGGCCGGCAGTTGCGGCGCGGCCTGCGCGCAGGTGGCATGGACGCGGAGCGACACGTCGCGCAGCTGCAGCGCAGCCCGGACGACGCGGTAGCTGTCCGCCTCAGCGGCCGCATCCGTCGGCATTTCGGCCTGGGCCGGCTGAAACGCCACCCACGCCAGCAGCAACATGCCAAGGCGGCGGCGGCGCGAAAAACCGCAAGGCATCTCAGCGTCCGCAACCGAAAGACGAAGGAATCGACTGGGCCGGAAAATCGCCGTAATAAAGCCCGTTCACCTGGCTCTTGTAATGCTTGCGAAAAGCTTCCGGCGTGGCGGTAACGACTTTATCTTCGGTGTTGCTGTAGTGCCAGATGTTGCCGTCGAGCGCGATACCAACGTGCTTTTTCGGGATGTTGGTCATGCTTTTTGTCTTGAGGTTAACCGCGCTATCCGCGGTGACGAACACGAACACGCCGCCGGACAACTTATCGAGCGTCGCATCGTACTTTCCTACCACCGGGCAAGCCGCAAACAGCTCATGCACCCGGATACACGCACCAATCCGGCCAGCGACCCGCTCCGACGACATTTTGCTGCATGTCACGCTTCCGGCCGAAACGTTCATCACGTGGCAAACGAAATGGGCGCAATGATTCAGATCAGAGTCGTCGAAGCCGTGGGGGCAGATCTCCGAGATGTTCTTGCCCAAATAGCTGTCGAGCATGAGACGGGTAAGGTTGGTGGTCGGACTGCAGGCGGGTGTGGGCATCGTCGCGTTCTCCCTGGTTCACAGCACAAACGGATGGATCCGGTATAGCCACGCCCCCCAGACTAATCAAAGAGGATTTTTCCGGGTGTTCAGTCGTCTCCGCCCCGCCGGAAAGCCCACCACCCGGCCGCCGCCGTGAAGCTGGCGATGATCGCCACGACGATCCAGAAGCCCTTGGCGTGCTCCGCCAGCGGCACGCCGCCCACGTTCATCCCCAAAAGGCCGGCGATCATGTTGATCGGCAGCGCCAGCACGGTCACCATCGTCAGCACGTACACGCTGCGGTTGGTCTCTTCGGTCACCCGCGCGGCAATCTCCTCCTGCAGCAACTTGATGCGCTCCTGCAGCGCCGTCATGTCGGCCAGCACGGCCGAGAACTCTTCGGTCGAATGGCGCAGTTCCTGCACGTCCTCATCCGCCACCCAGCCCGGCGGCTGGTTGAGCAGCCGGAACAAGGCCCCCGGCTCCGGTGCCAGCAGGCGGCGCAGGCGCACCAGCACCCGGCGCAGCGCGCCAAGGCGGGTCCGGCTGCGGGTGACCCGTTCGGCCAGCAGGCTGTCCTCCACCTCGTCCACCCGCCCCGTGGCGGCCCGCACGATCTGCACCAGCACGTCGGCCTGATCACGCAGCAGGTGGGTCAGGAGCGCCACCGACGAGCCGAAGATCTCGCCCCGCTTCACCGCCGCCCGCAGGCGGTCGATGGAACGGAGCGGCTGCAGCCGCGCCGTCACCACCGTGCGCTCATCCACCCACATCCACAGCGTGGCGATCTGCGAGGGCTCGAAGTCGAACTCGTAAAGCACGTCGTTCACCACCGCAATCAGCGCAGCGTGGGCGTACTCGATGCGCGTCGAGTGCGAGCCCTCATGCAGCGCATCGAAGAACTCGTCCACCTCGCCCAGGTGATCCCGCAGCCAACGCTCGGTGGCCGCGTGGGCCAGGTTGAAATGCAGCCAGGCGAAGGCGCCGTCGCCAGCCTCCGCCTCGGCCCCCGCCTCCGCCAGCCACCGCGCCGCGCCTGCCGTGTCGAGCGGGGTACCGGCCGCCGCGGGGCGAAAAAGGAATCCGGAAATCAGCCCCGAACGATCGGAGCCGTAGGATGAGTCGGCGGGAATCACTGGGCAGCCTGAGGGGTGGCGGGGCCGCGAGGGTAGCGCAAGCGTGTAACAGGGGCATGACAGCCAGGCCCCTTGCAGGGCCGCCGGGGGCAGTGTCAGCCGAGCCAGCGCAGCAGGGTCGAGTAGAGCACCCCGGGCACGACGGGCTTGGTCAGGAAGTCGTTCATGCCGGCATCGAGGCAATTGGATTTGTCGTCGCTGAACACGTTGGCGGTCATGGCGAGGATAGGCACCGACTGGCCCCCCGGTAGCTGGCGGATGCAGCGGGTGGCCGTGATGCCGTCCATCTGCGGCATCTGCATGTCCATCAGGATCAGGTCGTAGGCCTTCCGCTCGACCATTTCGACGGCCTCGCTGCCGTTGTCCGCCGTGTCGACCAGGAAGCCCACCGCAACGAGCAACTCCTCGGCCACCACCTGGCTGGTCGGCTCGTCCTCGACCAGCAGCACGCACTTGCCCTGGCTGGCCTCTGTCAGCATCGCCTCGGCCCTGTCGAGGTCCGGCGCGCCGGGCTCCGTACCCGACGGCTCGCCCTTGCCGAGCAGCGCGGTAAACCAGAAGCGACTGCCCACGCCGGGGGTGCTGCTCACCCCGACCGCGCCGCCCATCAGCTCGGCCAGCCGCTTGGTGATCGCCAGCCCCAGGCCCGTGCCGCCATACTCGCGCGTCGTCGAGCTGTCCGCCTGTTCGAAGGAATTGAAGATTTTTCCGAGCACCTCGGGGGCAATGCCGATTCCGGTGTCCTGAACCTCGAAGCACAAACGCACGTGCTCACCCTCGTCAGCCTCGACCTTCACCCCGATGGTGACGCTGCCCTGGGCGGTAAATTTGATCGCGTTGCCGACGTAGTTGAGCAGCGCCTGCTGGATGCGCGTTCCGTCGCCAACCACGCCCGGCAGGCGCGCAGCCAGGCTAACGTTCAGCCGGAGGCCCTTGCTCGCGGCGCGGTCGCTCATGATCGACACCACGTTGGCGAGCAGTTTCTCGATCTGGATGACTTCGGCGCTGAGGGTCAGCTTGCCGGCGTCGATCTTGGAAAGATCCAGGATGGAATTGATGATCTCGAGCAGGTGACTGCTGGCCGCCTCGATCTTGTTCAGGCGGTCGGCCTGCTCGGGCGTGACGCCGGTGCGGTGCATGAGGTAGGCCATGCCCGTGATGGCGTTGAGCGGCGTGCGGATTTCGTGGCTCATGTTGGCCAGGAAGGTGCTCTTCGCCCGGTTGGCCGACTCGGCGATATTGCGGGCTTCCTCCAGCTGCTCGGTGCGGTCCCGGACGAGTTCCTCCAGGTGCAGGCGGTGCTTATCCAGTTCGTGCTCCAGCGCCTTCGTCGCCGTCACGTCCGTCACGAAGCCATACCAGACGATCCTGCCAGCCTCATCCAGTTCGGGAACCGCATCCACGTGCAGCCATTTGATCCGGCCGTCGGACGAACGGATGCGGTAATCGACGAGCCAGCGCTCCATTCTCGTCGCTGACAGCCGGAGGGACATGAAGAAGCGCTCGCGGTCCTCCGTAACGAGAAGATCCCTGATGCTGCTGGCACTCGATTCCAGCACTTGGGGGCTCACGCCGTAGAGTTCCCGCACCGCCTCGCTGGCGAACGGAAACGCGCCCGTGCCGTCCGGGTGCTGGCAATACTGGAAGACCATGCCGGGCACGTAGGTCAGGATCTTGCGCACCTGCTCGGTCGCGGCGACCCGGGTGAGCAGCGCCTCCTGGTCGACGATGAATTTGAGCAGCCCGTTGAACGCCACGGCCAGCTTGCCGATTTCATCGTCCCGCTCGACCGGCAAGGGCTGGCGCGGCCGGCGGCCCTGGCGCATCTCGTCAAGCAGGACGGCGGATCGTTCCAGCGGCTTCAACTGCCGGCGCACCCACCACCACGCCACCAGCCCCGCGCACAGGGTCAGCGCCACCGCCGAGAACAGCAGGCGCCGCTGCATCTGGCGGACGACCAGAAAGGCTTCCTGGGTCGGCAGCACCGACTGCATCAGCCATCCCGTCGTGCCGATCTTCGCCGACGACGACAATTCCTCGACACCCCGCGAGCTGACGGCGACACCGGAGCCTTCATGCCCGGCGAGATAGCGGTCGTAGAGAGGATTCACGCCCGCCGCCGGGCCGACATTCATCACGCGGCGTTTGTCGGACGACGCGATGCAGCTCCGTGATTCGATGTCGGTGACGAGAAAGTCACCAGTACGGCCATACTTGGCGTTGCTGATCTGGTCGAGAAAATTGGATTCGCGGAGATTGATGACGCCGATCACCGCACCGACGTAGCGGCCCTCCGGCGTGCGGATCGGCATCGCGATGCCGATCACCGGCGCACCGGAGCGCTGGCCGATCGTCGGCGGCGTGATGACGGGCTTGTCTGCCGTTTTCAGTTGGGCAAAGAACGGCAGATCCCCGTGTCGCGCACCGACACTCTTGTGCCCGGCCGGCTCGCTGGCGAGGGCGACTCCGTCTGCATCCGTCACGACGACGCCCCAGTTGAACAGCGGATCGATTCCGGACTGGGATTCGAGCAGGGCCTGCGCACTGGCGCCATCAACGGCGCCGAGCCGGCCCAGGCGTTGCGCGAGATTCTCCACGATCGCGCTCCGTTCATTCACGGAGCGGTGAATCCCGGAAGCGATGAGGGAGACCGTCGAATACTGCTGCGCCGAGATGGCCAGCTCCATGTCCGAACGCAGATAGGTGCCGATGATCAGGGTGACGATCCAGATCGACGCGACAGAAGCGCACAAGGCCCCTGCGACCAGTCGCGTTCTCAAGGACTGCCATGAAAGACCGGCCATGCATCGCTCCCCAGGTGTCTCTTTATTGTTGTGTCGGCGGGCGGCGTCAGATCGGCGCCACCTCGCCCTGGACAGACCTCAGACTCCTCCCGCGCGACACAGGGCCTTAGCCATTACGGAAAAATGGCGTGAAAGATTGAGCGTCCCGTCACGGGTACAGCCCGCGCAGCTTGTGCGCCATCAGCACCCGTTCGCACCCCAGCACAAAGGCCGCCGTGCGCATCACCACGCCCTTCGCCTGCGCCGCATCCCACACCGCGGCAAAAGCCTCGCGCATGATCCGGTCCAGCCGGGCGTTGATCTCTTCTTCGGTCCAGAAGAAGGCGCTGATGTCCTGGACCCATTCAAAGTAGCTCACCGTGACGCCGCCGGCATTGGCGAGCACGTCCGGAATCACGGTGACGCCGTTTTCGCGCAGGATCAGATCCGCTTCCGGGGTGGTCGGGCCGTTGGCGCCTTCGGTGAGGATGCGGGCCTTGATCGAGCCGGCGTTGCTGGCGGTGATCTGGTTTTCCATGGCGGCTGCGACGAGGATATCCACGTCGCAGCCCCAGAAGCGGTCGGCATCGATGGTTTCGGCGCCGGGTGCGCCGATCAAGCTGCCGCTCTGGTGGCGAAAGGCCTTGACTGCCCGCACGTCGAGGCCGGCCGGGTTGGCGATGGCGCCGCTGCCGTCCTGCAGGGCGACCACCTTGGCACCGGCGTTGGCGAAAAGCCGGGCGGAGGCTTCACCCACGTTGCCGAAACCCTGGATCGCCACTTTGGCGCCCTCGATCTGCATGCCCAGACGCCGGGCCGCTTCAACGGTGGAAACGAACACGCCGCGCCCGGTGGCGTCCTTGCGGCCGAGGCTGCCGCCAAGGCTGATCGGTTTGCCGGTCACCACCCCCATCGAGGTCTTGCCTTCGTTCATCGAGAAGGTGTCCATGACCCACGCCATGACCTGCTCGTTGGTGTTGATGTCGGGCGCCGGAATGTCCTTGTCCTGGCCGATGAGAATGTTGATCTCGCTGGTGTAGCGGCGGGTCAGGCGTTCGAGTTCGGGCATCGACAGCAACTTGGGATCGACCCGTACGCCGCCCTTGGCACCGCCGAAGGGCACGTTGACCACGGCATTCTTCACCGTCATCCACGCCGACAGGGCCATGACTTCGGCCAGGGTGACATCCGGGTGGTAGCGGATGCCGCCCTTGCCCGGCCCGCGCGAGAGGTTGTGCTGCACCCGGTAGCCCTCGAAATGGGCGATCTCGCCGTTATCCAGGCGGATCGGCACATCGACGATCAGTGCCCGTTTGGGCCGGGTGAGGAGGGGCGCCAGCGGACGCAGTTCGGCAGAAAGGTGGGGCTCGACCCGGTCGATCTGGACCAGGTAGGTTTCCCACGGGCCGAGATGCTCGGCCGACAGGTAGGACGGAATGTGGGAGACGTTGTTCATGCTTGTTCCTCCTCGGGTCGCGCGGGTGCGTGGCAGGGGCAGCTCACCGCCGCAACCGGCCTGCCTGTTCAAGATCGGTGCGGCGGCACCGCTATCATCGGCCCAATCGTCCCGCCCTGAACGAGATCCTGCGCCCGCCCGCGCCACGCGGGCTTGCGCAGGCACGGGAGCCGCTGTCGGCGGGGCGTGACCGTCACCCGTTTTATGACAAAGGGGCATATCCCTGCACAGGCGGGCCGTGAAAAAAGGATAATGCCACCCTCACCGGGCTTTCCGCCCGATCCCGCGTTATTCATCCACCCGTTCTTCAACCCCGGAGCGTTTCCCATCATGAAAAAAATCAAGGCAGGCAAATTTCTTGCCGGCTGTGCCCTGCTGAGCGGTGCATGTCTCCTTGCCGGCTGCGCAACGGAACAATCCCGCACGTTGGAAGTCGCCAAGGTTGCAAGCGCCGGCACCCCGTACAGCGGCACGCGCAACCTGATTTCCGTCGGCAAGTTCGACAACCGCTCCAACTTCATGCGCGGCATCTTCACGGATGGCGTCGACCGGCTCGGCAGCCAGGCCAAGACCATCCTGATCACCCACCTGCAGCAGACCGGCCGTTTCAACGTGCTCGACCGGGACAATCTCAGCGAGATCACGCAAGAGGCCGGCTTTGCCAAAAGCGCTCAGAACATCAAGGGCGCAACCTATGTGATCACCGGCGACGTCACCGAATTCGGCCGCAAGGAAATCGGCGACAAGCAACTGTTCGGCCTTCTCGGGCGGGGAAAATCCCAGATCGCCTACGCCAAGGTCAACCTGAACGTGGTCAAGGTCCAGAGCTCGGAAGTCGTCTTCTCGGTCCAGGGCGCGGGTGAATACAGCCTCGACAGCCGGGAAATCATCGGCTTTGGCGGAACCTCCAGCTACGACTCGACCCTGAACGGCAAGGTGCTCGATCTGGCCATGCGCGAGGCCGTCAACAACCTGGTCACCGGCATTCAGTCCGGCGCGTGGCAACCCGGCCAGTAACCCTCACAACAGAAAATCCACCATGAAACGTCTTAGCTGCACAAACGTGGCGGCCCGCCTTTCGATCGCCGGCGCCCTGCTGCTGGCCGGCTGCGCCACCCAGCCCCAGCCGCTCTACTACTGGGGTGACTACCAACCCCAGCTCTACGGGCACTTCATGAAGGAGCAGGCGCCGCAGGAGCAGATCGCCAATCTCGAAGCCGGGCTTGAAGAGGCCCGCGCCAGCGGCCGATCCGTCCCTCCCGGCTACCTGGCCCACCTGGGCATCCTGCATGCCCAGGCCGAACACCCCGACCAGATGCTGAAATACTTCGAAGCCGAAAAGACGCGCTACCCCGAAAGCACGGCGTACATCGATTTTCTGCTGCGCAAAGTCAAACAACCACAACAAGGCGCCCGCTGATGCGACTGGATATCTTGAATGCCCGCAGTGTGAAGGGCGCATGCGCGGCCCTGCTGGCTGCAGCCCTGACCACGGGCTGCGCCACGACGAAAAGCCCGTACGACTACACCCACTTCAAACAAAGCCGCCCGGCCTCGATCCTGGTGCTGCCGCCGCTGAACGGCTCGCCGGACATCAACGCCAGCTACAGCATGCTGTCGCAGGTCACGCTGCCGCTGGCCGAATCGGGTTACTACGTTTTTCCGGTGAGCCTGGTGGATGAAACCTTCCACCAGAACGGCCTGCACAATCCGGCCGAAATGCACGACGTCAAACTGCAGAAGCTGCGGGAAATCTTCGGTGCCGACGCCGCGCTCTACATCACCGTCAAGGAATACGGCACCAGTTACACGGTGATCACGAGCGAAAGCCGGGTGACTGCGGAAGCGCGCCTGATCGATCTGCGCACCGAACAGGTTTTGTGGAACGGCACGGCCACCGCCTCCAGCGCGGAAGGCCGCAATTCGAGCGGCGGCCTGGTGGGTTTGCTGGTTCAGGCGGTCGTCAGCCAGATCATCGAAAGCTCGACAAACCGCTCGCACCCGATTGCCGGCATCACCAGCTATCGTCTGCTGGGCGCGGGGATGCCGAACGGAATGCTCTACGGCCCGCGCTCGCCCAAATATCAGACGGACGGCAACGCGCGACCCTGAGCCCTCGAGGCACCGCGCAACCGCGCCCTGTCCCTGGCCGCCGGGCTGCGCTTTTAACAGTGCTCGGTAAATCCAGGGGCCGGGTCAATAAGCGGCTTCAGGCCACGCCGAGGGCATCCAGCGCCACCAGACGGTAACCCCGGTGGAGCAGTTCCTCGCGCAGATAGCGCGCCGTGCGCACCGCATTCGGGCCGTCGCCATGCACGCAGATGCTGCCGATGGTGGCGGGCAGGCGCTTGCCGGTGACGGAGATCAGCGCCTGTTCGTCGAGCATGGCGCTGACGTGGGCCAGCGAGGCTTCGGCACCGTGGATCATGGCGTCGGGGCGGCGGCGCGGCACGAGGTTGCCGTCGTCGAGGTAGGCCCGGTCGGCAAAGATTTCCTCCACCACCGGCAGGCCCGTCTCGTAGCCGGCCTGGCTCAGCTCGGACAGCGCCGGGGCGAGGAGGATCAGCGCCGGATCGAAAGCCTTGACCGCTGCCGCCACGGTGCGGGCCAGCTCCAGGCTGGCGCTGGCCATGTTGGAGAGCGCGCCGTGGGGCTTCACGTGGGACATGGTCAGCCCTTCGGCACGCGCCATGCCGGACAGCGCGGCCAGTTGGTAAAGGATGATGGCCTCCAGCTCGGGCGCCGGGATCGTCATCGGGCGGCGGCCGAAACCCTGCAGGTCGGGGTAGGCGATATGGGCGCCGACGCTGACGCCGGCCTTCTTCGCCAGGCTCAAGGTGCGGCGCATCACCAGCGGATCACCCGCATGAAAGCCGCAGGCAATGTTGGCACTGGTGACGGTGGCGAGCATCTCGGCATCGCTGCCCATCTCCCAGGCGCCGAAGCTTTCACCGAGATCGGCGTTGAGATTGACGGTTCGTATCACGGAAAACCTCGTTTTCTGGAAGGGTTGAAAAGCCGCTCAGGTTTCGTCGCCGCGCACCGCGGCGCCGGCCAGATTGGCGGACAAAAGTGACGCGGCATCGAGCGTGCCGGCCGGCTGCAGCGCAGCCAGCCAGTCGGCCAGCCCGCGGGACAGGGCGCGGCGGGCGGCGGCCGCCGCGGTGGCATCGACGCAGCAAAAGCGCAGCACATCACCGGCCTCGACATGGGCCAGGCGCGGCAGGTCGGCGCGGATGACGGTGGCGATCTTGGGGTAGCCGCCAACGGTCTGGCAATCGGCCAGCAGCACGATGGGCTGGCCGTCGGCCGGCACCTGGATGGCGCCGGGCGTCACCCCGTCGGAGACGATATCGGCGCCGCCCTCGAGGTGCTGCAGAGGCGGGCCGGCCAGCCGCAGGCCCATGCGGTCGTGGGCCGGCGTCACGACAAAGTCTGCGCCAAAAAAGGCTTCACGCGCGGCCGCACCGAAGTGGTCCAGCTGCGGGCCGGGCATCACGCGAATCGGGCCGCTGGCGTGATGCAGGGGCCCGGCGGCACGCCAATCCCGGTGCACTTCGCCCGTGAACACCGCACAGGGCAGCCGCTCGCCAGGCGCCAGCAGCAGCCCCAGGCCCGCGCGGGCGTAGGTGGAACGGCTGCCGAGCATTTTCGGTGTGCGTATTCCGCCCGCCACCGCGAGGTAGGCGGTGCCCCGCGGGCGCCCGATCTGCAGCACATCGCCGTCGACTAGCGTGACCGACGACCACGCCGCCACGGCACGGCCTTCGCCCGAGGCTGCAAGCAGGCGGGTCGACACATCTCCCGCCAGCGCCACCCGCAGCGGGCCGCCCACGGCCTTGAGCGCCGTCGCGACCAGCCGCAACTCCAGCCCGGCCACCGCCGGCGCGTTGCCGACGAGGCCATTGGCGGCGGCAAGCAGCAGCGGGTCGAGGGCGCCCGACACCGGCACGCCGATGCTGCGATAGCCCGTGCGGCCCGCATCCTGGATGCTGACGCCGATGCCGCCCGAGACGATTTCCAGCGCGGCCTGGCTCATTCGCCCAGCGCCTCCCGCGCCACCGCCTGCCAGCGCACCCGGTCGCCGGGGGCCAGCAGGGCCGGGCGCGCCGCCTGGGTGGTATCGAACAGCCGCGCCCCGGTGCGCCCCACCAGCCGCCAGCCGCCGGGGCTGTGCCACGGATAAACGGCACACATGCGCCCGGCAATGGCCACCGAACCGGCCGGAACGCGGCTGCGCGGGGTGGCCAGACGCGGCATTTCCAGCACCGCCGGCAGGCCGCCGAGATAGGGAAAACCGGGCAAAAAACCCAGCATGTAAACGGAGAATTCGGTGGCCGTCAGCAGCGCGATCACCGCTTCCCGCGTCAGGCCGGCCCGGGCGGCAACGTCGGCCAGATCGGGGGCCAGATCGTCGTCGAAACACACCGGCAGCGTCCACAGCCGGCCACTGGCCGTGGCGCGGCGGCCTTCGCCGGCGAGGGCCAGCAGGGTTTCGCCGAGCACGCCGGAAGCGGCCCGCTCCGGGTCGAAATGCACGGTGACGGAACGGAAGGTCGGCACCCGTTCGATCACGCCGGGAAGCCGCCCGTCAGCCACCAGCGTGTCGAGCGCCGCGGCAAACCCCAGCACGCGGGCATGGGTTTCGGGAGCGATGCCGTCGCCGAACTCCACGGTGAAGGCGGCATCGCCCAGCGCCAGCAGACGGGGATAGCCTGCGGCAGGCAGGCTCAAGGCTTACTGCCCCAGCGCGCCAAAGGCCTTCTTGGCCAGGCTGCCGGCAGCGCCGATCGGATCCTTGCGGATCGCCCGTTCTTCCTCGGCGATCATCAGGTAAAGACCGTCGAGGGCCTTGCGGGTCACGTAGTTTTCGATCTTCAGGTCGTCGCCCTTGACCAGCCCGAACTGCCCGGCCTTGCCGGCGAGCTTGTTGTACTGTTCGGCGAGGGCCAGCTTGCCGGTGGTTTCGCGCACCTTGGGCAGGAAGGATTCGGTCAATTGGGCAGCGGTTTTGTCCTTGAAATACTGGGTGCCGGAATCGTCGCCACCCGACAGGATTTTTTTGGCGTCGTCCACGCTCATCTTTTTCACCGCATCGACAAGCAGCGCCTTGGCCTGGGGCACGGCCTCCTCGGCGGCCTTGTTCATGTTGGCGACGAGGGCATCGAGATCCTTGCCGCGGCCCATCGTGCGCAGCATGCCTTCAACCGGCACGAGGCTGTCGGGCAGGCCGATCTTGACCTTCGGGTTGTTCATGAAACCACCGTCGGCACCCAGTTGCCCGACGGCTTTCGAGGCGCCCTGCACCAGCGCCTCCTTCAGGCCGCCGGAAGCGTCCTTGTCGGTCAGATCGGCCAGGCCCAGCGCCCAGGCCTGGGAACAGATGACAAGCAGTAGCAAAGCTCTCAGAATCGCACGCACGGCAAACCTCCCATTTCTGCTATCGGAACACGGTTAACAAAAAGATGTATTTCAAGGCTATCACGCGCTCCGTCACCCCTGCTCCCCTCGTTGCAGTCCTGAGCAGGCGCACGCCCGGCCTGCCGTCGCCACCCGCCGCCGCCCTGCTGGTCAAAGCCGCGTGAAGGCCGGCACGCTGATCGTGGCGCTGACGGTGGCCGGCGCGGTGGCGGCGCTCGCGCTGTGGCCCAGGGGCCGCGACGTGGATGTCGTCACGGCAGCCAGGGCGCCGCTGACCCAGTCCGTGGTCGCCACCGGGCGCATCGCCACGCCGGCGCGCATTTCCATCGGCAGCCCGCTGGCCGCCACGGTGCTCGAAATCACCGTGCGCGAGGGCGACTTGGTTGCGCCCGGCCAGGTGCTGGCCCGACTCCGCTCCGACGACGCCGCCGCACTCATCGCCCAGGCCGCCGCGGCGCTCACCGAAGCCGAAGCCCGTTTCGAGCAGACCGTGCAAGTCGGCCGCCCGGTTGCCGCCCAGCAACTCGCCCAGGCCGAGGCCAACCTCAAGGTCGCGCAGGCCGAAGCCGAGCGCGCCCGTCAGCTCGTCGCCCAGGGTTTCTACGCCCGCTCCAAGGCCGACGATGCGCTGCGCAACGCCGCCAACGCGACCTCCGCCGTCGCTACCGCCCGCGCCCAGCTGCTCGCCCAGGCCCCCGGCGGCACCGAGCACAACGCCACCCGCGCCCGCGTCGAGCAGGCCCGCGCCCAGCTCGCCAACGCCAAGGCCCGCGCCGCGCAGCTCACCCTCACCGCGCCGGCCGCCGGCACGGTGCTCACCCGCAAGGCCGAACCCGGCGACGTGGCCAGCGCCGGCAAGGTGCTGCTGGAAATCGCCGACGCCGGCGAAACCCGCATCCACGCCACCGTCGACGAGAAAAACCTGCGCCTGCTGGCCACAGGCCAAAAGGCCCGCGGCGTGGCCGACGCCTTTCCCAACCAGGCCTTCGATGCCGAGTTGTACTACCTCGCCCCGGCCGTCGACCCTTTGCGCGGCACCGTCGAGATCCGCTTCCGCGTGGCCCGCCCGCCCGCCTTCCTGCGCCCCGACATGACCGTTTCGGTCGAAACCGTCACCGGCCACAAGGATTCCACCCTCGTGCTGCCCGCCGAAGCCGTGCGCGAACCCGCCAGCGCCAAGCCGTGGGTCTTGCTCGCCACGGACGGCATCGCCCGCCGCAGCGACGTGAGCCTGGGCCTGGCCGGCATCGGCCGGGTGGAAATCCTCGACGGCATTGGCGAGGGCGACCAGGCCATCCTGCCCGCCGCGGGCGCGCTCGACGGTGACAAGGTGCGCATCCGCGAACCCAGGAAGCCAAAGATAGGCGGCATCCAGGTTCCGCAGGGCTTCACCAGATAATGGCCGGGCCCCAGCCCAGCGGGCCGGCGCGATGAAGCTCCGCCTGCCCTTCGCCCCCCTCGTCGCCCTGCGCTTTTTGCGCGAAGGGCGCATGCAGACCCTGCTGATCCTCGCCGGCACCGCCGGCGGGGTGGCGGTGATCGTGTTCCTGACCCAGCTCATCACCCAGTTGCAGGCCCAGATCGTCGACCGGGTACTCGGCAGCCAGGCCCACGTGGTGATCCGCCCGCTCGAAGAAACCAACCTCCGCGCCATCGACGATGCGGCGTTCGCCACCCTCATCGAGCCCCGCGCCCAGCGCCTGCGCTCCATCGACCAGTGGGAAAACGTGGCCCGCCTCGCCGCCGACATGCCCGGCATCACCGCCGTGTCGCCAATGGCCACCGGCCCGGCCTTCGCGTTGCGTGGCCAGGCCAGCAAATCGGTGGCGCTGATGGGCGTCGACACCACCCTCTACCGGCGCATCGTGCGCATGGACGAATACATGCTCGCCGGCCGCTTTGCCGTGGAGGGGCCGCGGGCCGTGATCGGCACCGAGCTGGCCAAGGATCTGGGCATCGGCCTTGAAGACAAGCTGCGCGTGATGCTGCCCAACGGCCGCGACGAGCTGCTGCAGGTGGGCGGCATTTTCGACATCGGCAACAAGGATCTGAACCGCCGCTGGGTGTTCGTGACGCTGCCGCTGGCCCAGAGCCTGCTCGATCTGCCCGGCGGCGTGTCCAGCCTCGATCTCACCGTGGCCGACATCTTCGAGGCCCAGGCGATTGCCGACCGCCTCAAGGGCGCCACCGGCCTCACCGTCGATAGCTGGATGCAGACCAACGCCCAGCTGCTCGCCGCGCTGCGCAACCAGACCGTGTCCAACAACCTGATCCGCAGCTTCGTGGTGATCATCGTCGCGCTGGGCATTGCCAGCGTGCTGGTGGTGAGCGTCGTCCAGAAGCAGAAGGAGATCGGCATCCTGCGCGCCATGGGCGCCAGCCGGGCGATGATCCTGCAGGTGTTCCTGATCCAGGGCTCGCTGGTGGGCGCCGTGGGCTCGGTGATCGGCAGCCTGCTCGCCTTCGGCCTGCTCCAGACCTTCTCGGCCATCTACCGCAACGCCGACGGCACGCCGCTGTTTTCAGCCCAGCTCGAACCGCGCTTCATCGTCATGGCCGCGCTGGTCGCAACCTCGGTCGGCCTGGCCGCGGCGCTGATCCCGGCCCGCCGCGCCGCCCGCATGGACCCGGTACAGGCGATCCGCTCATGAGCGCAGCCGTCATCGAACTCACCGGCCTCACCAAAACCTACAACATCGGCACGCCGGTCGAAACCGAGGTGCTGCACGGACTCGACCTGTCGCTGATGGAAGGCGAATTTGCCGCACTGATCGGCCCCTCGGGCTCGGGCAAGAGCACCCTGCTCAACATCATCGGCCTGCTGGAGCGCCCCACCGGCGGGCAGCTCTCGTTTGCCGGGCGCAACACGGCCACCTTGCCGGAAGCCGAAATCACCCAGCTTCGCGGGCGCAGCATCGGCTTCGTGTTCCAGTTTCACCACCTGCTGCCGGCCTTCAGCGCCCTTGAAAACGTGATGATGCCGGCCATCATCGCCAACGGCGCCCCCAGCGACGCGCTGGAAGCCACCGCGCTGCAGCTCCTCGACGCCGTAGGCCTCAAGGCCCACGCCCACAAGAAGCCCGGCGAACTCTCCGGCGGGCAACAGCAGCGCGTTGCCATCGCCCGCGCGCTGGCCCTCAGACCGCGCCTGATCCTCGCCGACGAACCCACCGGCAACCTCGACACCCGCACCGCCGACGACATCTTTGCGCTGCTGCGCGAGTTCAACCGCGACAGCCACTGCGCCTGCCTCATCGTCACCCACGACCCCCGCCTGGCCGCCCGCTGCGACCGGGTGATCCGGCTGGTGGACGGCAACATCGCGGACGACCTGCCCACCGCCTGAGCGCAGCCGAGGCGGCGGCCCGAATCTTGCCCGCAGCGTGAATGCTGTCGTTCTCGCCGGGGCTATCCTGCCGATATAATCTGCCCCAGTTCGAGCACCTCAGAACACTTCCATGACGGCCACGACCACCCTTTACGACATCCTCGGGCTCAGCCCCTCGGCACGCGAGGGCGACATCCACGCCGCTCAGATCCGCCTGACCAAGTATTACCTGATCGGCGCCCACGGCCTGAGCCAGGCCGATGCGGACACGCAGATCCAGGTCATCAAGGAAGCCTGGTGGGTGCTCTCCAACCCCGGCCGGCGGGTGGCCTACGATGCGAGCCTGCTCGAACCCCCGGCACCGCCCCCGCCCCCACCTCCCGCCCCTGGGCCACAGCCCGCAGCACCGGAAATCCGCCTCCCGCTTCCCTCGAAAGCGGCACTCAAGGCCGGCGGCAAGCCCTCGCCGATGCTCATCATGCTGGGCATCGTTGGCGGGCTGGCGATCATCGGCATGCTGATCCAGATTTTCTTTTCGGTTTTTGCCTTCCGCCAGGTCAGCCAGACAGCCGGCAGCGATCCTGCCTATGAGGCCCATCAGGCCCGCCTGATGGCCGCCGAGCGGCGCCTCACTTACGGCGACATGAGCGACAAGGAGATCGCCGAAGAGGAAGCCGAGGCCACCCGACGGCGCGCCGAATCCGTCCAGCGGGAAGCCGAACTGCGCGAACAGGAAACCGAACGCCGCAAGGACTACGCCAGGAAAGAAGAAGAGCGCCAGCGCGAGTGGGCGCTCCAGGAACGCAAGCGCTATGCCGACCAGGTGTCCTCCGAGCTGCAGCGCGCCGAGGAAGCCGGGCGCCGCAAGGCCGAGGAGGAGCAGCGCCGTGCCGAATGGGAGAAACGCCAGAAGCAGGACGCCGAGCGCCGGGCCGACCAGGAAGAGCAGCGCCGCGTGCAGGAACGCGTGGCCCGCGAGCGGGCCCGCTGGCAACAGGAGCTGCAACGCTAAGCCGGCGGGCCGGACTTTTACCCGCCAACCCGCCGCATCCGCCTGCTTTCCGCGATAATCCGGCATGAACTCGACCTTGCCCCCCGCGCCGGACGCCGATTCCGGCCCCGCCGCCCCCGCCGCGGAAGCCACTTTCGTCCCGCCCCCCGAAGCCGTCGTTGCCGCACCTTTCGACCAGTTGGCCCTGCCAGCCCCGGTGCTCGCCAACCTCACCCGCCTCGGCTATCACCTGATGACGCCGATCCAGGCCGCCAGCCTGCCGGTGGCCCTGGCCGGGCACGACCTGATCGCCCAGGCCAAGACGGG
>Ga0209277_10000668_pt1 | contig 17102 bp, 15 predicted proteins | sample JI81AbrownDNA_FD_187503 | JGI IMG/M metagenome (GOLD analysis project Ga0209277, IMG submission 187503) | Wastewater effluent complex algal communities from Wisconsin, to seasonally profile nutrient transformation and Carbon sequestration -... | ecosystem: Engineered > WWTP > Effluent > Algae... | reverse complement strand
CCCCGCAGACCCCAACATTGCTCTGTTCAACAACTTCAATGAGCGTTGGATGTTTCCGCTGGTAAGTGCATTGCCTGAGTAACCAGCAGTTAAAATAAAGACCATTTTATTGGTAAAAGAGGAGAATGCGATGAAAAATGATGCCATCCTTCCGCTTACCCGTGCCATTGCAGGAGTGGTTGTTTTATTTCTCATCACCGCTTTTGGAATCTTATTTTTTCTGCCAGATCAAACAGGCACATTGTTCGCATGGTCCATCAAGCCGCATATGTCCTCCATGTTTTTTGGCTCAGCTTATTTAGGCGGGGCGTGGATTCTTGCGCAAGCCGCGTTTGGCAAAAACTGGCATCGTGTGCAAGCCGTGTTCCCTGCGGTGACCGTCTTCACCATCGCCATGCTCATTGCCACCCTCTTGCATTGGGAGCGTTTCTCTCTCGGCACAATTCCCTTCATTGCGTGGCTGATTCTCTACATCGTTTCACCCTTTTTGATTCCCGCACTTTGGATGTACAACCGGCGCACCGATACATACCAGCCTGAAACATCGGATGTGGTCGTTTCGATCACCGCCCGCCTTGTCACGCGCTTCATCGGGACCCTTGTCCTGCTTTGTGTCACGATCGGCTTTTTCTACCCGACGCTTTTCATCAACATCTGGCCGTGGGTATTAACTCCGCTGACCGCGCGCGTGCTATGCGGCTGGCTCTCCGTGATAGGCACAGGCGCCATAATGATCTCTCTCGACCAGCGCTGGACAGGCTGGCGAGCCATTCTCGAAGGTATCTTCATCGCCTACAGTTTGATCTTTGTCGCAGCATTTATGAACCCCGCTGATTTCACAACTGGTATTTTCAACTGGTACACCGTTTTGATGGGGCTTATGCTGCTGTCGATTCTTGTTTTCTATTTCAGAATGGAGCGTCAGAGGCGTAAGATTTAGAGAATGGATTCCTGCTAGAGTTTTTATTAAATCGTCTTTGCGCCAAAGCGGGTTTGTGAATCGATGAAGAGATAATATACTGCCAACCCGCCGCTATACATAAGAACTGCGGTGTAAACGAGCAGGTTGATGAGGCGGTTAGGTTCCACGGTGCTAATCAACCCAATGAAGGGGAGGATGAGCACGAGGTCATAGGCGAGGAAGCTGAGTAACTGTCCAAGGGCGTTGTGCCAATTTGGGCGGAACATGCCGTAGAGAAAGTAGAACGCATCACCGAGGAAGATGCAGCCAAAGACGACGGAGGAATCGGGGTTTAGTGCCCAGGGGAAGATGGGGGCTTGTAGAATCAGCGCCCCGCCCGCAGCGAAGAGAGAGGCGATGAATATCCAAAAAGAGACTTTAACAGGTTTGGGCATGGGACGAGTCTCTTTGAGCGGAATATTCAAACTCCAGAAAAATGCAGCGAGGCTGGCAACAGCGGAGAGCGCGCCGAAGATGCCGAAGAGAGTCATATTTGCGCGGCCTTGAGAGGCGAGTTTGAAAAAATAGATGGTAGTGGTGAGGGCGATGACGAAGATGTTGAGTGTGCCTGCGGGAAGCGCGCCGAATTCGCCCGTCCAGCCGATCCAGAGTGCGGCGGCGCTGACGGCGGCGAGGATGGAGCCGACGAACAGGTAGGAGTAGCGCCCATCTTCCCAGGGCCAGATGGATGTGGCGAAAGGCATTTGATAGATGAAGCCGAATGCAAAAAGCAGAAATATCAGACCGCTAAAGGATAAGAGACCGCGAAGAATTTTCATGTGTGCCTACCTTATAAAATAATTTTGATGTAATAACCCCATGATGTGCGTTGTGTTTCGGGGGGTAAATGGCAGTTTAGTTTTTTATAAAAAATGGGATGGAAATTTTCCATCCCATTCATCCTTCTGCTTTTTAGAGAATTAATTTTTCAATTGCGCCCTTCGCTATTCTTGTTGGAGGAAATTTTATTTTAACTCCCGCCGCAATTTCTCTGTAACGGTGCGCAGAGATTTGATGCGCGAAAAATATTTGTCGTTGGCTTCCACCAACGTCCAGGGTGAATCGGGGGTGCTGGTCTTCAATAGCATTTCTTCGGCGGCGGTGATGTAATCTTCCCATTTGCCGCGATTGCGCCAATCTTCATCGGTGATCTTCCATGTTTTGTAATTTGTCTTTGTGCGTTCACGGAAGCGGCGTAGTTGTTCCTGCTTGCTGATGTGCATCCAGAATTTGAAGACGATGGTGCCAAAGTCGGTGAGTTGACGCTCGAACTGGTTGATCTCGCTGTAGGCGCGGCGCCAATCTGCTTCGGTGCAAAAGCCTTCGAGGCGCTCCACCAGTACACGCCCATACCATGAGCGGTCGAAGATAGCGATCTGTCCCTGCTCGGGCAGGCGCCGCCAGAAACGATAGAGATAATGCCGCTCTCTGTCCTCGCCTGATGGGGCGGCAATCGGCAAGACTACGTAGCCGCGTGGGTCGATGCGTTCGGTCAGGCGTTTGATCGTGCCGCCTTTGCCTGAGGCATCCATGCCTTCAAAGACAATGACCACGGGCCGCTTCTGGGCATAGACCTGGAATGCCAGCTCATGCAATTCAGCTTGCAATGTCTTGAGCTGCTTGTTGTATTCATCGCGTTCCAGTGCCTGTGTAAGATCGAGGCGCTCAAGCATTTACGGCTCCTTTCATTTCTTTTGTAGCGCGGGGGCGTTTGGCTTTTATTGTTGAAGAGGATGGCAGCCCGAGGCGGGCTTCGAGCGAAGCGATAATGGTTTCAAATACCTTGATGCGCATGTAGTATCGGTCGGTCGCTTCGACAATTGTCCAGGGGGCGTGAGGCGAGTCGGTGCGAGCGATCATATCTTCGACATAGCCCGCGTATTTTTCGTAACGCTTGTTTTGCAGTTCATCTTCTTCGCCCACCTGCCAGGCCGTCAACTTATCCTTTCGCAATTTCTTGATGCGTTTCTTCTGGTCTTCTTCGCCGATATGCAGCCAGAATTTCAAAATGACCGTTCCATCTGCGGCCAGCATTTCTTCAAATTCGGCAATGTCTTGATAGGAGGCGCGCAGTTCATCTTTGTTGATGGTTTTGTTCAAGCGGTCGATCAGGACTCTGCGATACCAGGATGTATCGAACGCGACCATTTGTCCGCGGGCGGGAATTTTGAGCCAGAAACGCCACATCCACGGGTAGCGGGTTTCGGCGGTGCGCGGCGGGGTGACCGGGACGACACGAAAGCCGCGCGGGTCGAGCCGCTCGGCGAGCAGGCTAATCAAGCGTCCCTTGCCTGTGGCTGCCCATCCTTCAAAAATTATGATGACCGGAACTTTTGCATCGAAGACGGCGTGTTCCAATTCGTACAGGCGCTGCTGTAATGGTCTTAATCGTTTTTTATATTCTTCCTGTTCTAAAGTCAGATCGAGGTTGACGTATTCAAGCATGAGGAGGTTCCAGTCTGTTGAGTTGGTTATATAATCTGGTTGTGATGCGCCTATGCCTTAATTGGTACTATGGCAGGCATTGATTGTTCCGGCTGGGTCCCAATATTTTCCGTTGCCTACAATGACAAGCTCTTCAGTGAAGATAACCTTGTTATCGACAGTAACTTTTAGTTCCCAAGTTCCAGAGGCGAGTCCTTTTGGTTCGGTAAATTTTAGGATTTCCACACCGGATTCAGGACCGTCCCAGGCGCAGGTATATCGTATCCACTCTTTTCCGGCTAATGTCCATGTGCGAGTATAGGGAATTCCGGATTTGAAATTTTCGTAACTGAACTGGGCATATATTTTTGTAATTCCTGCAGCGAAATTGTTCGTGCTATTTTGTCCGTTGCAGAGAGCGGGACAGGTTTGAAAATCGAATACTCTTGGACCTGCTTTCGTAGGTGTGGGGAGTATGACGACCTGGGTATCTGTTGGGAATACCTCTTGCGGGGTCGCAGTCACCACTTGTACGATGACAGAGGTTGGGGTTTCTTGTGGGAAAAGACGGTCTAATATCTGTGGGGATATTAATATTGCCACGCAGCCGCCAATTGCCGTTATGAGCGCAGCAAAAGCGGTAATGATGCCGGGCAGGGTTTCAAAAAACTTTTTATTAGGAGCTTCCCCTTCAGATTTGTCTCTGGTTCTGACTTTTGGCCTTGCCATACGGTACCGTCCCTGATCTGTAGGATGAGAAATGTTTTAGTATTATCCATTAAACCCAGTGGATAATCAAGACCGAAAGATCGGGCGAGAAGCAGGATATATATGTACGTTGATTTCAACAGGGAACTACGCTCAGGGAAAGAAGGCTAATGGGACTAGCTCGATTTCCTTCATGTGAATTGACAGTCTGTGGGTAAATGGGACATGAAAAGTCCATATAAAACTTGTAAATGCTATAATCACGAAAAGGAGAGACTTATGGGAACTACTGAACTGTTTGTTGAATTAATAGTCATTGGGATTGGCGCAATCACCTGGATCGCGCTGGGGACTCTGAGTATTTTTGGCTATACATGGATCCCTCGTGAGGAATTTTTTTCTATCCCTTCCCTGATCCCTTTCCTTTCTCTGGTTTATATTGTGGGAATTGTGACAGACCGCATTGCAGATGTTTTGTTTGAGGCGATCTGGGTGCCGAAGCTGCAAAAGAAATATTATTCTTCCTCTGCAACCGCGAGGGATGATAGACGGTTGATCTACAGCAGCAATGAATATCTCGCCAATTTGATCGAATATGGCAGGAGCCGGCTGCGGATTTGCCGCGGCTGGGCTTTCAATGCGGTGTTGATCATGATCGCGGCGAATTTCTTTATCACGACACAGGTTTCAGGCCGTGACTTGCAAAATAAGCTGTTCATTTGGGTGAATCTATTGGTTGGATTCGTGGCTTATTTCAGCTGGTATTCATGGTATCGACTTCAGGATACGCAATACCGGCGGTTGAAGGATGATGCCGCTTTCATTCGGGGACAGAATAAGGTTTCAAAGAAGCGCTCTACATAAGGACAATCGCCCAACTCAAGAATTATTAACAGCCCCGTCCACTCATGCGAGCGGACGGGGCTGTTACATTATCTATGCGGTCTTACTGCGGCGTTGAATGATGCTGTAGATTGCCAGCCCAAGCACGAATACGGTTGCGACCCAGGCGCTATTCGCCACGAGTGCCGTGGCAGCCTGTTTTTGAGCGATCCCAGCGAAGGACCAGACCAATACGAAGACGTATCCACTGTCCCTGCGTGTGATCGTCATTGCGAGGGCGAGTGCGCTTGCGACGATGAGCATGATGACCGCCCAGACTTGCGGCGCGATGCCGAATCCCGTCCAGTTGATGTAGTAAAGATAGTCGGTGACGTTGGCCACGGTGGCGACGGTGATCCAGCCGAGGTAGACGCTGAAAGGAATATCCACGCTCCATTTTTCAGTATTGCTTACGGCTGTGCGCCCGACGTTTAATTTAAGATAGCTGGCGATGAGCAGAGCAAGCAAGGTCAGCATGACAAGTACGCCGAGGCCAAAGATGTTGTAGTGCCAGGTGAAAAGCCAGGCCGCGTTGAAGATGCCGCTCAGGGCAAATAAATATCCGAGCTTGCGCAGGCGCGGACTTTCCTTTTGGTCTGCTCGAAATTGATAAATGCTGAATGCGATCCAGCCGATGTAGATGATGCCCCAAATGGCGAAGACATACCCCGCAGGGACGAAGTAGACTTGAAAGCGGTCTGAGATCTCGCCTGTGTTCTGCCCATTGAGCGGCAGGGCGCTGGCGAGGATGTTGACGGTCAGTGCGATGACTACTGATAGCGCATTGGCAAGTTGACGAAGCGTGTCTTTGTTCATACTGTTCTCCATAATAATATTTGCGACAGGGACAGTTTCATCATACGACTTCTTACTGTCAATTGCTATCATGAGCGGGGTGGGCTACTTCTCTGCCTTGACTCCTGTGGACCGAAACACCAGCCAGTAAAAACATGCCATGTAAACTGAGTACACGATCAGCGCTGCCAAAATGGACAGGTTCATTTCATTAGACAGTTGATACTTTAGCAAAAGCAGCGCTCCTGCAAAGAAGTGACCGAAATTCGCCAGCGATACGGGCCGCGCGTAGATGCCGCCGATTAGGCTGTCTTTGGCTGTCCAGTTCATTAGCGCAAAGGAAAAATATAATGCGCCCATTAATTGCACAAGCACGGACGTTGTCCCTGTTGGCGCTGATCCCTGTGTATAAAGTAACGTATCAGGAGCGAAGAGGGCGAATACTCCCGCCAACCCGAGAATGAGCGCGCTGGATGTCATCAATATTTTTGTGTTCAAGATTTTCTCCTGGAGATAAAGATGTAGAGATTATCACTATGGGACTACATCTGCCGTGGCAGGCTTACTCCTGCCACGGAAACAAATTGCCCTCTCCTAAAGGAGAGAGCTAAACGGAGAATCTTGATTATTATGCCTATCAGGGAGAGGTTCTGCCTAAGGAGCGCAGACTCTTCACTTGCTCAACACTTTCAATACTTTGTCGAGGTTTCCTAATAACAAACCAAGCAGCGGCAACATGAGTTGACTAAAGAGGGTTAATACAGACTTCAACTCAAAAGTATTCATTTTTGATGCCATAATTTGCTTATGAATATCTGCAAGGCGGAAGAGGCGCTCGGCAGTATCTTTATCAGACAAATCGCTAGTTGCCTCTATTGCATTCATTTTCGTTTGAATTCTATTCAGTGTTTTCCATTTTGCCCTATTTGTGATTATTCCAAGTGTAGAACGAGTCAGGAGGAATTGTGAAATGATGATTGCCCAACCACAGATCATGATTGGAAATATAAATGCTTTGATCTTATCAACGTAAAGGTTTGATGAGAAAAAAAGTGATAGAGCTGCACCGTACGAAGCCATTATGTATATGCCCTTTGTCAACATTTCAGAAATATTGCTAATGATTTCTGAATCAGCGGGGGAAAAGGTATTCATGTCGTATTGATATGTTCTCAATTTGGAAGCTAATAAACTTGCCCATAAAGGGGCATAAAACATCAGACCTCCAAATAATCCAACCAGAGCGATCGTAAGCGAGGCGCCAAAGCCGACAAATTGATGAATGGGAATACTTAAACTTGGTATACCCAACGCAGTCCACAATAAACAAAGTGGCAGCACAAACATGGATACATTTTGAGTAAGCCAGGTTTTCTTGAGCCATACAAGAATTTTCCAGAGATCATTGATATTATCGATCTTGGCAACAACTCGATTTGCTATGTCATCTAATATGGACTGAACTGCTATATGCGCCACAACAAAGCCTAAGACAGTAATTTCCGTTGTAGCCGCGCCCGTCAAGAAAACGGAAGATGTTTTTTCGATTTCCCCCAACACAAACCCAATGATTATCCAGGGACCTAAAAGGATAATGTTTAACCAAATAACATTTGATAACCAATATCCCAAGCTATGATGTTTGAACACCTTGCCAAGTTGATTAAGGATTCTTGCCGATGGGATTTGTTCTTTCAAAGCAAGGATTTCACCACTGACTTCCCTGCGTTTTGACTCGAGTTCTAGTTGTTGATCCATAACCGCCTCTGCCAATGATATTTTTTTACGTCAAATTATGCGTTCATATTACAACTATTTATCTGCGAATTCAACTGGAAAATCAAAAAATCTCATGCTTTTAAAAAATACCCTCTCCTAAAGGAGAGGGCAAGTCAACCTGTCAATTATTACGTTTATCAGGGTGAGGTCAATCGCCTGTCTCAAAAATTATCTTGATTGGCGTAAAGCTACCCCCACCCGTCCTCCCCCAAATACGACATTGAAGCGCTTTTATGACAACCAAAATTAGAATGCCGTATTTGGGGGAGGTGCCGGCAGGCGGAGGAGGCCGTGGACAGAATCAAAATGCCCTCTCCTTTGGGAGAGGGACAAGTCAATATGCCGATTATGACGCTCATCAGGGAGAGGTCAATTACCCAGTTCAAAAATTATCTTGCCTTGCGCAAAACTACCCACCCGTCCTCCCCACCTTCGCCGCCGCAGGATTTAGCTTCCACTTGGAGGTTGATACCCGATGACTTTGTCCACTCTTTTGAGGATTGCAGGCTCGAATATGAGGATCAAGGTCATGGTCACAAGGAAGAGGCCAATGGTTGCCCACCATCCGAGTCTGCTTTTTAGTTTTTCAAACACAGAGTAGGTTTCATTCGTTACATCACGTTGATCGCCAGAGGTGGCGTTGACACAGTATAGCGTATTCTGTGTGAAACCAATATCGGGATAAACGTTGTTGTCCAAAACTATCACACCGCCAGAGGTTGTGTTCGTATCGGTTTCGAGCACCAATTTTTCACCGTCCCCACAGACATCTTTGGCAGTATATGAATACATGGAATTAAACCTACCAGCAAGCACGCCGTTGGTAACGATCACCAGTCCACAAAACATGCTGATACCAAACACAATTACAGCAACCAGAAGTCTAATCTTCATTAAAAACTCTCCTGTAACTTCACAAATCGACTTGTCGCGGCAACGGAACGTTTCATATTTTATCGCTAAAATCCATATGTTCGCACAAGGCGCAAGAAAAACAAAACACTTCTACAAGAAAATGGAATAACAAAAAGACGACCCGCCAAACCTGCGCGGGCCGTCCCATCTTTTCTCTTTTCCACTCCCCACTTTCCACTCACTACATCCTACAATTTCGCGAACCGACTTACCACCTTCGCCGCCGCCGCAGGACGATCCATCACGCCGCCTTGATGAATGAGGATCGGCGCGCCTTCTTTCATGTAAGCAAACTCCACAAACGCCTGACCTGTGATGAATCTCTGTCCATCAATCGCGCAGGATGTGACGACACCAATGCGCTCGCCGTTGGCATTGACCACGGGGTCGCCGTTGTGCGCCATGCGGGTACGCTGTTCGTCAAATGTAAAGCGGATGACAACTCCCTTGCGTTCTTTCTCACGCGCCACGTACGCATCCCGCCCGATGAACCACGGCTTGTACGGTTTGACGTACGAACCAAATCCACCTTCGGCAACGCCGAGGTCACGGCTATCGAATTTGCCAGAGCCGAGTCCCATTTCGTGCCCGTATAACGGCAAGCCCGCTTCGGTGCGGAGTGAATCTCTTGCGCCCAAGCCAATGGCTTTCACGCCGAATGGTTCGCCTGCCTTCATCACCGCCAGCCAAAACTCCACAGCCTTTTCAGGATGGACGAATAATTCAAAGGCCATCTTCTCGCCTGTGTAACCCGTGCGCGAAACGATCAAGTCAAAGCCACCGACCACAGCATCGCACAATTCAGTGCGCTTCAATTTCATAATGTTCGCGCGCGTTTTATCGTCCACGCCCATTGCCAGCAACACATCACGAGACTTGGGTCCTTGCAGCGCAATGTCCACTCGCATGGCAGAACCAGCTTTCGGGTCGCGCAAGTTGCGGATGGCCGCTTCGTATCCATACGTCCGCGCCCACGGTCGGCCGTTGTCAATTTTCACTTTGCCATCACGCACGCTTTCGAGCCATGTGCGGTCTTTATCATCGTTCGACGCGTTCACGACCACGAGATAATTGTCCCAGCCGCGGCGATAGATGAGCGTGTCATCGATCACGTCCGCATCGGGGGTCAGGAAGTGCGAATACAAAGACTCGCCCGGCATCAGTCCGCCGCAGTCATTGCCGCAGACCGTATCGAGGAACGAAGCCGCATCCGCGCCGCGCACATCGTACACGCCCATGTGACTCACATCAAAGAGTCCCGCCGCATTGCGTGTGGCAAGGTGCTCCTCAAAAATCCCCGTGTACTGCACAGGCATTTCCCAACCAGCAAATGGGACCATTCTGCCGCCCAAGTCTCTATGGACTTGATTCAACGCTGTCTTTTTCAACTCGCCTTCAGATTCATTCCAGACGAAAGGCGGCAGCGCCTCACCCTTTAACTGTGGGTTGACTCCAACAAACCAGGGCTTGACTCCACCTTTGAGCGGGGGAACTGTTGCCGAGAGTTTGGCTTTCACTTCATTGACCACAAACGCCCCAGGCATACGCTTCGCGCTAAAATCTTTTGTCCCATCCACATTGAAGGATGTATATCCATCAGATAAATCGCGCAGCCATGTCGCCACCGCCGAAGCGTTCTTGACAGGCACTTGCAGTTGATAGGTGTTGTTGTCCACGTTTTTCAACAAGCCTTTGATAACGCCTTTCGGTGTTGCAATCGATGTAACTTGTGTCTTGCCCTTCTTCAACGCAGAGAGGTCACTCGACACTGCAAAATCCAGAACCTGACGAATGCGCTGTCCGCTTAATTCATACACGCCTGTCGTCGCTTTATCGTCCACATAATAGAAATGAGGATAGCCGTTCTTGGTTGGCTTGAAGTCAATACCAGCGGAAGTTGCTAATTTGCGGATTTTCAACTTGGCTTCGTTCAACACATTGAAGTCCAATTTCGCGCGGCGTTGCTTGCCCTTCTTGACCGTGTCCACCGAATGCGGCGCACATGCGATCAACACATCTGCCATGATGTTGGCGAGTTCACGAGTCTTCTTCTCGTCAAATCCGCGCTGGGTGATCCATGGTGTGCCGAGGCGAATGCCGCTTGGGTCCATCGAATTCTTGTCGCCAGGAATCGTGTTGCGGTTGACCACCACACCGACGATATCCAAAATGCGCGAGGCTTGGTCGCCGCTCAGTTTGGTTCCGTCCTCACCGACAATGCTGGTGCAATCGACATTGACGAGATGAGTGTCCGTGCCGCCAAACGGGACACGCAGTCCGCGCTTGGTAAATTGGTCGGCCATGGCTTTTGCATTTTTGAGCGTCTGTGCTTGCAGTTGTTTAAACTGCTTGGTCTGAGTCAGCTTGAAGGTTAAAGAAAGAGCCGCGAATACATTCACATGCGGTCCGCCTTGTTCGCCCGGGAAGACAGCTTTGTCAATCTTCTTGGCAATGGCCGCGTCTGTTGTCATCAACACGGCACCGCGTGGACCGTCAATCGATTTATGCGTAGTGGACATCACAACATGAGCATATCCAATCGGCGAAGGCACCACGCCCGCCGCCACCAACCCGCCGATGTGTGAAATATCCGCGAGGAAATACGCGCCAACTTCGTCCGCGATCTCACGGAATTTTTTCCAATCAGGAACCCATGAATAAGATGAATAGCCAGCGATCATTAGCTTGGGTTTGTTTTCCAATGCCAATGCGCGCACGGCATCGTAATCAATTTTTTCGTTTGAATCGATTGTGTAATGCACCGCCTTGAAGAATTTCCCCGAGCGGTTGACCGACGAGCCGTGAGAGAGATGCCCGCCGTGCAGGAGGTTGAGTCCCATCACGGTATCGCCGAGGTTGATCAGCGCATGATAGACCGCGTTGTTGGCGGGTGCGCCGGATAACGCCTGCACGTTGACGAAGATCTTGTCGGCAGAGTATCCGTTGGCGGCGAAGGTCTGCGCGGCGCGGCGGCGTGCCAATGCTTCTACTGTATCCGCATATTCCACACCCTTGTAGTAGCGCGGGTCACTGTTGCGGCGGTAATTTCCGAGGCGGGCGGGGTAATCGAGAATGTCTTCGTCATCCATCACGCGTGTATCTTCATCGGGATAGCCTTCCGCATAGATATTCTGGAACGCGGAAGATAACGCCTCACGCACGGCCATCGGCGCCGTGGACTCAGACGCGATCAATATCAACTTGCGATACTGGCGCTCCGCTTCCAACTGGGTCAGTTTGTAAACGTCAGGGTCAAGCTTTTCGAGTGAACCACGGAACAAATAATCGGGCATGGGATTTCTCCTTGAGAGAGTTGAGTTTTGAAATTGTCAGACATATGAATTGTAGGACGGGAAGTGGGGAAGGTCAAGTGAAAAATGTTATTTTCCCACCCACACAATTTCTATATAAGTCGGTAACAGCCCGTTTACATGCCGCCGCTATCATTGGGGAAGGTTGGAGGCGCTCCAGCCACAAATTTATCAAGAGGTGAAACTATGAAGAAAAAATTTATGATCGTGCTCGGCGGATTGTTGGCCGTGGTGATGGTCTTCGGCGCGGTAAACGCAACCACTGCATACGCACAAGCTAGCACCACAACCCAGCATGACGGCGGGCGCGGCCACGGCGGCGGGCGCGGACTCGGCGATGCCGAACTGACCGCTGCTGCCAAAGTCCTCGGTATGACTGCTGATGAACTGTCCACTGCGTTGAGCGAAGGCAAGACCCTCGAAGACCTCGCCACCACAGCGAAGGTGGATATTCAAGATGTGAAAGATGCCATCTCTGCCGTTCATGCAGATGAGATGCGCGCCCAGATCGAAGCGGGCGTAGCGGATGGAACCATCTCACAGGAAAAAGCCGACTGGCTGTTGGAAGGGCTTGACAAAGGCTTTCTCGATGGAGGTCGCGGATTCGGCCTCGGCGGCCCGCGTGGAGATAAATCCGCTCAACCCGCCGCAACCGCAACTCCATAAGAAATAGCTCCACAGGAAAGGAGGTAAAAGAAACAGACGAAGGTTTATTCCTCCGTCTGTTTCTTTCATTTCTGATAAATTGAACTACCATTACAAGTTGTGTTTAGGACAATTGGGGCTTGAATTCGTAAAAAAATAACTGTACACTTTCCCTATGCCTGCTCTTACAAAAACCGGACAACTTAGAGATCTTGAAGGGCGTAACAAATCGCTCCTGCGCCTGGTGGAATTAAGCGTCGTTTTAAATTCAACTCTTGATCTTGATGAACTATTGCAGTTGATCACCGCCACAGCCACTGAATTATTGGAGTGTGAAGCCGCGTCGATTCTTTTGTATGATGAAAAGAATCCGCGCCTGTATTTTGCTGCTGCTACAGGGTCAGACCCTGAAAAGCTGGCGGAGATTCCCGTCCCCATTGATAGCAGCCTCGCAGGGACGATCTTCCGCACCAATCAGCCGCTCGTTTTGAATAACGCTGAAACCGACCCGCGTCATTATTCGCTTGTTTCCGACCACATTAAATTCAAAATAAATTCCCTGCTTGGCGTTCCCATGCTTATCAAAGATCGGACGGTGGGCGTGCTTGAAGCAGTCAATAAAAAAGAGAGCGGCTTCACAGATAGTGATGTGGCAGTTTTGTCTGTCACGGCTGCGCACGCTGCCATCGCCATCAATAACGCGCGCTTGTTAAAGTCCACACAGAATGCGCTGGAAAAAGTTAAAGTATCCAACCAGATCAAAAGCAATTTTCTCTCAATAGCCTCGCACGAACTGCGAACGCCATTGGGCATCATCATCGGCTATGCAACATTTTTGCAGGAGAGCGCCCGCGGAGAATCGTCCGAACATGCCAATCAGGTTCTTGGGGCTGCATCGCAAATGCACGCCCTGCTCGACCAAATGAGCAACCTGACCCTGCTTCAATCAGATGGAATGGAAATGCGGCCCATGAAGATTTCCATTCAGGATGTGTTGAACTTTGCGCTGGATGAGATCAAATACTCCGCCGCACGACGCAACCTGCAGCTGGTTCTCGCCTTTGAGCAGGATCCAATCTTTGTGAATGTCGATGCCGAAAAGACAACGCTTGCAATCGTGAACCTTCTCAACAATGCAATCCGTTTTTCACCGACAGGTAGTAAGATCACCATTGGTGCAGTTCGGCAGGAAAAACAAGTGCAAATATGGGTTCAGGACCCGGGCATCGGAATCCCTGTTGATAAATTGCAAAAGGTATTTGAAGAGTTCTATCAGATCGAGCCGCCGAACACTCGTCACTATGGCGGCCTTGGAATTGGACTCACCATCGCCAAAGGTTTGATTGAAGCCCAAGGAGGAAAGATCTGGGCAGAGTCAGCTGGGGAAGGGCGCGGCTCTACATTCAAAGCCCTGCTTCCGTTGGTGGAAGATTCACTTCAACCAACTTGAAAATTTTCCTTGTAACTTCATTGACATTCCGAAACGCCTCAGGTAGAATACGCTTCGCCTTGAATTCGGGCCTGTAGCGCAGTTGGGAGCGCGCCTCAATCGCACTGAGGAGGTCAGGGGTTCGAATCCCCTCAGGTCCACTACAGGCGGAAAATAGGTACGTGTCAAGTAAATATGGGCCCATAGCGCAGTTGGGAGCGCGTCTCAATGGCATTGAGAAGGTCGAGGGTTCGAATCCCTCTGGGTCCACTAGAACTAAAAATTGAAAAGTCACGGCAGGAGTAGTAGGTTAACCCGTCAGCGAGTTGGGAGAGTGAGGTGGAAGCCCAACACCAGTGTCAACGGGACACTACGTCCCAAATGGGATAAAAAGACCGAACTCGCCTGTTATCTCGAAAGAGGACTTCGCTGGTGAAACAAAGTAGTCAGCGACGGGAAAGCCCGTTATAGCGACAAAGTGACGTTCGTAACTTGAATGTAAACTGGGTGGTACCGCGGAGAATACTCTTCGTCCCTGATGTGGATGAAGGGTTTTTTGTTTAAGTGCAGACGGTGGACTGTGGACCACGAAAAAGATTTTATGGTCAGTCGTCTATCATCAGTTGTCAATAAGAAAAGGAGGCTCGCATGAAAAATACAAAAATCTTTTGGAAGCAGGGACCTTTGCTCTTCGACCTTGCTCAGGACAGACTTACGGGCCTTCTGTTTTATCAACCCGATTGGAAATAATGGAGCCAGTTATCTGGCACCTGATTACTTGAAACCTGATACTGATTTCATGAGGTAAGAATGGCTGAAACAAAAAAGAAAAAAGATACGAAGAAGAAATCCACTGCCAAAAAAGCTGTGGTGAAAAAAACTACCGTCAAAAAAGTGACGACCGCAGCCAAGGCAAAACCTGTTGCGAAGAAGACCGCACCGAAGGCAACCGCCAAAAGTGAGCCTGCTGCTAAAAAAAATGCGGCAAAAACCTCTCCAAAGGCGAAGAAAGCTTCCGCAAAGAAGCCAGCCGCGAAAACCACAAAAGCAATTGTGCCAGTGAAACAGATGGCGATGGTTGTGAAAACAGAGAAACCAAAGGCGATTGTCCCTATGACGGATAAACCGAAAGCGATCGTGCCCGTTAAAACAGAGAAGGCTGCCGAACCTGCATCCGCGCCGCGACATGATAAATCCTTCCAGCCGCAAGCGATGGAAAAGAAGTGGCAGGATAAATGGGATGCAGATCAACTGTACCGTTCAGTGATCGATTCCAGCAAACCCAAGCATTACGCGTTGACCATGCTGCCCTACCCAAGCGGAGATTTGCATATCGGTCATTGGTATGCCATGACCCCATCCGATGCGCGCGCGCGGTACATGCGTATGAAGGGCTATAACGTCTTGTTCCCGATGGGCTTTGATGCGTTTGGTTTGCCTGCTGAGAATGCCGCCATCAAAGATGGCATCCATCCGATGAAGCGCACCTTCCAGAACATTGAGCGGATGCGCAAGCAAATGCGTTCGATGGGCGCGATGTTCGATTGGGAACGTGAAGCTGTCTCTGCCGACCCGCGCTACTACAAATGGACAGAATGGTTTTTCATTCAGTTATACAAGGCAGGGCTGGCATATCGCAAAATGTCTGCTGTGGACTGGTGCCCGAAGTGCAATACTACGCTGGCACGCGAGCAGGTCTGGGGCGATGACCGTCACTGCGAACGCTGCGGCACGCCCGTTATCAAGAAGAATTTGGATCAGTGGTTTTTCAAAGCGACAAAATATGCCGATGAGTTGTTGAACTTCGACGGCATCGACTGGCCGCAGACGGTGAAGACTCTGCAAACAAATTGGATCGACCGCAGTGAAGGTGCTTCGGTTATTTTTAAGACCGAGCGGGGCGATGATGTTGAAATTTTCACTACCCGTCCCGATACATTGTGGGGCGCGACCTTCATGGTCTTCTCGCCTGAACATCCTCTGGTGGATGAGATCACCACGCCAGAAAATAAAACCGCTGTTGCAGAATACAAAGCACAGGCTGCGCGCCAAACGGAAATTCAACGCGGCGCGGTAGATAAGGAAAAGACGGGCGTGTTCACTGGCGCGTATGCCATCAACCCCGTCAATCAGGCACGCATTCCGATCTGGATCGCGGATTATGTGATGATGTCCTACGGCACGGGCGCGATCATGGCTGTGCCTGCACATGATGAACGCGATTTTGCATTTGCCCGGAAGTATGAACTACCTATCGTTCCAGTGATCCAGCCCGAAGGTCAGAATGAGGCGGATGGAGCGACGATGGAAGCCGCTTTTGTAGGATCAGGCATAATGGTCAACTCAGGCATGTTGAACGGGACGAAGGTCAACACAGAAAAAGGAAGAAAGAATCCGAGCATCGCGGCTGTGTTGGATTGGCTCGGTCAGCAGGGTATTGGAAAAGAGTCGGTCAATTATCGGTATCGTGATTGGTTGATCTCGCGCCAGCGATATTGGGGTGCGCCGATCCCGATGGTGAATTGTGAAATTCATGGTTGGAACCCCGTGCCTGATGAGCAATTGCCCGTTGAACTGCCCGAAGATGTGGAATGGAAGCCGACGGGTGAGTCTCCGTTGAAATTGCACCCCACATGGAAGCATACGACCTGCCCCGTGTGCAACGGTCCTGCCACACGTGAAACCGATACGATGGATACTTTTATGTGCTCATCATGGTATCACTTGCGTTACTTGTCGCCGACCTATGACATGGGTCCGTTCGACCCCGCTGAATATGATTACTGGATGCCGGTGGATACGTACACGGGCGGCATCGAACATGCCACCATGCATTTGTTGTACACGCGTTTCTTCCACAAGGCGCTGCGCGATATTGGCATTACCAAGGGCAATGAGCCGATGATGCAGTTGCGCAATCAGGGCATGGTGCTGGGTGAAGACGGCGATAAGATGTCGAAGAGCAAGGGCAATGTGATCGCGCCTGATGTGCTGGTCAATCGTTATGGTGCGGATACGGTTCGCGCCTACATCATGTTCTTTGCGCGTTGGGAAATGGGAGCGCCGTGGGATTCGCAAGGCATTGAAGGAGCTGCGCGTTGGGTGCGCCGTGTGTGGACTCTGTTCACCGACCCCGCTTCATCCTCGCCGACGCCTGCCACTGAAGAAACCAAAAAGAATCTACGCCGAAAGGTTCACCAGACCTTAAAGCGTGTGACCCGCGACTTCGAGAGTTTTGAGTTCAACACCATCG
>Ga0209277_10000666_pt1 | contig 17113 bp, 14 predicted proteins | sample JI81AbrownDNA_FD_187503 | JGI IMG/M metagenome (GOLD analysis project Ga0209277, IMG submission 187503) | Wastewater effluent complex algal communities from Wisconsin, to seasonally profile nutrient transformation and Carbon sequestration -... | ecosystem: Engineered > WWTP > Effluent > Algae... | reverse complement strand
AGTTTGACCGCCGCTCCGAATGCGGGTGACACCGACGTTGCCAGCACCGCCAGCGCTACGAATATTTTCATGTGACTGCTCCCACGAAATTGAATGAGAAAACCCTCCTCAGGCTGTCCACAACGGGACGTTCCGCCCTAGCAACTTTCATGCAAATGACATAAATTCTTGATTGCGTTAGATTCTGTGGATGTGGTCGACCGAGACTGTAAGAAATCTCGACACTTGGCAGGCTGGACGCCACAGTCTTCTTGTAGCTCAGGGGTTTGCTGCCAGTGGCCTGGAGGCTGAGGCGTTTTGCGCCCGTAAGGCGTCAGCGTGTCGAGCTTCAGGCGGTGGTGGAGTCTGCTGGCGGATGAAATGTCGCGCGGCTGATGTTCTTCCCCGAAGGTGCCGTCCGGGTCCATGTATAGGGCACCTCGAAGAACTCGCACTTCGCAGCGAATCCCGCCGTATAACGATGATCCTGGAAACGGCAGCTGACCGCTTTTCGTAAGCTCAAGAGCCGCATGAGCACGCGCTTTGGTGCCTTCGCCGACGCTCAACCGGAGGGTGAGCGCGCTACACGCCCGCTGGCACGCCTGTGCGGGCGCCTGGCTTTGTCGCTCCGCCTTGCAGGCATCAGCCTGCCGCGTTGTCGCAAGAAAGCGCCGGGCCGCCCCAAGCTTTCTTGTTGCCCCCGCGGGGGGCCTCGGCTTCGCGCCAGACACCCGCCCAGACGCACCTGCAGGCGCGTCCAGCTGCCGTTTCCAGGATTATAAAAAACCAAGCCCCCGGCGGCTTTGTCAGCAGTCTGAAACGGCGCCTCGGCGCCGTTTGTCATTGGAGCCCGACGGTTCTACTTCGCGCCGGTCGCCAGCCCATCCACCATCGCGCGCAGCGTCCTGATTTGTACGGCGTTCTTGGTGGCGTAGTCGGTGCCGGTATAGCCCCACCAGTCCCAGCAGCCGTTGGGGTTGCGGAAGGGGATGGAGACGGCCTGGGGGTAGAGGATTACGAGGTGATTCTTGTCGGCCCAGCGGTCGTAGCCGGTGTTCTTGACGAAGGTGGTGCCGTTGTAAAGGCCGCCGCCGGGGGGCGGGGTGAGGGGGAGGTAGCTCTGGCCCTGCTTGCAGCCGTGCAGCGCGATGTGGACGCGGCACTTTTCGCCCTTGGCGCAGCTGTTGGGCACGTAAGCCCAGCCGGTGGTGTCGAGGCCCGTGCTCCAGCTGAAGGCGCCGGCGCTGCGGGCCGGGATGTAGGCGCGCTGGTCGAACTGGATGAATTTGCCGGCGGGCTTGCTGCCGGGGGCCGCGAGTTTGCCGTAGGTCCAGCCGAGGATTTCACGGGCGCTGTCGTAGGCGCATTTGCCGATATAGGGCTCCTTTTCGAGGCCGCAGGCGATGCCGTAGTTTTGCGTCGGCATGGTGTGCCCGGCGTTGGGCAGGCTGACCGGCGAGAGGTTGGAGGCGGGCACGCCCAGGGCGGTGTAATACGCCGATAGCTGGCGGGCGATGGGGGGCGGAACAAGGGTGTCCCTGGCGCCGGCGACGGTGAGGATGCGCTGCCCGGCCAGGTTGCGGGTCGGGTCGATGAGGCCTTTGCCGGCCATCTCTTCGGTGCTGGCAACCAGGGCGGGCACGTCGGTGCTGGTTTCGGAAACGGCGCAGGGCACGCTGGGTTCGCCGGTGCAGGAGCAGCTGGAAACGGCGCGCAAGACATCTGCCTTCGAGCAATTGAACGGCCCGCCGGCCACCACGCCAACGCCCTTTACGATCGAGGAGTGGGCCAGCTGGAACTGCACGGTCATGAAGCCGCCCGACGAAATGCCGGAGATGGAGGTTTGGCTGATGTCGATGTTCAGCGCCGGCAGCGGCGGCGCGGCGTGGGCCGGGAGGGCCGCGGCGAGGACGCCGAGGCTTGCGAGGGTGGCGAGCCACGGCGCCAGAAACCGGCGCGGGTTGAGGGCAAGGGCAGGCATGGGATTCTCCTCGTGATCAGGTCGCGGGAACGGGATCGGCCAAAAGCGGCAAGGTGCCGGGGCTGGCCGGGGTTTTGCCGCACTGCGGCATTCGTTCATCATCCTCCAGGATCCACGCAGATGAAACAGGCGCCGGCGTAATGTGTGGCAAGGCCGGGCAGACTTGCCCGGTGCCTCCCGACTGCCTCCATAATGTCGGGCCGCAAAAATCTTTGCGGCGAGAATGGCCGTCCGCTGATGGTGTTGGGCCTCCTGCCGAGCGGTGACGGAATGACGATGCGTTTCGAGGAACAGATAGATGAATGGCTTAGAACTCTCGTGGCCGGCTCGGCCGGCAGCCCGCGCCAGGTGGGCGCGATCCTGCGGGGCGGCAGCACTGGCCCTGGCTTTCGTCGTGCCGGGGGCCTGGGCCCAGGTCGGGGCCGCGCCGCTGGCGCCGGCAACAGCCACGGCCACGCCGGTCCAGGCAGAAAAACCGGCTGAAAAGCTCAAGCTGCCCGAGCTGAAGCTGTCGATTCCGGCGGACGTCCAGTCGGTGACGCTGGTCGGGCGCTGGGTGCAGAGCAAGGACAGTGGCCCGTATCGGGTGATCGTCATCCGCAGCGATGGCGATACGGTGCTGACGCGGGTGGTGGTGCAGTGGCTGCGGGTCAAGGCCGGCGAGATGCCGACCGTGGTGGCCTCCGAGGAAGTCGCGGGCTTCAACGAGTATGCCGAGCTGGCCATGGTGCCCACCTGGCGCGAGCTGGGCACCAACCGCCTGCAGTTGATGGCCGAGATCCGCACGGCGGAGGGGCAGTTCAAGCGGGTCCGTTTGCTGGCAACGACGCCTGGGGTCATGACCGACCCGAGCTGAGCGGGCGGGCTATCCGCCCTGGCGGATGGCGCCCAGCATTTCATGCACCTCGTGGCTCATCACGGCCAGATAGGCGGTGAGCCCGAGGTAGAGCAGGGCGTATTCGATGCGTTTGCCCGGCGGGGTGTCGTAGTAGCCGGGCGCCTCGCCGCCGGTGCCCCGGAAGGCCTTGAGGACATGTGGCGCGGCCAGCAGTGCGACGAGGATCAGCATTGGGCTGGGCCGCCACATGAAAATGCCGACCAGCACCGGCGCGCCAAGCAGCCAGAACTTGCGCGAGACCACGCCGGTCATGCGTCCGCCGTCCAGCGGCGGCACCGGGATCAGATTGAACAGGTTGAGGAAGAAGCCCGAATAGCTGATGGCCAGCAACAGGTTGCTGCCTTCCGAGCGGGCCAGCAGGTAGCAGGCCAGCGATGCCGCAGTGCCGGCGAGGGGGCCGGCCATGGCCACGTAGGCTTCGGTTTCGGCGTTCATGGGCTGCTCCTTGAGCTCGATCCATGCGCCGACGAAGGGGATGAAAGTCGGCACGCCCACTTTCAGGCCGCGTTGCCGCGCCGCAAGGTAATGGCCCATCTCGTGGCAGAACAGCAGCGCGACAAAGCCGGCGGCGTAGCGCCAGCCCCAGATCAGGGCATAGGCGCCCACCGAGATCAGCATGGTGCCGCCGGTGGTCAGCAGCTTGCCGAACTTGGCGCCGCCCAGAAGAAGCAGGAGGAGTTTCATCAAGGGTGTTGCGGGCCGGCGAGCCGGTCGATATCAGGCGGGCTCAGTCTGACTTCTTCTTGCGCTTCAGCCATGTGCCGGCACCCGCACTGGCCATGGCCAGCAGGCCGATCTTCCAGAACTTGGCGATGAAGACGCCCGCGGTGGCCAGCAGGCCCAGCTTTTTGGCCGCGAGGCCGCCAACCAGCGCAGCCAGGCCATATTCGGCCATGCGGTCGGTGGAGGCGTTGAAGTCGGCGTAGCGTTTGCCTTCGTTGAAGCTCAGGGCCGCCAGGATTTCCCGTGCGACGGGTTTTTCCAGCTCGACGCGATCCATGCTGGTGACGAGGTTCATCGAAAAATAGCCTTCGCGGCCGAGCATGTAGGTGTTGTAGTTCACCCCGTCGCCGCCCGCGCGGGGCTCCTTGGGCCGGGCAGCCACCGACCACACCAGCCGGTGGGTGGCCGGATCGTAGCTCGGTACCTCGACCCAGCCGACCACGCTGAATTCCGGCAGTTCGCGCTGGCGGCGCTCTTCATTGGCCGCTTCGGTGCCTGCCTTGAGCTTGTCCAGCATCTCCGCGGCATCCCACTCGCGGGCGTCTTCATCCTTCACGTAGCCGGCGGCCGAAAACTCCACCGCCAGGAAACCCTGCAGATCCGGCCCCACGATCAGCCCCATGAAGCCCGGCCCGGCGTGGTTGCCCTGTGCAGCCATCAGCGCTTCGGCCTCGGCCTTGGGGATGAAGCCGAAGCCGTCCGGCAGCCTGAGCACGCCCTGGTCGCCCAGCGCGATGTCGCGGGGCCCCTGCTGTACCACAACCTGCGCGGCATTGATGGCCGTCTCGATGCGCACTTCCGGCCCGACAGGCTCGTTGGCGGCGAGGGTGGCGGACACGCAGGGCAGGCACAGGGCCAGCGCGACGAGTGTGCGGCGGAAAGGGGAAGTCATCATCGAAATGCCGGGACGGTAGGTAAAAATGTGTGGCATGAGCCTCACCGGCCCCGATGATAACGCGCTCCGGGCTAGAGCCGAGTGTGCGAAGTTGCACTGTTGGAGCAGGAAAAGTATTCAAGGCGGAGGGGTTATTTGATTGGCATATGTCATTGTTTTCTTGGATGAATGTCGCCAGACACCGTCTGCTGTCGGGATGCCTTTCTCGACCTGAGCATGTGCGGCTTGACGGCGATTCCGCTGTAAATTTCAAGAGCGCCGACGTGAAGACGGGCGAGATCACCGATGAAATCGTGAGCCTGCTGGCGTTCAGGAAAAAAACCGGACGGGCTGGGCCATTTTCATACCGGCTACGCCGACATCGGGCACCTCAAACGCCATTTTTGCGAGCAACTCGATGTGCTGATCCGCGGACGCTTGCCTTGGTATTCCCCTTGCCCGATCTATCATGAAACGAGGGCTGGTGGCGTGCCGATGCCCGGCGCGGCAGTCTCGGGGCTTTTTTCGCATGAACAAGCGAAAGCGTTTTGCGTTCCGGCATGGCGCCACGGCGGACTGGCTGCGGCGCGGCATGCAGCTGCCGTTCATCCTGGCGTCGGTCGTGTGTTCGCTGGCCTATGCCGATACGGGCGGCGAGAGCGTGGCGAAAAAATCCGGCGCCCGCAAGCTGGGCCTGAGCATCCAGGTGCAGGGCGGAGGCTGGGGGCGGGGGCGCAAGGACGCCATCGAGACGGTGCTTTATTCGGTTGCGGACGAAATGTTGTCGCGCCTGCCCGGCCGGCTGAAGGCGCCCATCGTGGTGACTCACACGGACGGCCCGCCGGTGGCGGAATACGGCCGGGGCAGCCAGGGCGAATACCGCATCCGCCTGCATGCCCAAGGCGAAAACTGGCACCTTTACGCGTATGAGTTTGCCCATGAGCTGTGCCACGTGCTGTCGAACCACGACGCCCACGTGGCTGCCCACGACAACCAGTGGTTCGAGGAAACCCTGTGTGAAACCGCCTCGCTGTTCACGCTGAAAAACGTGGCGCAGCGCTGGGAGCAGGCGCCGCCGGGGCCGCAGTGGCAGGCGGAGGCGGCGCGTTTGCGCGCCTTTTTCGACCTTCTGATTGCCGAAGGCCACCGCCGGCTGCCGCCCGAGGCGCCGCTGACCACCTGGCTGCACGACAACGAGGAAGCGCTGCGCCGCAACCCCTACCTGCGCCAGAAGAACGAGGTGCTGGCAAACCTGTTGCTGCCGCTGTTCGAGCGCAACCCCGAAAACTGGCAGGCCCTGAGCTACATGAACCTCGATCCGGGCGACGCCCGCAGCAGCCTGCGCAGCTATCTGGGGCAGTGGTACGGCAATACGCCGCTGGCCCACCGCGACCTCGTTGCCGGCGTGCTCGCCCTGCTGGCGCTGGACGACGTGGTGCCGCCGGAGCGGCCGGCCGGGAGCCTCACGGCCCTGGCCGACTAAGGCGGCGACGGGCAAGTTTTTTCGTGACTTTTTTCTTTTCCGACAAAATCTGTCGACTATTATGAAAATGTGGACAAGTCGGATGCAGCCGGTTTTTTCAAGCGGCGGTGCCCGGCAGAATCACAGCGTGACGGCGATGCAGCGTTGATCGCTCACGTAGCGGGAACCGGTTGCGCAGGGGTCTTCCTGAAGCTGGTTTCACCATTTTTTTTCTAGGAGAGAAAACGTAGCAGGAGGGCAAAATGAAAAAGGGTCTCTTGGTTAAAATCGGCGCCGGCTTCCTGGCTGGAAGCGTCCTCGCCCTTGCCCCGCTGGCCACCGCCCAGGCGGCCGACCACGATCTGTATGACAGCCTTCAGGAACTGAGCGATGGCATGAAGATGCATCGTGCAGGCGACGTCTATGAATACATGGAACCGACCGCGTCGGGCATGTACGGCCCTGTTCGGACCGACATGATGAAGGATGACTACGGTTCCGGTGCGTATGCGTCGGAGTCTGACGGTTCGGCCTGGACCCAGTGGAGCTACATCCGCTCGCGGCTCGGCCCGATCGGCGGAGAGGGCACCAACTGAATACCCCTCAATGACGCTGCCGGCCTGACGCGACGCCTGAACGGCGTGGCCAGAAGGCCGGCAATGCGCCTTGTGTGATGTCGAAGCCCCGTGAGGGGTTTTTGCTTTTCTGGGGTGCCCCCTCCGCGCCTCTCGTCCCCCTTCACATCGAAGTGCCCTGATCACAATTCCCTACATTTGAAAAACAGTTGAGCAAACATGGTTTGCGAGACTGGCCTCCAGCAAAAAGACAATCTGCGGCCGCGGGCAACGTTCCAAGGGCTTTGCCGGAAGAAGTCGCAGACACGATGCGAGACAAGACTGGAGGAGGGGGTATGTCGGATGTCCGAGATACAGCCGCAGAAACGGCCGGCCTGGATACTTTTCCGCGCCTGCTGATGCAGCATGCGCGGCAGCGGCCCGCGCGGCCGGCGATGCGCGAGAAGGAATACGGCATCTGGCAGACCTACACCTGGGCGGATGTCGCCGCGCGGGTGCGGTCGATTGCCAGCGGCCTGGCCGAGCTGGGTTTCAAGCGCGGCGACCGCCTGGCCGTGGTGGGCGACAACCGGCCGCGGCTGTACTGGTCGGTGGCGGCCTGTCAGTGCCTGGGCGGTATTCCGGTGATGATGTACCAGGATGCCGTGGCCCAGGAAATGGCCTACGTGATGGAGGATGCGGAAATCCGCTTCGCCTGCGTGGAAGACCAGGAGCAGGTGGACAAGATGCTCGAGATCAAGGGCGGCCTGCCGCTCCTTGAACACGTGATCTACGACGACCCGCGCGGCCTGCGTCATTACAACCAGACCTTCCTGCACGGCCTCGATGAAGTGCTTGAAATGGGCCGCATCCACGACAGCCAGCACCCCGATTTTCTCGGCAACGAGATCGACAAGGGCAGCCCGGACGACGTCTCGGTCATGCTCTACACCTCGGGCACCACCGGCAAGCCCAAGGGCGTCTGCCAGACCCACGCGGCCTTCATCGCCGCGGCCCGCGGCGGCTGCAGCTTTGACCGGCTGACCGACCAGGACGACATTCTTTCCTACCTGCCGATGGCCTGGGTGGGCGATCACCTGTTCTCCTACGCCCAGGCGCTGGTGGCGGGTTTCACCATCAATTGCCCGGAATCGGGCGAGACGGTGATGGGCGATCTGCGCGAGATCGGCCCCACCTATTACTTTGCGCCGCCGCGGGTCTTCGAAAACCTGCTCACGCAGGTGATGATCCGCATGGAGGACGCCACCTTGATCAAGCGCAAGGTTTTTCAGCACTTCATGGATGTGGCCCGGCGCTGCGGTGCCGACCTGCTGGACGGCAAGCCCGTGTCGGCCGGCGATCGCCTGCAGTACGCCATCGGCGATGCGCTGATCTACGGCCCGCTTAAAAACGTGCTCGGCCTCAGCCGGGTGCGCGTGGCCTATACCGCCGGCGCGGCCATCGGGCCGGACCTGTTCCGTTTCTACCGCTCGATCGGCATCAACCTCAAGCAGCTCTACGGCCAGACGGAAACCTGCGCCTACGTGTGCCTGCAGCCGGATCGCCAGATCAAGCTGGATTCGGTGGGCACGCCGGCACCCAACGTGGAAGTGAAGCTGGCCGACAACGGCGAAATCCTGGTGCGCGGCCCGATGCTGCTCAAGGCCTACTACAAGCGCCCCGACGCCACCGCCGAGTCGATCAATGCCGACGGTTACTTCATGACCGGCGACGCGGGCTTCTTCGACGAAGACGGCCACCTCAAGATCATCGACCGGGCCAAGGACGTGGGCAAGCTCACCGGTGGCGGCATGTTTGCCCCCAACTACATCGAGAACAAGCTCAAGTTCTTCCAGCACATCAAGGAAGTGGTGTGCTTTGGCAACGGCCGCGATTTCGTCACCGCCTTCGTGAACATCGACCTGGAAGCCGTGGGCAACTGGTCCGAGCGGCGCGGCATGGCCTATTCCGGCTACACCGACCTGGCCAGCCAGCCCCAGGTGTATGAGCTGATTCGCGAGTGCATCGAGCAGGTCAATGCCGACCTGGCGTCCGACCCGAAGATGGGCGAATCGCAGATCAAGCGCTTCCTGATCCTGCACAAGGAACTCGACGCCGACGATGGCGAGCTGACCCGTACCCGCAAGGTGCGCCGCAACTTCGTGGCCGAGAAATACGCCGAACTCATCGACGCGCTGTACACCGGCAAGAAGACGCAGTTCATCGAAACCCAGGTGACCTACGAGGACGGCCGCACCAACAAGGTGTCCGCCGATCTGCGCCTCGAAGACGCCAGGACTTATCCGCCCCAGCCGCGGAAAGCCGCCTGACCGACGGAGACCGACCCCATGGCCAGAAAAATTGGCGGCGTGATCGTCGACCTGCAGAACATTTCCCTGCGCTTCGGCGGCGTGAAGGCGCTTACCGACATCAGCTTTGACGTGAAGGAGCATGAAATCCGCTCCATCATCGGCCCCAACGGCGCCGGCAAGAGTTCGATGCTCAACGTGATCAACGGCGTCTATCACCCGCAGGAAGGGCAGATTTTCTTCAAGGGCGCGCTGCGCAAGAAGCTCGAGCCCCACGAGGCGGCCGAGCAGGGCATTGCCCGCACCTTCCAGAACATTGCGCTGTTCAAGGGCATGACGGTGCTCGACAACATCATGACCGGGCGCAACCTCAAGATGAAATGCAATTTCCTGCAGCACGCCCTTTACTGGGGCGCCGCGCAGAAAGAGGAAATCGCCCACCGCATCAAGGTCGAGGAGGTCATCGAGTTCCTCGAAATCCAGAGCATCCGCAAGACGCCCGTCGGCCGCCTGCCCTATGGCCTGCAAAAGCGCGTCGAGCTGGCCCGCGCGCTGGCCGCCGAGCCGCACATCCTGCTGCTGGACGAGCCGATGGCCGGCATGAACGTGGAGGAAAAGCAGGACATGTGCCGCTTCATCCTCGACGTGAATGACCATTACGGCACCACCATCGTGCTCATCGAGCACGACATGGGCGTGGTGATGGACATCTCGGACCGCGTGGTGGTGCTGGACTACGGCAAGAAGATCGGCGACGGCGAGCCGGAAGAAGTGAAGAACAACCCCGAAGTGATCAAGGCCTATCTGGGTACGTCGCACTAAGCGCGGGGTGTCGGGTTACGCCCGGTGGGCTAGCCCGACCTACGGGGAGGCGTCCATATACGGGTTACGCCCGGTGGGCAAACCCGACCTGCGGGGAGGCGTCCATATACGGGTTACGCCCGGTGGGCAAACCCGACCTGCGGGGAGGCGGACAATTCGTAGGTCGGGTTCGCGCAGTAACCCGACATGGAACGACAGCAGAAGCGGCCGCGGGCAATCCAGCCTGATGTGCCGCAGAGGAGAGAGACATGCAGTTTTTCATTGAAGTGCTGGTTGGCGGGCTGCTGTCGGGCGTGATGTACGCGCTGGTGGCCCTCGGCTTTGTGCTGATCTACAAGGCCTCGGGCGTGTTCAATTTTGCCCAGGGAGCGATGGTGTTCTTCGCGGCGCTGACCTTCGTCGGCTTCCAGGAAGTCCTGCCCGGCTGGCTGGGGATGGCGGCGGACAGCAGCATCGTGTTCTGGCTGGCTTTTTTGCTGGCCTTCCTGGCGATGATCGTGCTTGGCGTCGCCACCGAGCGCATCGTGCTGCGGCCGCTGGTGAACCAGCCGCACATCACGCTGTTCATGGCCACCATCGGCCTCACCTACGTGATCGAGGGCATTGCCCAGATGACCTGGGGTGCCACGGTGCGCGGGCTCGATCTGGGTATCGTCGATGAGCCCATCGCCTGGCTGATGGACAACTACGAGATCGGCATTTCCAAGTTCGACCTTTTCGCCGCCGGTGTCGCCGCCTCGCTGGTGGCCCTGCTGGCCCTGCTGTTCCAATACACCAAGGTGGGCCGGGCGCTGCGCGCCGTGGCGGACGACCACCAGGCGGCGCTGTCCATCGGCATTCCGCTGCAAACCATCTGGCGCGTGGTGTGGGCGGTGGCCGGCTTTGTGGCGCTGGTGGCCGGAATGATCTGGGGCGCCCGCAACGGCGTGCAGTTCGCCCTGACCTTTACGGCGCTCAAGGCCCTGCCGGTGCTGATCCTGGGCGGCTTTACCTCGGTGCCCGGCGCCATCGTCGGCGGCCTGATCATCGGCGCCTCCGAGAAGCTCGCCGAAGTTTATGTGGGCCCCTTCGTGGGCGGCGGCATCGAAGGCTGGTTCCCCTACATGCTGGCGCTGGCCTTCCTGCTGGTGCGGCCCGAAGGGCTGTTCGGCGAGAAACACATCGACCGCGTGTAAGCCTCGGTTGGTCGGGTTGGCCCGCAGGGCGTACCGCGACAGCACAATTCAATACAGGAATAACCCGCCCATCCCCGGCATCCGCCCGAGCGGCGAAGGAGTAAACCACCATGCTTTACCGTGAAGCCGGCCAGTTCAAGGCCAGTTATGCCGAAGATGCCCAGATCTTCCCGATTCGCCAGGACAGGATCGGGTTCTGGCTGCTGATGCTGGTGTTCGGCGTGGCCGTGCCCTTCCTGGCCAGCGAGTACTGGCTCAAGGCCATCCTGATTCCGGTGCTGATCTTTTCGCTGGCGGCGCTGGGGCTCAACATCCTTACCGGCTACGCCGGGCAGTTGTCGCTGGGTTCGGCGGCCTTCATGGCGGTGGGGGCCTTTGCGGCCTACAACTTCATCCTGCGCATCGAGGGCATGCCCTTCCTGGTCGCGCTGGTGCTGGCGGGGCTCACGGCGGCGGCGGTGGGGATCCTGTTCGGGCTGCCCAGCCTGCGCATCAAGGGCTTCTATCTGGCGGTGGCCACCCTGGCGGCGCAGTTCTTCATCGTGTGGGCGCTGGTCAAGTTTCCGTGGTTCTCCAACAACTCGTCGTCGGGCGTGGTGACGGCGCAGGATGTGACCATCCTCGGCTACACCTTCGCAACGCCCGAAGCCAAGTACGTGCTGACCTTCCTGATCGTCGCCTTCATGGCGCTCCTGGCCAAGAACATGGTGCGCTCCTCCACCGGCCGGGCCTGGATGGCGGTGCGGGACATGGACGTTGCGGCGCAGGTGATCGGCTTTCGCCTGATGCGCACCAAGCTGCTGGCCTTTGCGGTGAGTTCCTTCTACTGTGGCGTGGCCGGCGCGCTGTATGCCTACACCTATATCGGTACCGTCGAGCCCGAAGGCTTCAACCTCGACCTGTCCTTCAAGATCCTGTTCATGATCATCATCGGCGGGGTCGGCTCGATCATGGGTTCCTTCCTGGGGGCGGCCTTCATCGTGCTGCTGCCGATCTTTCTCGACAACTTCGTGCCGATGATCTTTGGTGATTCACTGGGGGCGGGCTTCGTGTCCAACTTTCAACTCATCGTGTTCGGCGGCCTGATCATCTTCTTCCTGATCGTCGAGCCCCACGGCCTGGCACGGCTGTGGCAGATCGCCAAGGAGAAGCTGCGCCTGTGGCCCTTCCCGCACTGAAAAATTGCCCGGCGGCTCGCCGCCCCGCGTGTAGCACCCATACCTACAAGAGGAGACAAAACATGAAATTCAAGCAAACCGTTCTGCTGGGCGCGGCCATGGCCGGCCTGCTGGCCTCGTCCGCGGCAAGCGCTGCCGAGGAGCAGTTCATCGGCCTGCCGAGCTACCGCGTCGGCCCCTACGCGGCGGGCGGCGTCGGCATCTTTGGCGGCTGGATCGACTACATGCAGCTCATCAACGAGCGCGACGGCGGCGTAAACGGCGTCAAGCTCACCTGGGAAGAGTGCGAAACCGAATACAACAACGCCCGCGGCGTTGAATGCTACGAGCGTCTCAAGAAGAAGGGCAGCACCGGCAACACCGTGTTCCAGCCTGTGTCCACCGGCATTACCTACTCGGTGCTCGAGAAGGTGGCCCAGGACAAGATCCCGATGGTGACCATCGGCTACGGCCGCACCGACGCGGCCGACGGCCGGGTCTTCCCGTGGGTCTTCCCGATGATCACGACCTACTGGTCGCAGGCCTCCGCCATCGTGAATTACATGGGCCAGAAGGAAGGCGGCATGGACAAGCTGAAGGGCAAGAAGATCGGCCTGCTCTATCACGACTCCGCCTATGGCAAGGAATCCCACGCGATCATGGACAAGCTGGCTGCCAAGCACGGCTTTGAAGTGATCAAGATCGCCGTCGCCCATCCGGGCAACGAACAGCAGTCCCAGTGGCTGCAGATCCGCCAGGCCAAGCCCGACTACGTGGTGCTGTGGGGCTGGGGCGTGATGAACCCGACGGCGATCAAGGCGGCCGCCAAAACCGGCTACCCGCGCGAGAAGCTGATCGGCGTGTGGTGGTCCGGCGCCGAAGAGGACACCATTCCGGCCGGTACCGCAGCCAAGGGCTTCGTGGCCGCGGGCTTCAACGTGGCCGGCGCGAGCTACCCGGTGGTGGCCGACATCAAGAAGCACGTGTACGGCAAGGACAAGGGCAACATGGAAGACAAGTCGCGCATCGGCTCGGTGTATTACAACCGCGGCGTGGTGCACGGCATCATCACCGTCGAAGGCATCCGCAAGGCCCAGGAAAAGTTCGGCAAGGGCAAGTCCCTCACCGGTGAGCAGATGCGCTGGGGCCTCGAAAACCTCAACCTCGACGATGCCCGCCTGAAGGCCCTCGGCGCCACCGGCTTCATGCCGCCGCTGAAGATCACCTGTGCCGATCACGAAGGCCCGGGCAAGGTGAAGTTCCAGCAATGGGACGGCACCCAGTGGAAGGTCATCACCGACTGGGTGGATTCCGACCGTCCGCTGGTGCGCGGCATGATCGAGGAGTCGGCCGCCGCCTACGCCAAGGAAAAGGGCATCAAGCCCCGCGATTGCTCCAAGGAAAGCTGATCGGCAAGTTCCGCGCGTCGGGTTACGCCCTGCGGGCTAACCCGACCTACGGAGCTGTAGGGGCGATTTCGGTCGCCCGCCCTTCGTCGATCAACAGAAAGCCGGGCGACCGAAATCGCCCACAAGGGAATGGCCGCCATGTCTTACCTCAGCATCAACAACATCGAGGTCATCTACGACCACGTCATCCTTGTGCTCAAGGGCGTGTCGCTGCAGGTGCCTCAAGGCAAGATCGTGGCCTTGCTCGGCGCCAACGGCGCCGGCAAGAGCACGACCCTCAAGTCGATCTCCAACCTGCTGCGCGCCGAGCGCGGTGACGTGACCAAGGGCAGCGTCGAGTTCAAGGGCAGCCGGATCGACCAGCTGACCCCCGCCGACCTGGTGCGCCAGGGCGTGATCCAGGTGATGGAGGGGCGCCATTGTTTTGGCCACCTTTCGATCGAGGAAAACCTCCTCACCGGCGCCTACACCCGCAGCCAGAGTCGGGCCGAACTGAAAGACAGCCTCGACAAGGTCTACGCTTATTTTCCGCGCCTCAAGACCCGTCGCAGCTCGCAGGCCGGCTACACCTCCGGCGGTGAGCAGCAGATGTGCGCCATCGGCCGCGCGCTGATGGCCAAGCCCGAGATGATCCTGCTCGACGAGCCTTCCATGGGCCTCGCCCCGCAGATCGTCGAGGAGATTTTCGAGATCGTGAAGGATCTGAACAGCAAGGAGAACGTGAGCTTTTTGCTGGCCGAGCAGAACACGATGGTGGCGCTGCGCTATGCGGATTTCGGCTACATCCTGGAGAACGGCCGGGTGGTGATGGAGGGGGAGGCCGCCGACCTCCGGACCAACGAGGATGTGAAGGAGTTTTACCTGGGGCTTTCGTCCGAGGGGCGGAAGAGTTTCCGGGAGGTGAAGCATTACCGGCGAAGGAAGCGCTGGTTGTCTTGAGGGGGCTGTAACTGACAGGGATTGGCCGGGTCGCGCCCCGGCGGGCGCCTTACTTTCTTGCGTCGCCAAGAAAGTAAGCAAAGAAGGCGACCCGGCTTCACCGGTCGGCCTGCGGCCGACTCCCCTGCGCTGCTCGCATCGGGCGGCCGGCGCGGAACTCGCCGGTGTTGCCGGCTCAAACAGCCGCGCCGGAAAGCCCCGCCCGATGTTGCGCTGCTCAGCGGTTCAGGACGGGCTTTGCGGATGCACCGCGCCTCTTCGGAACGGACATGTGTGATCGACGGGTTGAAATTCAGCCCTTGCTTGTAGAAAACCGCGGGGGCGCGACCCCGCCAACGTAACGTGGAACAACGGAACGCCGTTCAGTAACGCTGAAAAACAAGGTCGAACCCGTTTCGACCCCCAAAAGAACAACTTTCCGCTCGCGGAGAAACCATGAACTACTACGACGCCCGTGAAACCCGCTATCCCCTGGACCGGGAGCGTGAGCTGCTGGCCCGGCTGCCCAAACAGGTCGCCCACGCCAAGGCCCACGCCCCGGCCTTCGCCGCGCTGCTGGCCGATGTGAATCCGGCTGCCATCGTCAGCCGCGAAGCGCTGGCCGGCCTGCCGGTGGTGCGCAAGTCCGAACTGCTCGAACTCCAGAAAGGCGCCCGGCCCTTTGGCGGATTTGCCGCGCTGAAGTGGGGCACGGGCTGCGCCCGCGTGTTCGCCTCGCCCGGCCCGATCTATGAGCCGGAAGGCGCGCGCAAGGATTACTGGCGGCTGGCGCGGGCGTTCTACGCGGCGGGCTTTCGGGCGGGCGACCTGGTTCACAACACGTTTTCGTATCACTTCACGCCGGCCGGCTCGATGACCGAGACGGCCGCCCACGCCCTCGGTTGCACGGTGTTTCCGGCCGGGGTGGGGCAGACCGAGCAGCAGGTGGCGGCGATGCTCGACCTGCGGCCCGATGCCTACGCCGGCACGCCGTCCTTCCTGCGCATCATTCTCGACAAGGCCGACGAGCTGGGCGTGAAGATCGACAGCCTCACCAAGGCCTTTGTGTCGGGCGAGGCCTTTCCGCCCAGCCAGTGCGAGGCTTTGGTGGCCCGCGGCATCCAGGCCTTCCAGGCCTATGCCACCGCCGACATCGGCCTGATTGCCTTCGAAACCCCAGCCCGCGAAGGGCTGGTGCTGGACGAGGACATCCTGCTGGAAATCGTGCGCCCCGGCACCGGCGAGCCAGTGGCGCCCGGCGAGGTGGGCGAGGTGGTGGTGACCAGCTTCAACCCCGATTACCCGCTGATCCGCTTCGGCACCGGCGACCTGTCGGCGGTTCTGCCCGGCGAGTCGCCCTGCGGCCGCAGCAACACGCGCATCAAAGGCTGGCTGGGGCGGGCCGACCAGACCACCAAGGTCAAGGGCATGTTCGTGCATCCCGGTCAGGTGGTGGCGGTACTCAAGCGTCACCCGGAGCTTGGCCGTGGCCGACTGGTGGTGGACAACCCGGACCACATCGACCGCATGACCCTGCACTGCGAACTGGCCGCCCCGGTCGAAGGGCTGGCCGAGGGGGTGGCCGCGTCGATCCGCGATCTCACCAAGCTGCGCGGCGAGGTGAGTTTTTGCGCCCCGGGCAGCCTTGCCAACGACGGCAAGGTGATCGACGACGTGCGCAAGTACGAATAAACCGGTGTTGGCGGGGCCGGGTTTCGGGAGCGCCGCTTATCCGGCGCTTTTTCGTGGACGGTGGCGGGGCGGCGCGCTGCGGCTGGCGGGTCAAAAAAATATTTTCAGCGGCCTGCATCCAAAGCGGGGGCTGGCGGGTAGTGGACGTAGCAGCGCAAAAAGCTGCGTTTATTTCCCCCTCATCCCTACGGAGAATCACCATGAAAACGACCCCGACCCGTCTCGCGCCCCGCCTTGGCCTCGTCGCCGCCACCGTGCTGCTGGGCGCCTGCTCTTCGATGGGCTCGCCGACTTCCGGCTTCAGCCAGGATCACCTGCCCGACACGATCAAGGTTCCGGCCGGGCATAAAGTCGCCTGGGAAACCGTGGGCAGCGGCGAGATCACCTACGAATGCCGCGACAAGGCCGGCATGCCCGGCCAGGCCGAATGGGTCTTCGTGGGCCCGAAGGCGGTGCTGAAGGATCGCGCCGGCTCGCAGGTGGGCCGCTACTACGGCCCGCCCGCCACCTGGCAAGCCCTGGACGGCTCGAAGCTGACCGCCACCCAGCTGGCCGTGGCGCCGTCCGGTACCGGCAACCTGCCCTATCAGTTGGTCAAGGCCAACCCGGCGATGGGCAATGGCGCCCTGAGCGGCGTGACTTACATCCAGCGCGTGGCGCTGAAGGGCGGGGTTGCCCCGGCTGCCGCTTGCAGCGCCGCCGACAAGGGCAAGCGCGAGACGGTGGGCTACCAGGCGGACTACATTTTCTGGAAGGCGCTCTGAGTACCCTCGGGGCTGGGCCAAGCCAGGCCCCGCCCGTCCCCCGTGGGGGACAAGAAAACCTGGCGCGGCGGACGCTCGCCGCAGGGCGGGCCTCGGGTAAGATCAATGCTGCCCGCCCTCCTGAGTCCGTCCCCCGACCGTGTCCCTCTCCTCCCGCTCCCTTTCCGAATTCGATTACGAGGCAACGCTGGCCGGCTGTGCGGCCGGCGACCGCGCGGCCATGCAGCGGCTGTATACCCAGGAAGGCGCGCGCCTCCTGGGCGTGGTGGAGCGCATCGTGCGCGACAGGGCGCTGGCCGAGGACATCGTGCACGACGCCTGCGTGAACATCTGGACCCGCGCGGCCAGCTTCGAGCGCAAACTGGGCTCGGCCCGCGGCTGGATCTACAGCGTGGC
>Ga0209277_10000663_pt1 | contig 17229 bp, 12 predicted proteins | sample JI81AbrownDNA_FD_187503 | JGI IMG/M metagenome (GOLD analysis project Ga0209277, IMG submission 187503) | Wastewater effluent complex algal communities from Wisconsin, to seasonally profile nutrient transformation and Carbon sequestration -... | ecosystem: Engineered > WWTP > Effluent > Algae... | reverse complement strand
GTAACTCCTCAAAAACCCCGGGCATGACCGTTCACTGAATCTGGAATTCTTGCTTGCAGCTGGTGCTGGACACAGCGCGCGAAGCATGGTTCAATCTGCAGGCATGAGCACGGAGCGCCCTCGGAAACTTCCTGGTATCCCTGATATCCCCGCCGACGAAATGACGCCAGCGGTCGTGCTCCTGCTGGAACTCTGTCATGGGCAACAGGAACAGATTCAGGCGCTGCGCGATGAGCTTGCACAGCTGAAGGGTCAGAAGCCGAAACCGGTGATCAAGCCGTCTGCGCTGGAAGGCGAGCGAACCGGGAAGAAGAAAGGGCGCAGGCCCAGGTCCCGCGGCAAGCGCCACAAGACGGCAAAGCTTGAGATCCACGAGTCGGTCAAGCGGCAGCCGGCGGAGGGCGTTCCGCAGAACAGTCGCTTCAAGGGCTACCAGGATTTCGTGGTGCAGGACATCCGGATCGGCGTGCACAATACCCGGTATCGGCTGGAGCGCTGGGTCACCCCCGAGGGAGAGCGCTTGATCGGGCAGTTGCCTGTCGAGATCGGGGGTGTGCACTTCGGCCCGCAGCTGCGCGCTTTCATCCTGTACCAGTACCACCATGCGCATGTAACGCAGCCGTTATTGCTCGAGGAGTTGCGGGAGTGGCAGATCGACATCTCGGCCGGGCAGCTCAGCGCCTTGATCACCGACGGCCATACGGACTTCCATCGCGAGAAAGACGCTCTGCTGCAAGCCGGACTGCAACGCAGCCGGTACGTTCATGTGGACGATACGGGTGCGCGCCATCAGGGCAAGAATGGCTACTGTACGCATGTCGGCAACGAACGCTTCGCCTGGTTCGCGAGCACCGACAGCAAGAGCCGGATCAATTTCCTGGAATTGCTCCGCGCAGGGCACGATGCCTACACCCTTAATCAGGCGGCACTGACCTACATGGCCGAGCACAAGCTACCTTGCGCGCAACTGCAAGCACTCACCCCCCTGGCACCAGCGGCATGGACGGGTCAAGCCGCCTGGCAGGCGCTGTTGGATCAGCAGTCCATCACGGATCCGCGGCATGTCCGCGTGGTCACCGAAGGCGCCTTGCTGGGCACCGTCGTCGCGCACGGCGTCGCCCCCGATCTGGCGATTGTCAGCGATGACGCCGGGCAGTTCGATGTGCTGACCCACGCCCTGTGCTGGATCCATGCCGAACGGGTGCTCGCCAGACTGCTTGGCTTCAATGAGGCGCAACGCGCGGCGCTGGCCTCGACGCGCAGCGAACTGTGGGCAATCTACGATGCGCTCAAGGCCTACAAAGACGCGCCTGATGCGCTCACCGCAGCCGCGATCGAAGCACGCTTCGAGAAGCTTTGTGGCACCCGGACCGGCTATGCCAGCCTCGATCAGGCACTGAAACGGATGCGCCGCAATCAGAAGGAGTTGTTGCGCGTGCTGCAACGTCCCGAGCTGCCTCTACACAACAACCTCAGTGAGTCGGACATCCGCGACTACGTCAAGAAGCGCAAGATCAGCGGCTCCACCCGTAGCCAGTCGGGCCGCCGCTGCCGCGACACCTTCGCCAGCCTCAAGAAAACCTGTCGCAAGAACGGGCTGTCATTCTGGCAATATCTGGAAGACCGCGTCTTCGGCTGGCATCGGATGGCGCCTCTTGGGCAGTGGATCTTCGAGGCCTCGCCGACGGGGACCGTTCCCTTACGTGACCCCTGAAGCGACTCCCTGGCGCTATTGCGGGCGCTCTTTCAGCAGAGCGGAACTCGACCAGATCCGGGAGCTGATCGCGGCCAATCCTGCCGCCTTGCGCACAGAGTTGTCCCGGCTCGTCTGTGCCAAGCTCGGCTGGAGTCGCGAGGACGGGCGGCTCAAGGACATGAGCTGCCGCGTGGCGATGCTGCGCATGCAGACCGACGGCTTGCTGCAACTGCCCCCTCCGCGCAACGGCAATCACAACGGAAAACCCTGGCGCCGTCGCATCGCGCAGGCCGAACCCGACGTGCCCCTGAGGGCAGACGGTCCTCGTGCTCTGGGGACACTGCAACTGCACCGGGTCAGCAATCGCGCCGAATCCCATCTGCACAATGACTTCATCGACCGTTACCACTACCTCGGCTATCAACCGCTGCCCGGCGCCCAATTGCGCTACTTCGTTCGGGCCGGCGGACGGCTCGTCGCCTTGCTCAGTTTCGCTGCCGCCGCCTGGAAGACCCAGCCGCGCGACCTCTATATCGGCTGGACCCCTTCGCAACGCCAAGCGCACCTGCATCGGGTCGTGAACAACGCTCGATTCCTCATCCTGCCGTGGATCGAATGCAAGAATCTGGCCTCGTCCATCTTGGCTCGCGCAGCCCGGGAGATCGCCGCCGACTGGCAATTCCAATACGGTTACCGGCCGCTCTTGCTCGAGACTTTCGTCGAGCAACCACGCTTTCTCGGCACGGCTTACCGAGCGGCTAACTGGCTCTGCCTCGGACAAACCACCGGTCGCGGCAAACTCGATGTCCACCACCAAGCCTTGCTGCCCATCAAAACCGTCTGGGTCTATCCTCTCGACCGTCACTTCAGACGCGTGCTCTGCGGGTGACCGAGTCGCCTCGACGCCAACCCAAGCGCATTCGCGAACGCCCAGGTTTATTGAGGAGTTACCGAACCGTTGGGTCTGAAGAAGCCCTTTCCGGGTGAAACAAAATGAAAGCGCGGCGCCAGGCGGCGCTGAACGGTCAAGATATTTGCTATTTGATACAGCGCTGTGAGTGACCTGAAAGGGGATGGCGCATAAGGACACAGCGTTACACCCTGCCGTTGGCTCACGCGACCGCTGGCCGCGAAGGCTCGCTGGCCGGCCAACGCCAAAGGCAAACTAGCGCCTGAATCACGACACGAGTTAGAAGGACAAACCCCAGGTTGGCGCTTCGCCGCGCGCCTTGCTCCTTCTGCTAAGCTGCCGGCTGACAGCCGCTGGCGGTTCTGGAAGTTACTGCCGCGCCGCCATTCACCGCTCCGCGCCGAGAACCGCCCATGTTTGACAAGCTACGAAGATATGCCGCCGCCTACGCTGTCGCGATCGGTGGGGTTCTGCTGACCTGCTTGTCGTCGTGGAATGTGCGGGAGGAGTTGCGGACCAGCCACCTGAAGGAATTTCAGTGGGCGGCCAATGATCGGATCGAGTCCGTGCGGGCCGTTGCTGACCAGGGGCTCGACGCCCTGCTGGAAGTTCGCGGATTGTTCTATGCTGCGCAGGAAGTCGACGAAAGCGAGTTCAGCGTATTTGCCGACGCGATCCTGCGGCGTCGCCCGTACATCGAGAGCCTGCTCTGGGCGCCGTTGCTAACCGCGCCGCGGCAAGACTCGTCACAAGCTGTCTCTGGCGGCGTGCCGGCAATAGCCACTGAGGTGAAATCTGCTCCGGCAGCGACTGGGAGCAAGCAGCTGGCTCGCATTCCCGTTGTGCTTGCCGTGTCACGCACACTATCCGGGCCTGCGAAAGGCGTCGATCTGAACGCCGTCAGCGAGCTTGCGACACTGTTTGAGCGAGCCAGGGAGAGCGGCAAGATGGCCGTCAGCGGACGCATGACGCTGGCGCAACAGGACGGGGAAAGCTTTTCAGCCATCTACGCTGCGTTACCAGTTTATGCGTCTGGCGAGGTGCTCAGCGGTGCGGTGCCCCTAGGCTTCGTGGTTGGCATCTATAACGTCGACGATCTGTTTCATGTCGCCATCGGAGTACTTGAACCGCGCGGCGTCGAGGTCTTGGTACGCGACGACATGGCTGGCGACAACGGTCAGTTCCTCCACTTTTACGCAAGCCGTCTGGAGCCTGACTCCGCCGCTACAGCCGCCGGGCTGCTGCCGGAGCAGGACGAGAATCAGCCACGGATGGTCGCCACGATTCGCGTTGGCGACCGAATCTGGACCATCACCGGCGTCGCCACCCATACCTTTCGTAGCGCCGAGGCGTTTACCCAGGCACATTGGTTGATCATGGTCAGCGGCCTCCTGTTTACAGCGCTGCTCAGTTTTTACCTGGTGCGCAGTCGCCGCGAACAGGACAATAGAAGCCGCCTGGCAAAGACGATCTTCGAGCGTGAAGAACTGCTTCGCCAGCTGGCGGAAACGGTCGATGTCGTTTTCTGGGCGACCAACGCCGAAGCAACGCGCATGGAGTATATCGGCCCCGCTTTCCGGAAAATCGCGGGTGACGAGGCCGGACTGGACAGTGCCGAAGCCTCGCTGCTGCTCGACGTTTTCGCCCCCGAAGACCGGCGCGTACTGCGCGAGGCGATCACCGACCTGCAGGCGGATGCCGGGCGTTTCGAGGTCATCCTGCCGGTCTCTGGTGGCCACCGGGGAGAGCGCGATTTTCGCTGGCTGCGCGTCTGCGGCTTCCCGGTGCGTGCGCCGGGCCGCAACCTGAGCCGTATCGTCGGCTTTTGTGAGGACATCACCGAGCACAAGCTGGCCGAGGACGCGCTACGCGACTCGGAAGCGAAGTTGCGGACACTGTTCAATCACTCGCCAGACCTGATCTTCACCGTCGATGACCAGGCCAGGATCCTGTTCGCCAACCGGCCGTTGCCGTACCCGGTTGGCGGTGCTGGCGAGAAACGATCCGAGCTGGCTCTGCCACCGCATGTTCGCCACGCTTATCTGGAAAAGCTGCGACAGGTATTCGCCAGCGGCCAAATCGAACACTGCCAGTACACTGCCAACGACACCACCTGGTGGGAAATCCGGATGGTACCGATCAGTTCGGCCAATGCCGAGAACACGGTGATGGCGGCGATGGTGGTGATTACCGACATCACCGAGAACAGGAAACTGCAGTGGCAGGCGATCCGCAGCGCGCGTCTGGCGTCGCTCGGTGTGCTGTCGGCAGGTATTGCGCACGAAATCAGCAACCCCAATCACGCGATCACGGCCAATGCGGCCCTGTTGACCCGCATCTGGCAGGATGCCCTGCCGATTCTTGCCGAGTACGAACGCGAGCAGGGAGATTTTCTCCTGGCCGGCTTGAATTTTGCGCAGGCGCGCGAAGCCATTTCACGTGGCATGGCTGACGTCGGCGAGAACGCCAGGCGGATTCAGAAAATCATCGGCAACCTGAAACACCTGGGCAAGCAGGACCACGGGCACATGGACGAACTCGCCGACATCGCGAAAATCCTGAAGGCCGTCCTGACGCTGCTCGACGCCCGTATCCGAAAGCACAGCGATTGCCTGACGCTGGATCTGCCGCAGGACTTGCCGCCCGTCAGAGGCAATGTCCAGCAACTTGAACAGGTAATGATCAACGTCATCGTCAATGCCCTGGAGTCGTTGCCGGCGCGAAGCTGCTCGGTCCGGGTTTCCGCCAGACTGGACAGCACCGGCAGCCGGATCATCATTCGGGTCGAGGATCAGGGCACAGGAATGAGCGACGAGGTGATGGCACAGATCGGTGAGCCGTTCTTCACCACCAAAGCCGAAAATGGTGGCACCGGGCTGGGTCTGTCAATCTCGTCGTCGATCGTCGAGAAGCACGGCGGCGTATTGAGGTTCGAGTCGAACAAGAGTTCTGGAACGACGGTGAGTATCGATTTGCCGGTCACCAAGGAGCAGTGAATGAAAGATAAGTCCGCTGCCGGCTTGCCGGTCTTCCTCGTCGATGACGACCAGTCGGTCCTGCACTCGACGGCCGCAGTGCTGCACAGCGCCGGCGTCGCCCAACTGGAGCTGCTCGACGATAGTCGGGAACTGCTGTCGGCGCTTGAGCGGCAACCGGCCAGCACCGTTCTTCTGGATCTCTTCATGCCGCATGTCACGGGCAACGAGCTGCTGCCAAGGATCATCCAGCTGTACCCGGAGCTGCCGGTAATCGTCATGACCGCCGCGCAGGATGTCGAGACCGCGGTGCTGAGCATGAAAGAAGGGGCCTTCGACTACCTCGTCAAACCGGTCGAGGAAAGCCGCCTGGTGGCGAGTGTCCGACACGCCCTCGAGGTGCAGTCGCTGCGACGTCAGATGGGGGTGCTGAAACACTACCTGCTGTCGGACTGCCTGCAGCACGGCGAAGCATTTTCCGGCATCGTCACCAACAGCCGCAAGATGCGGGCGCTCTTTCAGTACGTCGAGGCGGTCGCTGTTTCGGCCGAGCCGGTGTTGATCTCTGGCGAGACCGGCGCCGGCAAGGAGATGTTCGCGCATGCCCTGCACAAACTCAGCGGTCTGGCCGGACAGTTCGTGCAGCTCAATGTCGCCGGCCTCGATGACACGCTGTTTTCGGACACGCTCTTCGGCCACCGCAAAGGCGCCTTCACCGGTGCCGACGAGAACCGGGCCGGCCTGATCGCACAGGCCAGCGGTGGCACCCTCTTCCTGGACGAAATCGGCGATTTGTCGATGGCCTCGCAGGTCAAACTCCTGCGCCTGCTGCAAGAGCACATGTACTTTCCCCTGGGATCCGACGTGGCGCGTCCCAGCGATGCCCGTGTCGTCTGTGCGACTAACCACAATCTCGCCCAGCTGATGCGCCAGAAGCACTTTCGTTCCGATCTCTACTTTCGCCTCTCGGTGCACCAGGTCGAAGTGCCGCCCCTGCGTCAGCATACCGAGGACATCGCGTTGCTCCTGCAGCATTTTCTCGACGAGGCAGCGGCGGCGATCAACAAGCCGGCACCCGAGCCCTCGAACGAGCTGATCACTCTGCTCTCGAACTATCATTTTCCGGGCAACGTGCGCGAGCTGCGGGCAATGGTTTTCAACGCCATGGCCCTGCATCGCGGCGGTTCGGTGCTGGCCATGGACAGTTTCCGCCAGGCTATTCAGAAGCAACAGACGACATATAGCGATTGCCCGGTGGCGGAGGTGACTGACGAACTGCCAATCGTTATTCCTGGCCGCTTTCCTACGCTTGACGAACTCGAGGAGGCAATGGTCCAGGAAGCCCTCCGACGCGCCAAAGGCAACCAGGGCGTCGCCGCGACCTTGCTCGGATTATCACGCCCGGCGCTCAACAGACGCCTGGCACGGCGGGCGATGCGCACGAAATCGTAAACCGGCGGATGCGGCACGGGATCAGGCCGGGTGCACGAAGCGCAACGGCGTGCTCGGGCCGGCCTCGCGGCTACCCAATCCGTGTGCCCCAACCTGAACCGTCCGCGCGTGTCGCGGTTTGCAATTCGTTACGGCCGCTGACCACGGCGCCAAGCGCGCTTGTGCCCCATGTAACGTCTTGCCGCCGTAACGCAACCCCTTCTAACGCCATCGATAAGTCTTTGGACGCGCCTTCCCATGCGTTGCAAATGACAATGCCTTAGTCAGGTGTGCATCCTGTTGCACCCCGTGATGGCCCAGTGGGAGCGAAGCTGCAATTTGAGGCCATATAAGCCGCGGCTGATGATCTCGTCATTGTTTCGTCCACCCGCTATCTCTATAATCCGTCCAAATCGACCCCGATGGAACTTCCCTTGGTGCAATCGCGGACTGATATCGACTTGCAAGAACAATGGGCACTGAACGCTGACGAGCTCGCCCTGCTACCCGGCATGACCAACACGGGACGCCTTGCCTTCGCGGTCCAACTAAAGTTCATGGAAATCCATGGTCGCTTTCCGGAACGTCATGATGAGATTGAACCGGCCGTGCTTGATTGGCTCGCGACTCAAGTCGGTAGCGGTAGTGCCACCGATGGTTTCGTAGCCTTCGAACTCGATGGCCGCCAAGGACGCCGGCAGCGCCGTACCATTCGTGGGATATTGGGAATCCGTCCCACGACGGGCGGCGACCGTCAGCGCCTGGGCGATTGGCTGGCCAACGACGTGCTGCCGTTCGATCCGCAGGCCCGCCACGGCCGCGATCTCGCGCTGGAATGGTGCAAGGCGCAGCACCTTGAACCGCCGGCGCTCGATCACCTCGATCGCGTCATCCGCTCGGCAGTCCATGGTTTCGAGACGCGGCAGCAGGAAGCTATCCATAGGCGCCTGTCCGCTGCCAGCAAGGCGGCAATCGACCGGCTCCTGGCAAGCGAAGAGCCCGACGCCAGCAACGATAGCGAAGAGGTATCGGTCACCCCTGTCTCCGCATCGACGTTCTCCCAACTGAAGGCCGATCTCGGCAAGGCCAGCCGCGACAACCTCCTGGCCGGCATCGCCCGGCGCCAATCGATCGACGCTATCGGCCTGGTCGCCAACGTGTTCAAGGGCGTGCCCGCCAAATTCATCGACCAATTCCGTCAGCGCTGCGCCACCGAATCGATCCGCGAACTGCGCCGCCATCCGGCGTCGATCCGCTACAGCATGGTCGCTATGTTTTGCTGGCGCCGCCGGCAGCAATTAACCGACGCATTGATCGACATGCTATTGCAGCTCATTCAAAACATTAGCACGCGCGCCGAGAAGAAGATCGACAAGAAGCAGTTCGCCGCCTTCAAGAAGGTGCGCGGTAAGGCGCGACTACTGTTCAAACTGGCCGAGGCGACGGTGGAACAGCCGGAAGGCGTGATCAAGGACGTGGTCTACCCGGTGGTCAGCCAGAATACGCTAAAGGAGCTGGTGTCCGAGTTCGAAGCCATGGGCTTGGACTTCGAGCGCGAGGTGCAGGAGACGATGCGCTCGTCCTACGGCCGCCACTATCGCAGCATGCTCGCACCCGTGTTGGATGCGCTCACCTTTCGCTCCAACAATACGGTGCACCGGCCTGTGATCGACGCGCTCACCGTCCTGCAGGCGAATCGCGACAGCAAGCGTCAATACTACGAGGCGGACGAAGTGCCGCTCGAAGGCGTGGTGCCGAAGAAGTGGCGTCACATCGTCATTGATACCGCCAAGGACGGCGCCGAGCGCGTCAACCGCATCGACTACGAAGTCTGCGTGCTGCGGGCATTACGCAAGCGCCTGCGTACCAAGGAGATCTGGGTAGAAGGCGCCGACCGCTACCGCGACCCAGAACAGGATCTGCCCGCCGACTTCGACGAGAAGCGCGACACCTACTACGACATGCTCAAGGCGCCGAAGGACGCCCAGGTGTTCATCGAGCAGGTGAAGGCCGCCATGCGCCAGTGGCTCAAGACCTTCAACGACGGCCTGCCGAACAATCCCAAGGTCAAGCTGCGCAAGCAGGGCAAGAACATCATCCACTTGTCGCCCTATACCGCGCAAACCGAGCCGCCCAACACCGCCGCGCTCAAGCGCGAAATCGGCCGGCGCTGGTCCGACGTCGAGCTGATCGACATCGTCAAGGAGGTCGACCTGCGCCTCAACTTCACGTCGGCGTTCCGCACCACCGCTAGCCGCGAAGCGCTAGACCCGCCCGTGCTGCAACGGCGCCTCCTGCTCTGCCTGTTCGGCATCGGCACCAATGTCGGCCTCAAGCGCGTGGCCAGCCAGCAACCGGGCGTCACCTTCGACGAGCTGCGCTATGTCAAGCGCCGATTCGTCAACAAGGAGGCGCTGCGCGCGGCCGTCGCCGATATCGTCAACGGCACCTTCCGTATGCGCCAAGCCGCGATCTGGGGCGAGGCCACCACCTCGTGCGCCTCCGACTCCAAGCAGTTCGGTGCCTACGACCAGAACCTGATGACGGAATGGCACGCGCGCTACGGCGGGCGCGGCATCATGATCTACTGGCACGTCGACAAGAACTCGACCTGCATCTATTCGCAGATCAAGCGCTGCTCATCGTCTGAAGTGGCGGCGATGATGGAGGGCGTGCTGCGCCACTGCACGACCATGGAGATCGAACAGCAGTACGTCGATACCCACGGCCAGAGCGAAGTCGCGTTCGCCTTCAGCTACATCCTGGGCTTCGACCTGCTGCCGCGCTTCAAGCTGATCGCCCGCCAGAAGCTGTCCATGGTCGATGCGGATGACGCCAAGCAGTTCGCGAACCTGGAACCGATCCTGGTGCGCGCCATCAAGTGGGATCTGATCGCGCAGCAGTACGACGAGATTATCAAGTACACCACCGCCTTGCGGTTGGGCACTGCGGATTCGGAGGCCATCCTGCGCCGCTTCAGCCGTGCCGACCCGGTGCACCCGACCTATCAGGCGCTGGCCGAGTTGGGCAAGGCGATCAAGACCCTCTTCCTCTTCCTCTGCCGCTACCTGCACGAGGAATCGCTGCGCCGCGAAATCCACGAAGGCTTGAACGTGGTCGAGAACTGGAACAGCGCGAACAGCTTCATCTTCTACGGAGAGAAGGGCGAGATCGCCACCAACCGCGTCGATGACCAGGAACTGGCAATGCTGTCACTGCACCTGCTGCAAGCCTGCCTGGTGTACGTGAACACGCTGTTCATCCAGGAGGTACTGGCCGAGCCGGTGTGGCGCGAGCGCATGACGGCCGACGACTGGCGAGCGCTGTCGCCGCTGATCTATTACCACGTCAATCCGTACGGGCGGATCGAACTGGATATGAACCGGCGGCTACCCCTGGCCGCATAACCTCCCGGAAACCCTCGTTTGTGGGAGGTCCGCTGGTGATTTTCCAGATCGATCCAGTCGAGGCCCTAGAGTCTCCCAAAACTATCCCTTGATTGGTTCTCCCGAAACGTCCACTATGTAGTCGAGTAAGAGGAGAAAATCATGGCCATCGTGATCGAAGACATTCAAATGGAGCGCCTGGCGGAGCAAATCGCCGTCGCCGAAGGCGTCTCCGTCACCGAGGTATTGCGGGAAAGCCTGATATCGCTGGCTGGCCTACGCGGCTTGACCACGCGGAAGGCCCCGTTGCGCGAGCGGTTGGCGGCGCTGGCGAAAGAGGTCGACGCGGTTCCCGCGCCCGTTCCGACCGACCTGCGCAGCGATGATGAAGTACTGGGCTACAACGAGCACGGCGTATGGTGATCGACACCTCCGCCATCCTAGCCTGGCTCAAGCACGAACCGGAGCGCGAGCGCATCGTAGCGGCGCTGGAAGCGAACCCGGTTTGTCGCCTCTCGGCGGTGAGCCTGCTCGAAGCGCATATTGTCGTGCGCGCCCGCGAACATCCGACCATGGTCGGCAAGCTGCAGCGCTTCCTGGAGGAAATCGGCGCCGTCGTCATGCCGTTCGATGAACGCCAGGCGCGGCTCGCTGATGCAGCTTTCATACGTTATGGCAAAGGTCAGGGACACCCGGCTCAGCTCAACTTCGGCGACTGCGCCGTCTACGCCTTAGCCGCCTCGCTCGGCGAGCCGCTGCTGTTTGTCGGCAACGACTTCGCGCGGACGGACATCCAGCGATGCTGATCGGCTACGCACGCGTCTCCACGCGCGATCAGAAACCGCACCTGCAACTTGATGCGCTGCAGGAAGCCGGTTGCGAGCGCGTCTTCGAGGAGACCGCCAGCGGCGCCAAACGCGATCGCCCGGAATTGAAGGCGGTACTCGACTTCATGCGTGCCGGCGACAACCTGGTGGTGTGGAAGCTCGATCGTCTGGCGCGGTCGACGCGTCAGTTGCTTGAGACGGTTGAGGCGCTTGAGCTGCGCGGCATTGGACTCAAGATTCTGACGCAGAATATCGACACTACCAACGCCGGCGGGCGGCTGATTTTTACGGTGTTCTCGGCGATCGCCGAATTCGAGCGCGAGATCATCCGTGAACGCACGCGCGCTGGGCTCGATGCGGCTCGTTCGCGCGGGCGTACGGGTGGCCGTCCACGAGCGCTGTCGGACAAGGATTTAAAAGAGGCACGCGTGTTGCTGACCGACCCGGAAATCACCGTCGAGGACGTGGCGCGGCGACTCGGCGTCGGGCCGTCAACGCTGTACCGCTATCTCCCAGCCGCAAGGCATTCCATCCGTGACGCTGGCTTGTAAGGCGCCGCATACAAACCTTCGACCCTCATGCGTCGCGGCTCGAAATCAGTGCCAACGCGCGTTCCGGCATCATCCCCCAAGAGCCTTCCTGAACTGGCATCGGGACTGGCGGGATTTCGAATGGAAGCTGTTTCGGTCACGAGGGAAGGTTGGCTGTGAGCAACGTCTACCCGCTGCTGCCTAAACTGGCGCTTAACAGGCGCTTTGTCCGCGATTTTCTTGACGCCGCCGAGCCCTGTTGCGCGCTGGGTGTGATCGAGGAGCGCAAGCAAGCCTCCCCACTGCTGGCCCTACGGCCAGGCGTCGTGCTGCCGGATCATTGCACCGAACACGGCTTCGAGCTCGGCCATTCGGTGCTCGGCGACAGCAAGTACGAGATCGTTCACTTCGCGTTCGAGTTTGGCGGCTTCGCGACCTACAACGTCCTGCTCAACCCGAGCGACCCGCTGGTGCGTGCCGTGCTGTGGCGCATGGTGGACCAGGGGTGCTACTTCGTCCTGGCGGTCGGCCCCGACCAGCAGGTAACCGCCTTCCGCGCCAACATCGGCGAGGCGGTGCTGGCCGGTCTGCACGAGCACTTCCCGCGCATCGAGCGCTCGACCACCAGCAGCATGCAATACGACAAGGCACTCGCGCAATTCCGTCGGCGGCCGGAACCGCCAGGCCAGATGCTGGGGTGGGTCTGCCGCGGCGACCCGTCCTACCTCGACCTGGCAAACGACCGGATGGAACTGGTGCCGCACTGATCGTGGAAAAGCAATGCCCGCGTGCCGGCTGGACCGACGGTGTTTTGAGAGCAGGAGGAAGGGCGCCGTTTGTCAGAATCGTCCTCTTAAGGAACAGCAAATGCTTATATGGCCTCAAATTGGAGCTTCGCTCCCACTGGGCCGTGATGTGTGCAGAACCACAACCATCATCGCTCTAACCCCCCGGTTTTCCTTGCTTTCCAGTGTTTCTGCACCCACGGCGACGCTGGCACGGATAATGCTTATGTCACACCAGTCGGCGTCACTCAATACGATGCTGGCGAGTATTGCTGTTGGCCTCTTCGATCGCCGTTGAACAAACAGTTAATGGAGCATAGCTGTTGGGAATCTCACGTGGATACCGGCGGCGGGCTCGATGTTTCTTTGCCGTGGAGGTACACGCACCCTAGCCCTCGCTGCCGAGACACTGGTCATGATCGGACTGGCGATCGGTTTTTCCCCTTGTCAATCTCTTTATCGGAAACGTCAATCATGTCGGATACAGACATTGCAGCATCTACTTTCACGCGCCGGCTCATGCAGCGCGTCTTTCCGAAGGTCCCGGATTTCTTTTCGCTGCTGGCCGAGCAGAGTGCTCATGTGAATATGGCAGCCGGTCTGCTGGTCGACTACATGGGCAGCGACAGTCTGCAGGCAAGCAAGAAGATCGTCGAGGCCGAGCGTGAAGGTGATCGGCAAAAGGTGCGCAACCTGACGCTGCTGAACGAAGCCTTCTCGACGCCGATCGACCGTGAAGATCTGCACCGGGCAATCATCAATCTCGATGAAATCGTCAACAGTTGCCGGTCAATTGTTACTGAAATGGATGGCAGTCTTTTTGCCTTGAAACCGGATAAGGCTTGCCTGGAACTGGCCGTGTACCTCAAGACCGGTGTGGAAGCGATGGCGGCAGGTTATGGCCGTCTGGGAAGCGACCCGCAGGCAGGCCGCGCCGATGCCGAAAAAGCCGACAAGGCGCTGAAGAGCCTGACCCGGACGCTGCGGCGCTCCCTGGCCGAGTTGTTTCAGGACAACGACTTCCAGAATATCTTTCGGCGCAAGGAAATCTATTCGCAGTTGAGCAAGGCAGGCGATCGTTTGAATATTTGCAACAGCACCTTGCTCGACATCATCGTCAAGCTCTGCTGAACGCCTCGACCGACGCCCTGCGAAACCTTCAGCATCGGCAAGTCAGCACTATTGACGCTATCGACTGGCAACGGAGGTATCGCAGCCATGGTATGCCCATGAGCTGGTTGTTTGCGACTGCGCGGGGGTGTTGGCTCTGGCCACGTACGCAACGTTTCATCATCGTGTGCGTTGGCTCGCATGCTTCCTGAGCTGCTGGTTCATTTCAAAACTAAGGGCCTTGGTATGTCTTTGGCATCGCGCGCATCCATTTTGTTGCACCTGTCGAAATCGTCGGCACCTTCCCTGATGCGCTACTAACGATTGATTTCTAACAGGGTTTTGCGCTGAATGGCAACTGGCACAGCTCTTGCGATAACTGAGAAGCCAAGAGTCACGAACAGCACTCTCGCGATTTACGGTTCGGCTGGGAGCTTTTGAATTGAACGAAGTGCCAGTCCAAATTTCAGGAGCTTGTCAGATGAACATCGAAACCGGACTCACGCTTTCCCTGACGCCCGGAGTAGCCAGTCGCCTGGCCAGGCATCCGCTGCTCACCGAGGCAACACTCACTCGCGAACGCGTCATCGATACCTATTACGATACGCCGGACCAGCGCCTGCGGCACGATCAGGTCATCTTGCAGTATCGGAGAAAAGGCTCATGTCGGCGGGCCTCGGTCAGCAAGGCTGGCCCGGGCGATAGCCAGGATGCGGAAAAAATGGAGTGGGAAGTCGCCGGCGAGCCCGGCGAGTTCAATTTTTCGCAGGTCGCCGATAGCGGTTTGCGCCGGTGCCTGGAATCTTTGCGCCAGGACCTGCAATTGGCGTTCACGACCAGTGTTACGCGTAGCACCTGGTTGCTTGAACCACGTACGGACGTGCGCATTGAACTGGCGCTCGACCGAGGCTGGATACTCTGTGAGGGGCGACGTCAGGCAATTTGCGAACTCGGACTCGAACTTCTTTCTGGAACGGCAGGGGATCTGTTTTCAGCTGCCAGTGAGTTGCAGAACGACTTGTCGCTTCACCCGGAAACCAGCAGCAAGTTCCAGCGTGGCTACCGGGTTCTGGCAGAGGAATCGCTACAGGCGGTCAAAGCGGTTGCTGTCCAGACCAGTGCCGGGATGAGTGCCAACACCGCTTTTCGTACCATCGCGCTAGCCTGCCTGAAGCACCTGCAAGACAACGAAAAAGGCGTGCGTGAGTGCGACGAACCCGAGTTCGTACATCAGGCACGCGTCGCGATTCGCCGCCTGCGTTCGGCAATTCGTATCTGGGGGTCGCTACTTCCAGAAGCATTCGTGAACAGCTTCGATCCGCAATGGCAGACGCTGGCCGGGCAACTCGGTGAAGTGCGTAACTGGGATGTGTTTCTAACCGAGACCTTACCGACAATCGCTGCCGCCTTCCCGGACAGCTCCGCAAGCACTCGTTTGTCGAACTACGCCCAACGACGCTGCGCGATAAATCGTGATGCTGCGCGTAGCGCTCTCCAATCTGACGACTACTCGCGCTTACTGCTCAAGTTCACTGCCGCTGTGCTGGCGCTTCCCGACAGCGAGGCCCGTCGGCTGGACGTTTTTGCGCCCGCTTGCCTGGAAAAACGAGCCAAGCAGGTCCGCCAGAAGGCGGCAGAGGCGCTTGCCGGTGACGCCACCGAACGCCATCGTTTGCGGGTTGCGTACAAGCGACTGCGCTACGCGCTCGAATTCTTCGCTCCGCTATTTCCGGGTGAGTTGCTACGCAACTACCATCTCTCGGCCAGCGGCTTGCAGGACATCCTCGGGCGACTGAACGATCTGGCCGTTGCCGTGCTGTTCACTGAGGAGGCGCTTCCTGGAGGGCCTGGTGAAGCCATCAGGAACTGGCTGAAAACGCAGACCAAAGGACTGTTGCCGGAGTTTTACGGCCAACTGAGACACTTTCACCAGCACCCCGTGCCATGGCGGAATACCGGACGGTGAATATCACCGGCAATAATCAGCAGGTCTGCACCGATGTTCGAAAGGGCGCATGGTGCGAGGCCGAGGAGGATGTCCGAAACAACCTGGATTTTCATGGCTTGGTCCGGAAGCATGAATGAAGGTGGCAGGTGCAATCGTGAAATGTTTGGCGTTAGAAGCGCTCAGCGCAAAACAAGCCTGTTTTAGGCTGTGAATATTTGCAGTGAGGAGCACGCAGAGGCTCTTCTATAAAAGAAGGGGAGATCTATGGATACTTTGTTCTGGATGGCTGTAGCGACGGTCGTGGTCGTGTTGATTTTCGACTACACCAACGGCTTTCATGATGCCGCAAATATCGTCGCGACGGTCATTGCGTCGCGGGCGATGACGCCGGTGCAGGCCGTTCTCATCGTCGGTTTCTTTGAGTTCATGGGCCCTCTGCTCGGTGGAACGGCAGTGGCCAACACCATCGGAAAGTTCGTCGATCTGAATGATGTCGATCCGCAGCTTGCGGTGCTGATCATGTTCTGCGGTTTGCTCGGCGCCATCGTCTGGAACCTGGCGACCTGGTGGCTCGGTATTCCGTCCTCGTCGTCACACGCGCTGGTCGGTGGCCTTGCGGGGGCGGTTGTCGCGGCCGTTGGCTCCGAGCACGTGGTCTGGGGCTTTCACGAGTTGATGACCGCGGGCAAGCTGACCGGTGTGATGAAGGTTCTGCTGGCCTTGTTCATCTCGCCGCTGCTCGGCTTCTGGGTCGGATTCGGGATTCATCGCCTCGGGCGCCGCCTGCTGGCCGGCGCCAAGCCGACCGCCAACAACACGCTGCGCAAGATGCAGTTCGTGACCGCTGCCGGCCTGGCTTTCGCGCATGGCGCCAACGACGCACAGAAGAGCATGGGCATGCTTACGCTGGTGCTGGTCCTGGGGGGCTTCATCCCCAGCTTCGAAGTGCCGTTCTGGGTGGTGCTGTCCTGCGCAACGGCGATCACCCTGGGCATCATGTCCGGTGGCTGGCGCATCGTCCGCACCCTGGGCTTTGCTATCTACCGGGTGCGGCCGCTACACGCTTTTGATTCGCAGCTCACTTCGGCGCTGCTGATCTTTACCGCTTCGGTCATCGGGGCACCGGTGTCGACCACCCACGTTGTCGCTACCTCGATCATGGGCATCGGCTATTCCGAGCGCCCGCGCGCCGTACGCTGGAAGAAGGCAAAGGACATCGCCAAGACGTGGGTAATCACCATCCCTGCAGCGGCAACCACTTCAATCGTTATTTACGCCATTACCCGAGTCATCCTCGGCCAGCACGCCTAAGGAGACAAACCAACCCTCTCGCTTAACGTTCTGTCATACCGGCTTGTAGGCGTGGTACCGGTACCGATGCGGCCTTCGCTGCGGCGGCGAGCAACCAACGGCCGATCTGGCGCTTGATCTTGTCGATCGGCAAGGTGCGGTTGATCTTCCATGGCGAATCGGGGTCCAGATGCGCGTCGGTGGCGACGTAGGCGGCTGTGTAGGGGTGGTTTTGTTGGTTGCTGCTGATCTGTCGCAAAACAGGTGTTTTCCGACATCCGGCCAACACACAATGGATGCGTCCTGGCGTCGAGTGGGCTACAATGTAGCTCAATAACTTG
>Ga0209277_10000660_pt1 | contig 17278 bp, 10 predicted proteins | sample JI81AbrownDNA_FD_187503 | JGI IMG/M metagenome (GOLD analysis project Ga0209277, IMG submission 187503) | Wastewater effluent complex algal communities from Wisconsin, to seasonally profile nutrient transformation and Carbon sequestration -... | ecosystem: Engineered > WWTP > Effluent > Algae... | reverse complement strand
AAGTGAGCCTTCATCTAACTCAGGCATAAACTCCGCTCCTAAGTTTGCGAACATTACAAAACTAAGCACAATCGACACAATAGCAACGGTGAACACTTTGTTCTTTGCATTCATAAATTTATCGAGAAGTGGAATATAATAAATTTTGAATTTATGAAAGAGCCAAGTCTCATGCTCTTCTGGCTCTTCTACTTTTAAAATATAAGTTGCAAGAACAGGAACTACTGTGAGTGAAAGAACGAACGCACCGAATAGCGCATACAGCACAGTTTCCGCCATTGGGATAAACATTTTTCCTTCTACACCAGACAAAGATAAAACGGGAAGATAAACTATCGCGATAATTGTTTCTCCGAATATTGTCGCCTTTCTTACTTCAATCGTTGCTTGCTTAATCGTTTCAATTTTTTCTTCGGTAGTAAGAAGAGAGCCTTTCGCTTTGATTGCCATCGATAAGCGCCTAACAGCATTTTCCACAATGATGACTGCACCATCTACAATCAGTCCGAAGTCAATCGCACCCATCGACATTAAATTTCCAGGCACATCGCGTATGCGCATAATGACTATCGCAAATAACATCGCAAGCGGAATCGTCACAGCAATCACCAAACCCGCTCGCACACTGCCTAATAATAAAAATAAAACAATGATTACAAACAAAGCCCCTTCGGCTAAGTTTTTTAGCACTGTCTTAATTGTAGTCTTTACCATTGCAGAACGATCATAGTAAGTTTCAACAACGATGCCTTCCGGCAAAGTCTTCTTAAGCTCTTCTAATTTTGCATGAACCGCTTCACTTACTTGAAGAGAATTTTCTTTCATGAGCATAAGAGCGATTGCCCCCACCACTTCTCCTTCTCCGTCTTTAGTTGTTGCCCCGAGTCTTAATCTTGCACCAAATTTTAATTCTGCTATCATAGTAAGAGAAATTGGTGTTCCTTCTTTTGTCTTACCTACAAATACCTTTCCTAAATCTTCTAGTGAGCCAGCAAGCCCACTCGCTACTATTACAAAATGTTCTTTGTTGTGCTCAATGTATCCTCCCCCCATAGACGCATTGTTTTTTTGTAGTGCCTCTATCACATCTGTCATTACAATACCAAGAGATTGCATTCTCTCCATGTTGAGGATAATCTGGTATTGCTTCACATGACCACCAAAAGTATTGACCTCAACAACTCCTGGAATTGTTTTTAAAATTGGATTTACATACCAATTCAAATAAGTGGTTAATTCCATTAAGCTGTGATTGCGGCTACTCAGTGTAAACTGGTAAATCTCACCAAGTCCAGTAGATATTGGACCCATGGTAGGTGTTCCATATCCCTTTGGAATATTATTCACCGCATCGGCAAGTCTTTCTCCAACAAGTTGTCTCGCCAAAAAAATATTCATTGAGTCTTTGAATACAATCGTTACGACAGACAAACCGTATCGAGAAATAGAGCGCACTTCTTCCACGTGGGGGATACCAGACATTGACCGCTCGACAGGAAAGGTTACATACTGCTCAATTTCCAAAGGAGAAAGGGAAGGTGCAGAAGTTATGACTTGCACTTGAATCGTTGTAACATCAGGAATCGCATCCATCTTCATTTTACGCGCAGAGTCTAATCCAAAGAAGAAGAATAACGCGGTAGCCGCTAGAACGATCACTCTATTTTCGAGAGACCATTCTACAATTAATGTAAGAAATTTCATATTATTCTCCGAAAGTAGATTTTAAAAACGTAGACTTTAGCGTAAAAATACCAGTATCCACAATATATTCTCCGACAGTAAGACCAGATAAAACTTCAACGATTGTAGAATTTCTTCTGCCTAGCTTAACTTCTCTAGCCTTGTATTCTCCCGGCTTCTCTTCTACGAAAACATAATCTTTTCCTTGCATGGGAGCGATGGCATCTATTGGAACGGCTAATACGTTGTAATCGGAAGTATAAAGTTCGGCTGTTCCGAAGAGTCCAATTTTTGCCATATGATTTTTGTTTTTGATTACGATTCGACCACTAACGGTTCTCGAGCCTAAATCAATTTGGTTTCCTATATACATAAGTCTGCCTTCGAATTCTTCCTTTGGATAAGGATTTAATTTTACTTTTGCTAAGTCTCCTTCAGCGACCTTCCCTAAATCTTTTTCGAAGAGTTTTACCATAAACCAAACAGAGTCTAGATTTCCGATTGTAGCAAGACTTGTGATTGCATCTACCTGAGAGCCTTTTACAATTTCTCTACTCAGAATAATTCCATCAATTGGGGAAAGAATTTCTATCCTTCCAGAATTCTCCCCCGCACTATTTACGCCTGTCGTATCAGGGACAGGTATACCAAGTGCAAGCAAATTACCCTTATCCGCTCGAAGCTCTGACTCCTGCACTCTTAATTCAGATTCTGCATTGATAGCTTCTTGCTCGGCGGCTAATTTTAAATTAACCAATTCTCTAATTCGCTTTGCATTTCTCTCAACAGCGTTTACTCTTGATAATGTGCTTAAGTATTTGGACTTTGATCTTGCTGCATCCGGAGATTCAATGATAACAAGAACCTGTCCCTTTTTAACCCTCACCCCTTCAATAAATCGAACGTCCGAAACTCTACCGGGAATACGCGCACTGATTTTTGTTACTCTATCAGGGTCAGCAATTACTTCACCGATAAGACTTATTGTTTCTTGAAACTCTCCTGTATTCACCTGTGTCGAATGAAGGTTTACATCTTTAGAAACTTCCGAGTCAACTTTGATAGTGCCATCATCTAGAGGCTTACTTGATTCTACCGCTTCCGGTGCCGATTTCTTTTTAGTGAAATATTTATACGCCCTGTAAGATGTAAAGGCGATCGCTAGAATGGCTAGTATTGTATAGATTTTATAGTATTTCATATTTTCCTCACTTCGCTACGACTGCATATTGTAATAATGGAAATCCGATAGAGCGCAGTAACTCTATTTTGGATAAGTCATAATCAGATTGACTTTGGATGTAAGATAGTTTTAAACTTACGAGAGAATTTTGGGCAACTAACGCATCTCGAATATTCATTTGTCCCGTGCCCAATGCTTTCTTGATAGAGAGTAAATCATCATCTACCTTCTTCATTAATTCCTGCGGATAATTTTTTGTTTCCTCTCTGAGAGAATTAAAGTTAGTAACCGCTCGAATCACTTCAAATTTAATTGTATGCTGATTTACTTCTAGGCTAGACATTGCTTGTTCCTTGCGAGCCTCTGATTCTACTATCTCTCCGCTATTATCTCTCCATACTCTAAGCGGTATAGAAGCTCTTGCGCCCATCACATTTTCATTAAATCCATCTCGCTGTAGATACGCTGATACTGTTAAATTGGGAATAGACTCTCTTCTTAAAAGGTCTATTCTTTTTTGAGCAGTCCTAACATCTAAAACTCCTGCATCTACTTCTGTCCTTTGTTTGAGTGCGGTAACAATTAATTCTTGCGTATTCTTCGTGTTCAATTGTATGTCAGGAATTGAATCGACTATAGTTAGAGACAAATCATAATTAACCCCCATCATAACAGTTAAATTTCCCTTTGCCCCATCCCTCTTTCGAATGGCAGAATTGAGTAGTCTAGAAATTTTAGATACTTCTGCGTTCGCTATATCTGCATCAATTCCAGCCGCAAGTCCTTTCTCTGCCCTACCCTGCACAACACTAGCCATATCCTGTGAGTTCTGATAGAGGAATTCGGTAATTTTATATTCCTCTAAAGAATTTTTATAAAATACAGCAGCAGAAAGAGCCTGTGCAGTCGTATCTCTTTCCATGGTCGCTACTTTTTTTATTTGAGCGGCGAATTCGGAGTCTGCCACTTCCATTCGTTTGCCTCTTTGCCCAGCGATATAGAATTCTTGCGAAAGTTGAAATTCTCCGTTAATTGCAGTTTGAGCATTGGGGTTAAATATTGTTACCTCCGACTGTGCTTGCCTTCGATAAGCATTCATTACCTGAATACTAGGATTGGAAGGAAATAAATACGCTGCCGCTATTTTCTTGCCTTTGATTGCTGTTAATTCAATTCGAGTTCTCTTAAACTCGGGACTATGATTTAATACGCACTCGACTATTGTGAGTAATTTTGCATTACCCGCACAATGCGAATTCTCCGCATGTGAGTCTGATTCTATTGCATAAATTCCAAATGCGAATAGAATTAAAATTATATAAAATGATTTCATAAACTCCTCCTTTGAAGATTTTAATTTTACCAATGAAGATAGATTAATTGAGTTCGGTGTATGGACTTCTCCGATCACCCGAACAGTTTCCACCCTTCACCTTCGTAAGTTCGAGATGACCGAATAAGCCTGAACCCTATCGGTGGTAATCTTTTTAAGTAAAAATAATTCTAGGAGGTCGAATTAAATTCAAGAGATAATCAAAATTAACCGCAGTAAAAAGCGGAGATACGATATAAGAAATAGTAATTTGAGTATAGATTTTGTTTAGATAAAATATTGAATAAGAAATTAGAATATAATTACAAGGACAGTTAACACAGATATGCTCTTTTGCATGGTCACCGCTATCGGAAGATTCTGAATGAATAGAGAAGACACAGTCATTCTCACTAACCCCAATTCCACCACAAATACATTCGTTATCTATTATGCGCTGAAAACCAAAGATCAGCAGAAAAGAGAAAATGAAAACTTTGAATAGAGATTTCATAAATTTTGTTTGTAGAGACGCACGGCCGTGCGTCTCTACAATGTTTTATTTTATTGCCTTTGTGAAAATCATCTTTCCAGCGGCAGTCTGGATAATCGAGGTTACATTCACTCGAACATCCTTTCCTACTAAGTGACCGCCATTTTCTATCACGACCATAGTTCCATCTTCGAGATAACCGATTCCTTGGTTTTCGTCCTTGCCTTCTTTGATGACTTGGATGGCAATTTCTTCTCCGGGAAGAACTACAGGCTTAAGAGCATTTGCTAGATTATTAAGGTTAAGAACCTTTACGCCTTGCAATTCGGCAACTTTATTTAAGTTAAAATCATTTGTGACAAGTTTAGCACCGGTGTCGCGAGCTAGCTTAATAAGTTTGGCATCGACTTCGCGTGTGTCCGTATAATCCGTATAAGTAATTTTAACTTCAATCGTGCCTTTGCGTTGCAACTTATTCAGCATATCTAATCCACGACGACCGCGAGCCCGTTTAATAGGATCGGATGAATCGCTAATCAGTTGGATTTCACGAAGAACGAAGTTAGGTAAAATGAGGGGACCGTCAATAAAATGCGTATCAGCAATGTCTAAAATACGACCGTCAATTACAACAGAAGTATCTAGAATCTTATCGCGAATTTCTTCTGGCTTTTCGTTACCAAGAATGAATGGTCGGATAGGTCCTCCGCCTCCACCAAAAATGGCAAGACCTGGTTTTTTAGAGAATGCATAACCAATCTTAACCCCAGCATAACCAAGTCCGAGATAAACAATAAGACCTAGACCTGGATTCTTTGAATCAGCAATTAAACCAGTAAGAAGTTTCCCAATACCAAAGCCAACAAGTAAACCTACTGCAATACAAAACGCAACTTCGGCATTGATGGTAGGGAAAATTTTATCTTCAAAATAGACTATTCCAAGAGTTGCAACAAAAATCAGTCCAGTATAAATACTAGGCTGAAGCAAATCGCCATACATAGGGAAAAGAAATCCGAAAGATACGATAGAAAAAGAGAGCGCGAATAGAACCTTATAGACATGAGTCATACTCAAATCCTTTTATTAAAATTTGAGTTTTCTCGGTATTTATTCTACATCCACAATTGCCGCTGCTTGTTGAAGCGGTTGCACTGAACTTGCTAAAATATCAGAAACAATATTGCCGGCTTCTTCTTGAGGAACACCTTTACTCAAAGCTATTTCTGTTTTCACTAAATTATAAGCATTTTCATATAGCTTTCTTTCCATGATTGACAATTCCTTGCCATTTGCTCTACGGAAAAGGTTTCTACAAACATCAGCTACTTCATAGATAGAACCGGATTTTATCTTGTTCATATTGTTTTGGTATCTAATCTTCCAGTCTTCTTCTGTGTCGACTTCATCTTTCATTAATAGGTTGAGAACTTTTTTTATTTCTCTCTTGGGTATAATTCCTCGAATCCCGACCTGTTTTGCTTTATCGACGGGTATCATAACTTTCATTTTCGAGGACTGTATCTCGAGGCTATAGCAGTCACGCTTTTTGCCTAGAATTGTCTTTTTGCTCACTTCCGTGATAGCACCAACGCCATGCATTGGATAAACAACATAATCGCCGACTTTAAATTCTATATCAGAAATAATCTGACTCCTGGTTGAATAATTTAAATAAATTCCGTTAAACTCAGAGTTAAATATCTAATCATTGACTTAGCAAGTCAAGTAAATTTTGACTTTTAGGCTAGTTTTTAGTAAATAAATTAAATATTGCAACGATAATTGGCTTTAGTAATGAAATTTAAGTATTTCCGACTTTACTAAAACAAATCATAGATTGAAAACACAGGCATTTCTTACTAGAACCCTTTTTGCCTTCCTTATTGACTACCAAGACTTGCCCAACTAGCATAGAGTAATTTTACGAAAGCATCAATGCCTTCCTTGATTCGCGAATGGGGAACGCTTTTGTTTGCAACAATTTTGAGTTCAACTCGATGAACAAGATTTCGAATAAAAGCTTGTCTGTAGGCGAGAGTTCCAATTTCTAAAAATTCAAATAATACCTTGCTTTCCTTTAACTCTTCTCTCAATGATTCTGAAATAATTGAAATTGCTTCTTCCTTTGAAAGGTATAAACGTTCTACCAATATAACGGCAGCACCTTGGATTAGTTGAATTTGCCTTGGACTTACAATATCACCCGTGCTCATTGTTCAAACTTCGTGACTCTCTTTTTAATAATCAATCCTTTTTCGTAACTACTCAGCGTATTTTACCCCAGAGTCGTTACAAAAAAAAACAACCTTGACATAGTTTTTTTCAAATCTACTTTAGGTTGATTCTAGTAGAAATTCAAAAGAATGTTTGAGGTAGTATGAAAGGAAAGTTGGCAGTTCTAATATTTAACCCTAAAAGTGGTAAAGGAAAAGCTCGAGAAAGAGCAATTGACTTTTCTCAAAAATGGAAAGAAATCGTTGGAACAGAAATAAGACTACGTCCAACTTCTTCTCTTGCTGATATTCGAATTGCTGCAAATGAAACCTACAATGATAATGAGTTACAAATTTTTATGGGAGGAGACGGAACACTTTCTGAATCAATTCAGGGTATTTCTGAGAAACTAAATTTTACTAACCTTACCAAGCCTGTCGCATTTCTTCCCGGCGGAACAGGAAATAGTTTTTTAAGAGACTTTGATATTAAAGATTATCAAACTGCGCGAGATATGTTCTTTTTAGCTTTTGAAAAAGAGTCTACTGTCAACATTGATTCTGCCATCATTACTTATAACAAAGTAAAATCAGACTTATCCGCAGGTGATGTATCTAAGCGTATAATGTTTAATATTTGGGGTGTTGGACTAATTTCCGACATAACAAAATTAGCAATTAGAATGAGAAAGATAGGATCTATGAATTACACAGTCGCTAGCCTTATTAAATTATTTAGCCATAAGCCCTATAAGCTTAAAGCAATTATTGATGGAGTGGAAGAGTTATTAAATTGCAATATGGTGACTGTATCTAACTCTCGATTTACAGGCGGCAAAATGCAAATAGCCCCTCATATACGAGTCAATGACGGCAAATTATTCTTAATCTCTCCAATGCTAAAAACTAGATTGGCTTTATTCTCTAACTTTCCTAAAATTTTCAAAGGGGATCATGTCAATCATCCACATATTAAAACAGGTTTCATCAAGAAAATTGAAATTCATCATGATAATCCGCTCGTTATGAATGTAGACGGAGAATTAGAAGAAGGATTTAATCCTCGTATGCAAATTCATCCGTCTTATTTCAAAATCTATATGCCAACTTAAAGGAAGAGATTTTACAATCTCCCTTTTTTGGTATTTTGTAATTCTTTTACAGTATCAATTGTAGGAGAAAGCCAATCATCTAGCAATGGTAATGCGCCATTTGGCTTAGCTTTGAAGACCATATCCTTATTGAAGTTTGCGATTTCTGTTGTGAGACCAATCTTTCTTGCTACTTCAATAGCTTTCCAATAATGCTTTAAAGCTTGAGCCGAATTTCCTTTTCGCTCATACACTGCGCCAATATTATTATAAACAGCGATTAACACGTTGTATATCTCTTGGTGTGCACTTTCTTCCGGTGTTGGTCTTGCTATAACAGATTCTTTTTCTTCAAAGTCTTCTTTGATCTTAATGTAATTTCCAAGACTTGCGTTCAATTGATCTAAATTGTAAAAAGCATTGGCTCGACCAATCATAACATTACTGTTTAGATAGGTATCATCTTCGCTTAAGTTAGACCATTCATTCAATGCCGCTTCGTAATCAGAGCGCATGTATTCAATCCAACCTTTATAATAGTAAAGTTCTCGCTTTAACTTAGGATCTTTTATATTCAGTTTCAATGCAATATCAAATTTTTGCATAGCATTGATAAGATTTCTGCGACGATTGCTTTCTTCTTCGGATAATTGCGATAAGCTCTTATCTGGATATACTTTTCTGTCCGGAAATTCTGAAATCTTTCCATCTTTAGAAATCAGAGATGATTCCATGAAGGCAATTTTTCCCTTATCAAAATAGATTCTTCCTGGATCACCATTTAATAAGGTTTCATCCTCTTCGCGATTTCCGTAAAAGTCTTTATAAGTCACATAACGTTTTTCTGCATTTGCAAGTAGATCAATACTTTCAGAATAATTATTTAACCTCATATAATGCTCACCCATTTCCATTACAGACAAATAATGGGCAGGATCATAACTAGCAGCAAATTCAAATTGTTTGAGTGCACGAATAGACTCGCCTTTGTTTATTAAGAATCTTCCTCGTTGGTAATAGCCTTCAGCGAATTCATCTCCTTTGACATCTTCTCCATCTTCACCCTTCTCCGTTTTGAAGAAAGCGGTATTAAGGAGAACTTCAACATTATCCTCAAGATCCATATTCGTAACTTGATCTTCCGGATTGATATTGTATTTAATTCTTACTTCAGAAGCATTCAAATCAATGTAGAAAGCAGCCAATTTTGCTAAGACAAAAAGCGAAAGGTCGTCTTCTATTCCAAGCGCATTTCGAACTTGCCTATGGTGGTTCAAAACGAACTGTGGATTCTGATCCCCTTTCCACATTTCAATGTAATTACTGAGTAACCCACCATGACCGATCGCATTGTCTGGAAATTTCTCAACAATCTTATTATAATAGAATACTGATTTCGCGAAGTTCTTTTGATTGTAGTAGACTTTCGCCAACCCAGCAGTAGCCTCTACATTGTTCTCATCTTCGCCATCTGTAAATACTTCTTTAAAATAACTGACGGCAAGATTGTCGTTCTTAAAACTACGAGAAGTTCCCATCGTAGGCTTATTAAAAAGATTTGCAATATTGGAATGAAATTTTCCTAGATTGATATAGGTTTGATTATCATGAATATTTTTTTCTAATCTCGCAACTATATAAGCACCTGCAACCTTTATCTTTCGTTCGACTTGCTTCTTTTGAGCCCCAGAAACAAGAACCATCATGTCACCATCTGGAACAACTCTACCTCCAAGGGGTAACTTATCATTATCCCAAGAAGTCTTTGAAGATAATTGAATGTAAGGAACCTCTGTTCTTTCTGTCCAAGATTCCCCCTTCCCATTTTTCTCTGCCCCAAAGTCAGGCTCCACTACCCCAAAGAGCTTTTCAAATGCTTGGTCGTATTCTCCAATTTTGCTGTAAGCAACACCAAATTTATTTAAGTATTCTAAGCTGTTTGGTTCGATTTTCTCACCTTTTACAAATGCTGTTTTAGCATCTGCTAATGCACGAGATCTTTCCGTTGAGTCTTTTGCTACACCAGCTTTTTTTATGTATTCAATTCCTTCTTTGTAATGTCTTGCGGCTTGAAAAGGGCGAAGAACATATTTATAAGAACTAATTAATCCTACGACTAGTAAAATTCCTGCGGCAGCCATAAGGGCTGTTCGTTTAATTAACTCCCTGCGTCTTAACTCCCCTTCTTTTGTGTAGATCGGTTTTGTGGAGATAACAGGGATTCCCCGCTCAGAATACGCACCCGACTTATCGTAAAGATCTACAGGGTATCCCAGTTTTTCGGTTAAGTAAGCAGCAATGTCTTCTGGCTTTTGGGACGATTTAATAAGTTCGACTAATTCTCGTTGCTCGGATTTAGGAAGCTTATCATTTGTAATTACATCAATAACTGTTCTTTTGAGTTTAGGTGGATACTTAAGAATTTCCTGTTGAATGACTGCGAGTTCTTCATCGCTTAAATCTTCTTCCGCTTCCTCTTCTTGTGCCAGACTATCTAAGTCTTCATCTAAACTATCGTAACTTGATTCGGTTGCAGGACCTGCATCATCAATTACATCAAGTGAGCTACTAGTATCACCATTTGAATCTCCAATTCCACTTCCTAAATCATCAAAAGAAGAGGCGAAGTCATCAACGGTATTCTCTGTTTCAAAATCATGCCCAATTCCAGTGGACTGCTGTATATCAGCAAATGGATCATCATCAACGCCAGAAGAATCAAAAGATGAGGAGCTATCATAGCTATCATCAGATGCAGGTTGACTGGAATCTAAATCTCCAAACATATCGCTTGATGTGCTATCATCAAATCCAGCCAAATCATTCGAGTCACCGAAACCATCTGAAATAGTTCCTAAATCTCCAAATGAATCCTCGTTAGAGCTAGCATCATTGTCATCAAGTCCAGCAAAAGAATCTTCTACACTTAGTGACTCTTTCCCAATATCAGCAAACGGATCACTGTCTTCGTTTGCATTTCCAATATCTTCATTGAACCCAGAGAAAGGATCGTCTACAGTTGCTTCCGTAGATTGACCAATAGCCCCAAATGGATCCTCTTCTGTAGATGAACTAGTATCACTTAAATCAGCAAATGGATCGTCTTCTGAATCCATTCCGCCTGGAACAACATCTGCAAATGGATCTGTATCCATTGCATTCGGAACTGAACTTTTGTTAAATGCAGTTCCTACATCTCCAAATGGATCTTCCTCTGAAACAGCTTCCATATTTCCAAAAGGGTCATCGGTAGATTCATCCTTCTGAACGAGCCCCGAATCATCCATAGCAAACGGATCTTCTTCTATAGAATCTGCATTAGAATCATCCAACTTGTCATCGAAGCCACCAAACGGATCACTCTCTGTTAAGGAATCATCTGCTGCGAGCAAGTCATCAGCAGGTTCCTCTTGTGTTTCGGAAGGCATTGCAAAAGGATCATCTGCTCCGAACATATTTACATCATCATCGACTTGAGTGATGGGTGGTGTATCTTGAATTATTTCTTTTTTGGGTGTGACCGACTGTCCGGCGATTAAATCCGGAGCATCATTTAAAAGTTCATCAATGTCTACATCATTCTCATCAAAATATTTCATTTGAGGAGGTGTGGTAGATTCTAAAATGGCATCGTCGGCAAGCTCTATCCCACCCTCGATTGTATCAGGCTCTTCCTTAACCTCGTTTAAAGCTTCGTCTTTATCCGGGATTAATTCAGGCAATCCCTTAATCTTGCGGAGCACTCTCGACATTGGATTAAGAGTTTCATTTCTTATAGGATCTTTATCTAATGGAGATAAAATCTCTGCGATCTTACTGAATTCATCTTTTGTTAGCTTTGCCATATTCGTTCGGTTTATAGTGGGTCATTTCCATTATCGGAAAAGGCGAGCATTTCGATATAATATTTCTCAAATCTCACAAAGTTTAAAAAAAAATTACTTTTTTTGCGTTCATAAGTTCGAAAATGTAAATAACTAACCTTAACTCAATTGTTGAATTATTTCTCATTGCTATATATGTAAATATGTGTACTGACTGCATTGAAAGTACTAGACAAAAGAATACGGGAATTATACATTTAAAAATCGAACATGCCTGAATCCCAAAAAAAGAAAATAAAAATCATCCAGAGAAAACCTTCTCGGAAAAAATATTTACTCCTATTTTTATTCTTATCTTTATTCGGATTTGGCGTAATTGGACAAGACACTGTTGATTGGGTCGGCTCTTATTCCAGCAAAGAATTAGAAGGAACAGAAGAGAAAGTTACCAATAACAAAATCTATTTTTATTGGCAGATTGCTAGCTTAAAGAGAGCCATTCCCCCTCGCTATATTAAAATGATTGATATTGACGCTTACGCAAAACGTGGACAATTTTTAAATTCAGGAATCTTATTTACTTACAATGGATTAAAAAACTCAGATGTTTCCATTTGCGGAAATTTTTCTTCTTGGCGTTGTATTCCAATGACAAAAAACAAATTCGGTGTTTTTCATGCACTCATTCCAGCAAATTTTAAAAACAGAAAAGAAGAAGCCGTTGTCTCTTATGAATACAAATTCAAAGTAGATAATCTCTTTGACTTTGACGTCGAAAATTCCAATCGCCACTCAGACGGAGCTGGTTCTTATTACTCCGAATATCTTCTAGAAAATTTTGATTTCGAAAAGCATATCTCTGCTCGTGTAATTTCTGATGAAATGACAGAGGACTTAGATTTCATTACAGTAGAATTCCAAATTTACAAACCAAATGCATCCGTAATTTCTTTAGTGGGAAATTTCAATCAATGGAATCCCGAACATGATTATCTTCAAAAAGATAGAAATGGAATTTTTAAACTCAGAAAAAAACTTCGTCCTGGTGAATACCTATACAACTACATTGTAGACGGAGAAAAGATTTTAGATACCTACAATTCCGAAACTCGCCACCGTGTAGAAACAGATGAACTATCCTCTTATCTCAAAGTAATAGATAATAAATTTTCTTCTCTTTAATTTGTGAGCGATAGAGTCAGAGGGATGCCTTTTCCTTCACTCCCGTTTCATAGTGATGAAAGAACTACATTTATCATTCATTATACAAGAGTTACACTATTCATACATCTTAAAAGAATGATGCAGAATTTCTGAACTCTTTAGTAGTTTGTATTCCATTGCATTTGAATTTGCTAATTGCGAAGCATATTCTGCTTTAGCGCGAACGACAGAATCATCAACCAAATAATCTGCTTTTATTTCCAAAATTTGATAAGTCCCATTTGTGAGCTTAATTAAAAAATCAGGATAATAACTTCTAAGCGTGTTTGAATCTGGCTCAATGTAATTTATAAAAAAGTCGGTCTGTCCATGAGTGAGCATTCCGGTAAACCAAACTCCTTCTACTTTACTATCATGAATTAGAATTTCAAAAATTTCCTTTTCTGGAATAGAATCAAAACAATAGCGGTCTAAATGAAAAGACTTACCGGCTATTTCTGCGTAACCGCTATCTTCTATTTTAGCAACCAATTCTTTCTTGGCTCTCATTCTGAAACTATCTCCTTCTTTCGGAGGTTTTACTAATTCTATTTCTACTTCTTCTTTCGTTTTAAACTCTATAATTTCATAAAGCTCTTTAAACAAATGTGGAATCACCCAATCATATAAAAGTTCATTGAATTCATTTACGGATTTTAAAATTTCTTTCGTTCCTTGTTTGGTCGATGAAAGCAAATGGTTGATTTTTAATGGGGAAATATTCAAATACTTTGCAATCTCAGCGACTAAAGTCAACTCAGAGAAAGTTCTTTTCTCTTTAATATAGGTTACGTCCCTGTCTGCCGATATTTTCTTTCCGATGTCGTGGATACTTCTTTCTGAACGGAGGATTTTATATTTTCCAGTGTCTACTTTTTCTAGTTCTAAATCAATTCCTTCTTTCAGTTTTTTTTCTTTCAATTGATGTAGTTTACGAGTAAGATTGAGTTTTACTTTAATCGGTGGTGGAACAATCCTTACTTCTACAGTTTCCTTTCCATCGTCTGTATTATTGAGATCATCAACCGATAATCGAAAGTTCTCTTGCAGTTCTGCTTCCAATGTTTTTACATTTTCATCCGAAAGAAATACCAAACCTGTTTCTTGGTAACTCGTGATTTGCCGCAGACAGCGCATTGTTGCTTGGAGAACAAATACTTTGGACTTTGGCTCTCTGTGTAATCCGACTCCAAATAAGGACCGACAGTTCCAACCTTCTTTTCCCTTGTTGACAAGTAAGATAAATTGTTTGTCAGATTGTGGAGTGTCTAAATTTTTAAATTCCCGAATGTCATCGTTAGTCGTAATAGAAGAGTCTCCCACATTGACTAAAATCTTTTCAGTAGATATTCCCATTTCGGATAATACCTGTTCGACTGCGGGCTTTAGCTCTAATTGTAACTCTTCAATCGTAGAAGCAAAGAAGGCAATCTTAGGAAGAAGTCCTTCAAAGAGTCTGCCATTATAGGCTGTCCAAAATTCTTGAATTGCTAAACGAATAAAAGGAACAGTCTGGTCTTTGATATTTTCGAATCCACTGATTTTTACTTTCTTTAGATACCTGTTCTGAATAGCATCTTTTAATCCATAAGCGTAGACCACTTCGGGTAATAATCGACTACCCACAAAAGGGGTTCCCGTATAATTATAACAGCCTACAACTTTTGTTCCGGTTTGTTTTAAATTTTCTGCTAATTCATTTATCGTCACTCTGAGGCTAGTCGCTGTTTGCTTTAATCCAAAGTCAGCAGCCAGTGCACTTCCAAAAACGTGATGTGCCTCATCTACATAAATCCCCAACTGTTTAAATCGAGTTAGCTTTGCAAAGCGTTGATTAGTAATCAAATCCACTTCTTCTAAATCAAAACCATATAGGTCTAAATAATCTTGATTCGAACTTTTTGCTTTGTAGACAGCAGGGTGAGATTCAAATAATTCCTGAGCACCGGTCTTTGTTTTAGTTTTCTTTTTTAGAATAATTTTTTGAGTATTGGAAATGATGATATTGAATTTGGAATTATCTATGGCGTTTAACGCATCTCCAGTTTCATCCAAGAAAAAGAAATGTGTATTAGTCTCTATCCAACTTACATACTCAGGAGGGACTACTTTTGAAAAATCAAAAGTTTGAATTTCTTTCAAAGATTGCAAGACAGTTTTATCAGGAGCAAATACAAGTGCGTTATGACAAAATCGTTCATCATTGGGAAATTTATTGGCAAGAAGAAATTCATAGAAAATAGAAGTAGCCATGAGCACAGTCTTTCCAAGTCCCATAGTTAAGGCGAAAATATAGTTTGGGTAAATCTGCTGGAATTTCTGAATGCCTTCAAATACAGCCTTAAAGAGTTCCTTACTGGTCGTATCTAAAATTTCCGAAGGTCCGAACATGCTCAACTGATTCTGTGCATCTATACCTATTTCTTTTCGATTTGTAAATTCTTCTTTTTTATAAAACCAATCTTCGAATATTTGATAGAGAAATTTATTATGACAAAACTCTTTTAAAAAAACATACATTTCCAAAGCTTCAAATTGAGGCTTACGCAAATAAGCCGATGGATTTTCCGGATTATTAAAATGCAAAAACTTGCGAGTAAGTGGTGTATAACTCGAATAGATTCTCTTTCGCTCTTCTTTTAGAAATAATTCTAAATATACATAAAAAGGAAAATCAATATTTTGAACTTTGGGTTTTGTTTTTTTAGGTTCTTTCATTTTTTCCACCATGAAATAGGTCTCATGTCGAAATATTTCAATTTCTTCGACATGAGTGAGTTATCATGTCGAAATATTTCGATTTCTTCGACATGACTACTGGTTTCTGAAAAGTTCATACAATTTCCCGTTGATATAAAAGTGATTTTTCCCTTTTTTCTCTAACTCCAAAAATCCACCATCAACTAGTTCCTCTAGATATTTCGAGGCAGTCTGTCTATGAATTCGTAAATCTCTTTCGAGAAATTCAATTTTGGTGTAGGGGTGAAAAAAAAGATTATTCAGTAAATCTTGGGAATAGAATTTATATTTTTCTCTAATCCGTATCTTATAGTCTTGCATGAGCGTGCGGATACTCTGAATTAAACTCACTGTTTCGCTTGAAGTCTCGATAATGCCCTGCAACATAAACAAAATCCATTCTTCCCAATTATCTTTGTCTCGCACTTCTTGCAGAAGACGGTAGTAATCCGATTTTTTCCTGATAATGTATTTACTTAAATAAAGAACAGGAATATCAAGAAGACCTTTATAAACTAAATAGAGAATATTAATAATTCTACCAGTTCGACCATTGCCATCATAAAATGGATGAATGGATTCAAATTGATAATGTATGACAGCCATTTTGATGAGTGGATCAACAAGACTCGTAGAATCATTGTTTATATATTGCTCTAGATTATTCATGAGCCTAACGATGTCTTCATGGTGTTGTGGCGGTATATAGACAGTTTCCCCTGTGAGATCATTTTTAAGATTTGTTCCAGGGAGCTTACGAAAACCAGCGTTATTATTTTCAATATTTGCTTGGATTTCCAAGATCTGATTATTTGTAAAAATGCCTGTAGCCTTTATCTTTTCATATCCATTTCTGAGCGCCTGTGAATAATTCTGAACTTCTTTGGCAGAAGGATTACTTATAAAATCGTCAAATAAAGATTCTCTATAAAGTTCATCATGAGTCGTAATGATATTTTCAATGGCAGAACTGTCTTTCGCTTCCAAAAGAGGCAAAGTATTAATCAAGATGGCTTGATTTGGAATTGTCTTGGAAATGCCTTTTAACTCAGCCAAATAGCGATGAGCATTAGCCGTTTGCCGCAAGACTGCTTTTGTCTCAATATCTGTTTGGGGAGGAAGCTCCGGTAAAATATAATTTTTCATTTCCTAAAGTGTAACCTCAAGTGACTCGCTGAGTAAATCGGTAATCTTAACTCGAATAGTCCCTTTATTAGCAGGAACGGGATAAACACCTTTTACAAGTTCATCTCCTTCGGGAACATCGACGACCTGTGGTTCAAATACTGCTCCATCGTAATTAAAATCAATCATAACAGACTCGACAAGCTCTTTCCAATTTTCTACATTTTCTTTCATGATGGAAAGTTTTTGTAAAAGGTTCATAGGATAAAATTGACGAATGAGGACTTTATTATTTTCAATGGTAATCTCTGCTTCGGAATCTCGTTTGAATTCCAAGTTCGCTTTATCGCGCAGAATATCGACTACCTCCACATCAAGCGTAAATCCAGAATTCTTGACTTGCTCTTTG
>Ga0209277_10000659_pt1 | contig 17278 bp, 11 predicted proteins | sample JI81AbrownDNA_FD_187503 | JGI IMG/M metagenome (GOLD analysis project Ga0209277, IMG submission 187503) | Wastewater effluent complex algal communities from Wisconsin, to seasonally profile nutrient transformation and Carbon sequestration -... | ecosystem: Engineered > WWTP > Effluent > Algae... | reverse complement strand
CCGCGCGAATCCACTTCAAAATGAAGTTGGTTGTGGGAACGGAAATAATCTTGCCTGCATACGTGTTGAATGCGTATTTACCGGGCAGGAGCGGTTCGCTCCAAATACCGCGATTACCCTTGGAGGCCAATTCGCCGTGGCGATAATCTGAGCCGGAAAGGTCAGCGCCCATTTCACCAGTATATGAGACCACCACACCCACGTTGCCGACCTCGATAACAGTTTTGGGAATCATCTCGATCGTGCCAAACAGGCGGTTGACGTAGTAGGTGCCTTCGACCAATACTTGCAATTGGCGGCCACGTTGACCACCGGCTCGCAGGAAGTTATCTGCATCCTGGAATTTATTATGATAAGTTTCTGCCAGTGCGGGGTTGTCGCCAACCACGGGGGCGATGATTTCGCCTTGTGCAAGGGATGGACCATCATGGATTGTCACAACGCCGATGGTGTCATCGGTATCTTTGATTACCACCGGGCGGAAACCGCCGCGCTGTGCGATAACTTCCGCCATGCCACGGATGGTATCGCCTTCTTCTTTGCTGAGCGACAATGTGTAAATACGTTCTTCCGTGATGACAATGAACTGCACGAGGTTGAAGGCATACGTACCTTCACGCAAAATACGGCGCTGCGGACCGCGCTGTCCGCCGTTCTTCAAAAAGCCTTCCACATCTTGAAAATCTGTCACTGTGGCGTTGGAGGCTAATACCTGTGCAGGGTCTAATTGCTTGCCGTCACGGGCGAAGACATAGCCAATCTTGCCCTGGGAAATGGTCACTAACGGCATGGCATGGACAACATACTGAATGGGCATCAGATAATGTAGACCACCACGCAGGATGCGCGGTTGATACCCCGCTTCACCACCCATTGCAATAAAGCCGCTTTTTACAGAGCCTTTTCCGCTGAAGCGTTTCTCGATCACACCAATGCGGTTATTGGGAATGAACCGAATACCGGAAAGCAGTATGAGAAACACAATCCCGCCTACTGCATAACCTACTAAAGCTAGTACAGACATTTTTTCTCCTTTGTACGCAGAATTACGCACAATATATAAATACGAATTTACCCCTTTAGGGTTTCTTGATTCTAATCCCAACTGCCCCTGGGCGTATCGCTCTTTCGTGCTATTTCGTCGGGCAATACGTCAAAATAAATCGGGTATACTTCGTTTCGCTTACAGGGCAGAGACCTTCTCTTTGTAGTAGACTTTTATAGAAACGAACTTTTGAAAGCAGTATGACCGACCATATCCGTAACTTCTGTATCATCGCCCATGTTGATCATGGCAAATCCACGCTCGCAGACCGCTTGCTTCAATTAACAGGCGCCATCTCCGAGCGCGACATGACCGAACAAGCCCTCGACTCGATGGACCTCGAACGCGAAAAAGGCGTCACCATCAAAGCCTCGGCAGTCCGCATGTTTTACAACGCCAAAGACAACCAGCGTTATGAGCTTAATTTGATCGACACTCCCGGCCATGTGGATTTTGGCTACGAAGTCAGCCGCGCGCTCAAAGCCTGTGAAGGCGCCATTTTAGTGGTGGATGCGACTCAGGGAATCGAAGCTCAAACATTAGCCAACCTTTATCAGGCGCTCGATGCCGACCTGACAATTGTTCCTGTTATCAACAAAATTGACCTACCCTCAGCCCGTCCCGATGAAGTGGCTGAAGATGTAGGCTCCCTGCTCGGGGTCGATCCTGATGCGGTTCTTCGCGTCTCTGCCAAAGAAGGCATTAATGTAGATCAAATTCTCGAGGCAGTCGTTCAGCGTATCCCCCCTCCCAAAGATGTGGACGATAAACTCGTCCGCGCCTTGATCTTCGACGCACATTATGATTCTTATAAAGGCGTCATCGCCTATGTCCGTATCGTGGAAGGCAGCATCAAATCCACTGATGTGCTGCGTATGATCGTCACAAAAACAGACCTGCGCCCCGTGGAAATTGGCATCTTCGTCCCCGGTATGAAACCCGTGGAAAAGCTCGGCTCCGGCGAAGTTGGTTACATCGCTACAGGATTCAAGACCGTTCACGAATGCCGTGTCGGTGACACGATCACCCTCGCCGCCGCGCCCGCCAATGAACCACTCCCCGGTTACCGTACGCCCAAGCCGATGGTCTTCGCAGGTATCTACCCCGTCGAAGCAGACGATTACAGCAGTCTGCGCGAGTCTCTCGATAAATTACAACTCAACGATGCGTCATTGACGTTTCAGCCTGAAACCTCGCAAGCGCTCGGCTTTGGTTTCCGCGCCGGTTTCCTCGGCTTGTTCCACATGGAAATTATTCAGGAGCGCATCGAACGCGAATATGATCTGGATGTGCTCTTCACGGCTCCCTCGGTGGAATACGAAGTCTTGATGATTCAAGATGAAGTTGTAAAAGTGGATTCCCCTGCCGAACTGCCCGACCCCAGCAAGATCGTCGAAGTCCGCGAACCGTGGATGAATATTGAGATCATCACCCCCACCGATTATTACGGCCCCATCATGGACTTGGTCACCAAACGCCGCGGCATCTTCAAACAGCAGGAATATCCCGCACCTCATCGCGTGCAGCTTGATTTCGAAATTCCGCTCTCCGAGATCATCATCGACTTCTTCGACCAGTTGAAATCCCGCACAAAAGGGTACGCCTCGCTCGATTATCAATTCCTCGAATACCGCGCCGACAAATTGCAGAAGCTGGAGATCCTCGTCAATGGCGACCCGTTGGATGCGCTCGCGGCCATTGTCCATGAGAAAGATGCCTTCCACAAGGGACAGCGCCTCATCACTAAACTCAAGGACCTGATTCCCCGCCAGCTGTATGATGTCGCTATTCAAGCAGCATCCGGCGGACGTATCATCAGCCGCGCTAACGTCAAAGCCACTCGAAAAGACGTTCTCGCAAAATGTTACGGCGGCGATATTTCCCGCAAAAAGAAATTGCTTGAGAAACAAAAGAAGGGCAAGAAACGCCTCAAGATGGTCGGCAATGTCGAGATCCCGCAGGACGCATTCATGGCTGTACTAAAATTGGATGACGATTAATTTTGTAGGGGCGGGCTGCTCAGCGCCCCGCCCCTATTTTCTTTATATAGGTGAAACATGAAAGATGTTAAACGCTGGCTTCCTGGTGCGCTCATCAGTATTGCGATCATCGCAGCCATTCTATATTTTGTCGATTTTCAAACCATGTGGAACTCCATTCGTGCAGCAGATTACCGCATACTGTCTGGCTCTGTGGTCTTGGCCTTTGTTTGGATGTTCAACCGCGCCAAAGTCTGGCAGACTCTGTTACGCGACAAACCAAAATATATGGATGTACTGTTTGCGGCAAGTGAAGGATATTTGCTAAACGCATTTCTCCCCTTCCGCCTGGGAGAGATCGGGCGAGCCTTTCTTCTCAGCCGCAAATCTGGAATGACCTTCAGTGAGATACTGCCCACCATCGTCATTGAGCGTGTTGTAGATTTGGTGTTTTCAGCCGCGTTCTTAATTATTGGGCTCACCTTTGTATCCGACGCACAAGGTTCCGAGAAGATCGGCTATATCGTTGGCGGCATCATGCTTCTGGGAATTGTCATGATGTATGTTCTGGCACGCAACCGCCAATGGGCGTTGGATGTGTTCCACAAATTCAGCACACGCTGGCCTGTCATTCAAAAAATTGGCGGCAGCTTTCTCGAATCATTTCTTGATGGCTTGGGCGTCCTCACGGACGGCTGGCTTTTCCTGCGCTTCATGTTTTGGATGACCCTCAACTGGTTCGTGGCTCTGGTAGCTTACTATCTGATTACCCTTGCGTTCTTTCCGCAGGCGCAACTGTATTGGATCTTCTTCGTTCTTGGCGCGGCGGCATTTGGCGGAGCCATCCCTGCCCTGCCTGGCGGAGTGGGAACATTTGAAGGCGCAGTCAGCGGCGCGCTTTTTGTTTTCACAAAAGATCAATCCACCTCTCTGGCGGTTGCGCTCACAGCCCGCATATACAATTACCTCAACAGTGGCGTGTTGGGTGGCATCGGCCTCATGCGCGAAGGCCAAACCCTTTCAGGTATCTATCAACAACTAATGAGTTTAAGAAGCAAGCAGCAAGCAGAAGAAAACGAGTAAATGATTCCGCTGTACGACACCCTGCGTTCACGCAGATTTCCAATTATCAATTGGATGTTAATCCTCCTGAACGGGATGGTGTTCTACTATGAATTAAAACTGGGTGAAGAAAGTCTCTTCCGCTTCATTCATACCTGGGGGCTGGTTCCGTCTCAATTGGCATCTTCCCCCGCTGAGACATGGCTCACGGTCTTCACCAGCATGTTCCTGCATGGCGGCTGGTTCCATATCTTGAGCAATATGTGGGTGCTGTTCATCTTCGGCGATAATGTGGAAAGCCGCATGGGCAGCGGACGATACCTGCTCTTTTACTTAGCCTGCGGAATTGCTGCGGCATTGATGCAAACATATCTATCTCTGGCAAGCACTACTCCAATGATCGGAGCCAGCGGTGCGATTGCAGGTGTGCTCGGCGCCTACCTCATCCTTTTCCCCCGCTCTCGCATTGCAAGCCTGGTTCCCATCTTTTTTATTTTCACAATTGTTGAAGTCCCGGCGGTTTTATTTCTCGGCTTTTGGTTCGTTTCACAATTATTCTCGGGCTGGCAAGCCCTGTTGGGTGCAGATGTGAGTTCCGTTGCCTGGTGGGCACACATCGGCGGCTTTGTTTTTGGGATGATCGCGGTTCATTTGTTTGCAAAAAGGCGTTATTAGTGGCAGGTGCGCCACGCTCATACAATCCCGCAGGGATGATATAAGTTTTTCAAGGCTGTAACACTCTTCGGAGTTGTTTCATAAATATCAGTTCGTGATTATAAAAGGATAAAAATCCATGACAAAACAATATCTAGTAACTGGCGGCGCTGGCTTTATCGGTTCAAATTATGTCCACCGTTTGGTGAAACGCGGCGAAAAGGTAACGATCTACGATAACCTGTCTCGTGCAGGTGCGCCGCGCAACCTCGAATGGCTCAAGCAGGAATTTGGAGAGAATGCCTTTCAGGTCATTGTTGGGGATGTGCGCGAAGCTGACAGAATAACAGAAGCAGCCAAAGGCGCGGATGTGATCGTCCATCTTGCGGGGCAGGTGGCGGTGACCACATCGGTCATCAATCCGCGAGATGATTTTGAATCCAATGCCTTTGGCACGTTCAATGTGTTGGAGGCGGCGCGGCTATCGGGAAGAAATCCAATTGTGATCTATGCGTCCACGAATAAAGTTTACGGCGGCATGGACGATGTGGAACTGTTCGAGGAGCCGACCCGCTGGCGTTACAAGGATTTGATTCACGGCTGCCCCGAAACCCAGCCATTGGATTTCCATTCTCCGTATGGCTGCTCGAAAGGCACGGGCGACCAATACGTTCGTGATTATGCCCGCATGTATGATCTGCCGACTGTAGTTTTTCGCCAGTCCTGCATTTATGGCCCGCGTCAATTTGGCATTGAAGATCAGGGCTGGGTGGCGTGGTTCATCATTGCCGCAGTGATGGGACGCCCGATCACAATTTATGGTGACGGCAAACAAGTGCGCGATATTTTGCATGTCGAAGACCTGATGAATGCGTACGACCTGGCTGTTTCAAAAAACGACGTTGCCCGCGGACAGGTGTACAACGTGGGCGGCGGACCAGATAACGTGATGTCCATCTGGTCGGAGTTCCGCCCCAAGCTCGAAAAATATGTTGGGCATGTTATCGAAGTTGCTCGTGGCGACTGGCGCCCCGGCGACCAGCGCGTGTTCTATGCGGATATTACGAAGGCTGAAAAAGAATTAGGCTGGGCGCCGAAGATCAATGTGGAAGATGGCGTGCAGAAATTATTCGAGTGGGTGCAGGAAAACAAGAAACTGTTTTAATTTTGCCGATTGAATTTTAACGACAGATGGCTGACCGTGGTTTATGGTCAGCCGTCTGTCGTTTGCGGTCTATGGTCATTCCTCCGCGTTATAATTTACCAACTTGATTGGAGAGAACCATGCAGGAATATTTTTCCGTTTTGGCTGAACAGATCGTTGCTTCCATTCCGAATATTTTTACAGCGCTGATCATTTTCCTTGCCAGTTTGTATGTTGCAAAGTGGCTGAGTAATTTGGTGAAGCGGGTGCTGTTGAGGCGTAATACGGCTTCTGGCGTTACCCACCTCCTCGCGGATATTTTGCGCTGGACGATCATTATCTTTGGCATTATTACCGCCTTGCAGAGATTCTTCAATGTCACTGCATTTCTTGCAGGCTTGGGCATCCTCGGCTTTACGATTGGTTTTGCACTTCAAAGCATCACCCAGAATTTCGTTTCAGGCATTATCCTGCTTATCCAACAACCGTTCAAAGTTGGGGATGAAATCAGCGTGATCGGGTTTGAAGGTGTTGTGCTGCTGATCAATTTACGAACCACTGAAATGCAGACTCTTGACGGCCGAATCGTCATCCTCCCAAATGCCGAGGTGCTTGCTCATGCCATTGTCAATTACACCCGCGCCAATCGTCGCCGCGTGGACTTGCCAATGGCTGTTTCAAATGCAAAGAATCCCGAGAATATCCGCACCGCGCTGTTGGATGCCATGCGGGATGTGCCCGGTTATGTGGCGGCTCCTGCGCCTGTGGTGACTTTTACCAATTTTGGCGTTGCCAACATTGAGCTGCTTGCTTCGTTTTGGGTGGATACATCATTGACCACAGTTCACCTGGCAAAAGATGCCGCTCTGCTCGGGGTGAAGAAGACCTTCGCCGCCAGAAAACTTTCGAGCCCTTCACCGATCGCAAAGATAAAGGAATAAAAAAATCGCCCGCGGAATTTTCCGCGGGCGATTTTTCTTTGCGAGCTATTTACTTGCTCAAAATATACTTCTTTACGAAATACACGATTGCCATCACCAAAACGATCGGTCCCAGATAGAACGCGAAACCAAGGAAGAACGCGGTGGCGTAGGCAACAAATTCCGACTCGCCCGGCAGTGAGCGGGCGGCGGCGCTGAAGATCATAAAACGCAGACCAACATTGATCAGGTCATCTGAATTGAAATAGAAGAGACCCACAATAACGCCGATGCCAACCGACACCCAGATTAAAAAGCTGGGAACGTTAAAATCCGGGTTGATGGCGAGCGCATTCACTGCGCCAGTAGCAACGCCGCCGATGATGAAAAGCCATTTAAACAGGAACTTCCAGTTGTCTGTTGCAACGACCGCCGGAGTTTCCTCGATTTGCACATTCTTTTTTGTTGCCATGTTTTTTCCTTTTATCAAAATGAATTTTTTCTACAAAATATTTCGCCCAATTAAACCACAAAGTTGCTCCAAACTGCCTGCGGTATATAATGCCCGTGACGGGTATAATTTTCTCCGCTCATGAAAATACTCACTGTCTTAACCTACTACCGTCCGCACACCAGCGGACTGACGATCTATGCCGAGCGCCTCGCACGTGCATTTGTCAAACGCGGACATCAAGTGACCGTGATGACAAATCAATATGACCCGTCCCTTCCATTGGAAGAGATGATGGACGGCGTTAAAGTGATTCGTGTTCCAGTTATTGCGCGGGTCAGCAAAGGTGTGCTTGCACCAACCTTTGGATGGGTAGCCACCAAACTCGCCTGGCAGCACGATGTAGTTCAATTGCACCTCCCGCAATTTGATGCGCCCGGCGTTGCCTTCCGCGCCCGTCTCTTCGGCAAGCCCGCCGTGCTCACCTATCACTGCGATGTCCAACTCCCGCAGGGATGGTTCAACCGCCTCGTCAATTTCGTGCTGGATTTTCAAAACAACATGGCGGGACTCCTCGCCAGCCACATCGTCACCTACACGAGAGACTATGCCGACCATTCGCCCTACCTCTCCCGCTTCGCCTCAAAACTGACCCCGATCCTGCCTCCCGTCGAAATGCCTCTTCCTACGCCGGAAGCTGTTTCTGCCTTCGCGGAACGGCACCGCACCAAAGAACGGAAGCCCGTCATTGGCATGGTCACGCGCTTCGCCTCCGAAAAAGGCGTGGAAATTTTGCTCGAAGCATTGCCAACGATCTTGAAGAAATACCCCAATGCCCAGGTCTTGTATGCGGGTCAACATGAGAACGTGATGGGCGAACAAGCCTACTTTGCCCGACTCGCTCCAAAAATTCGCGAATACGAAATCTCAGACCATTGGACATTCCTCGGCAATCTCGACCCGCTGCAAGTGGCAACGGTTTATCCCAATCTCGATGTCATCACCGTCCCCTCGCTTAACTCCACCGAAGCCTTCGGCCTCGTTCAAATTGAAGCGATGAAGAATGGCGTGCCATCGGTTCCGTCCGCGCTGCCGGGGGTACGCCAGCCTGTCAAAATGCATGGCATGGGGGAAGTCTCTGAGATTGGCAATTCCGAAAGCCTTGCCGAAGCTATTTTGAAAGTGTTGGACAATCCAGAAAAATATCGCGGAGATATTGAAGCCATCCACACTGCCTACAACCCCGATTCCATTGCGCAGGAATATGAAAAGCTATTTGCAAAACTCATGAGGAAGCAGTGAACAATCCTAAATCGCAAATCGTAAATTCCCAATCAAAGGATTTCCTCTTCCTGCAATTACAAGACCTGCCCTACTTCCGCGCATTTTTGCGCGCGATTGAATCTTCCTATTATCAAGATCTGCCCATGCCTGAGCCAATTTATGATGTCGGCTGTGGGGATGGACATTTCGCTTCGTTGACTTTCGATAACAAATTGGATGTAGGTCTCGACCCCTGGCGGTTTTCCATGCGCGAGGCGAAAAAATACGACGCCTATAAATCCCTTGTAGAAGCGGATGGCGCCCGTTCTCCTTTTCCGTCCAATTACTTTGCCAGCGGGTTGAGTAATTCGGTGTTGGAGCACATTCCGCATATTGACGCGGTGTTGGCAGAAACCGCCCGCGTGCTCAAACCGGGTGCGCCTTTCTATTTTTGTGTGCCGAATACGAGATATTTCACAGAGCTTTCCATTTCCAAAGTTCTGGGTAAGCCATACGAAAATTGGTTCCGTAAAATTTCACGCGTCCATCACGCGGATGAGCCGGATGTGTGGGAAGAGCGCCTTGAACGCGCAGGATTCAAGCTCGAACGCTGGTGGCATTATTTTTCGCCCTCCGCAATGCGCGTGTTAGAATGGGGCCATTACTTTGGGCTCCCGTCTGTGGTGGCACGGGTATTGACAGGTAAATGGGTCATCTCACGCACGAAGTGGAACCTGGCTGCCACAGAAAGTTATGTGAAGAAATACGCCTCACCTGATGCTGTTGAGAATGGTACGTTTACCTTTTATATCGCGAGAAAAAAGTAATCCCCATGGCATTCGACGAAAAATATTTTTCTACACACACATACGCAAATATCACGTTCGCCAAATACAGCATGTATTGGTGGTCTAACCGATTCTTTGGCATGTTGGCAAAGCGTCACGGCAAACGCGGAGCGCGTCTGCTTGAGGTTGGATCAGGCATGGGGCATTTGGTGGGTCAACTGTCGGCGGAGTTTGAAGCGTACGGCATGGACTTAAATCACTGGGCGGTTAATAAATCCAAAGAGTTTTCCGAATCTGCTTCTTTGCAAACTGCATCGGCGCAAGAATTGCCGTATCAGGATGGCGCGTTCAACGTGGTCATCATCAAACATATCGTGGAGCATTTGCCCGACCCCGCCAAAGCAATTAATGAATTGGGGCGTGTGACCGAAAAGGATGGCATTCTCATCCTTGCGACGCCGAACCTCGGTTCGCTGCTCAAGCCGTGGAAAGGCAAGGCGTGGATCGGCTATCAGGACCCGACGCATATTTCGTTGAAAGAGCCGCAGGAATGGCTGCGCTTGATCGAAGAAGCAGGCTTTGAATTTGTACGCGTGTTTTCAGATGGCTTTTGGGATGTGCCGTACATCCGTTTTGTGCCGAGGCAAATTCAGAAATTGTTCTTTGGTTCGCTTGGCGGGTTGCAAGCCATTAGCGGAATCGTCTTTTTGCCGAGGACATGGGGTGAAAGCATCATCGTGATTGCAAGGAAGAAATAAGAAAAATCGTATAGAATCGTCGTTACGGATTACGTAAATCGTAATCCGTAATTCGTAAAATACACAGCCGAGATATTAATGGAACAAGACAAGCACACCTCTACTGAACAAGAGCCAACCGTACTTGACCTTTATAAGTCTATAACGAAGGATTGGTCTTCCTTCTTTAACTTTTCCCGTTCGCTGTGGGATGCTCAAAGGCGTGAAGAGATCAACAATGCGCTCATGGCAGAAGTGGCACAACCCATTGTGGAAGAGAAAGCTGTGGAGCCGAATCGTGCTGGGGGCTTTCCGTGGCGTTCCATGTTGGCTTTGCTGATTGCACTTGCCGCTCAAGGACTCGTGGAGCCGCCCAACCGTCAAAGCACGTTGACCGTGATTTTGTATTGTATGGCGGCTGGCATGGCGGTTTGGGCGTATTTCAAAAATGAGCTGCATTTGCCTGTTCTACCGGCTACCCGGCAAAGCCCTGAACCCCTTTCTACTCGTTCTCTTCCATTGATCGTCGCTGCCGTTATTGCCTTGATCGCTTTTTTTGATTTTGGCGGCGGAAAATTTACAGTGATCAACACCTCGCTATGGATATTGTCCATTAGTTTGTTTGCGTATGGTTTGTGGCTGCCAATGCCGAGAGTGATCGAGGCCCCCGACCCGGATGCCCGCCGCAAAGCATGGATTCGGAATGGGTTGATCCTTGTTGTGATGGGGATTTCCATTTTCTTTCGCTTTTATAAAACTGCCAGTGTTCCTGTTGAACCGTTCAGTGATCACGCTGAAAAAATATTGGATGTGTACGAGATCACGCTGGGAAATACGTTCATCTTTTTTGAACGCAACACGGGCCGTGAAGCCATTCAAATGTATTGGACATTGCTGGTTGCCTATGTTTTTAATACTGGCTTTTCGTTCTTAAGCCTCAAACTTGGCACGGCGCTGCTGGGCTTTTTAACAATCCCTTACGTGTATTTGCTGGGCAGGGAATATGGCAACGAGCGCACCGGTCTCTTTGCTCTTTTCCTTTTTGGAATCGCTGCCTGGCCGAATATTATTTCCAGAATCGGGCTGCGCTTTCCACTGTATCCATTGTTTCTTGCGCCTACGTTCTATTACCTGCTCCGCGGCTTGCGTACCCGTAACCGGAATGATTTCATTATCTCTGGTATTTTCCTCGGGTTTGGCTTGCATGGGTATAGCCCGTTCCGCATTGTGCCCATCTTTGTGGTGGTGGCGTTCTTCATTTACTTTCTGCACCTGCGGTCAAAAGAGACTCGCCAGCAAACGTTTTGGTGGCTCATCATCATTGTGGTGGCTTCCGTTTTTGTATTCTCTCCGCTCATGCGGTATTGGATCTCGCGGCCAGATCTGTTTGGGTATCGCGCTTTTACAAGGTTGGGCAATGTTGAAACGCCTTTGCCTGGCCCCGCCTGGCAGATTTTCCTTTCCAACTTGAAGAACGGGTTGTTGATGTTCAATTGGGATGATGGCGAGATCTGGGTACATTCGGTGACACATCGCCCCGCACTGGACCTGATTACTGCTGCCCTTTTTGTGCTTGGTCTTGTTCTGTTGGTGGTTCGCTACATTCGCCAGCGAGATTGGCGTGACCTGCTCTTGCTGGCAGCCATCCCTGTTTTGATTTTGCCATCTGTGCTTTCGTTGGCATTTCCTGGGGAGAATCCGGCGTTGAATCGTGCCGGCGGTGGAGCGATTCCGGCGATCATCGTCAGCGCGCTGGCACTGGATGGTTTGGTATCAAGCTTCGGCGTGGAAAAGAAGCGGCAACTCATCGCCTATGGCATTACGGGAGTTTTACTCGCTGCTTCCGCTTATTCCAATTATGATCTTGTCTTCCATCAATTCGCGGATTCGTATGCCGGCGGATCATGGAATACTTCAGAGATGGGGCAGGTCATCAGCGATTTTAGAGATAAGTATGGACAGACGGATTCGGTCTGGGTGGTTCCGTTCCCGTACTGGGTGGACACGCGCCTGCCGGGCGTATGGGCTGGAATTCCCGACCGCGATTTCGCGCTCTTTCAGGATCATTTGTCTGAGTCTCTGACCGTCCCTGCTCCAAAGATGTTCATTTACTGGAATGCCGATGTTGAAACTGAGAGAATTCTTAAGGAACTCTACCCAAATGGCAAGATTAGCCGTTATGCTTCGGCAATTAAAGACAAAGACTTCTTTATTTTTATGATTGAGAAATGATCGTCATTGCGAGGGCGTTTTTATTCTATTGAGAACAGCGCCTTCTTTTAACAATGACGTGAGGTGATATGAACGAAAAACGCTCATGGCTTTACGACCTGCTTTTTATTCTTGTCCTGCTGATGGCGGGATATTTACGTTTGGCTGGATTTAATTGGGGTGAAGGCTATCATCAGCATCCGGATGAATTATTCCTGACGGGTGTGCTGGATAATTTGCGCGCTCATGTATGCGAAGACCCGCTTGTGCCTGTGGATGCCTGTCCGCCGGACCAACAACGTTGGATGACCATCAGTGAATATTTTGATTCTTCCACTTCTACACTGAGCCCATACAATCGTGGGAATGCTTTCTTTGTGTATGGCAACCTGCCAATGACTTTGGTTCGGGTCGGCATGGAAATGGCTGCAAAGGACGACATCAGTAATTCCAAATTCTTTGCACGGCAAATGTCTGCTTTGGCGGATCTGTTCACGATATTTCTGCTTTACCTGATTGTCTCCAGTTTGTATGGCCGCAAGGTAGGTTTGCTTTCTGCTGCGTTCTCTTCACTGGCGGTGATGCAAATTCAGCAGTCTCACTTTTTCACCTCAGACCTGTTCGTGAATATGTTCATGTTCCTTGCGTTGGCGTTTGCAGTGAAGATCGTGGGACAAAAATGGGATGAGGAACAAAATATAAGTAACGAAATACAAGACGAGAATTTACCCGTCCCTCGTCCCTCATCCTTCATCACCTCTATTTTGAAAAAACCGCTTTTCCTGTTGAGCATCGGCTTTGGGTTCGCGTTGGGTATGGCGATGGCATCCAAGATCAATGCGGCGGCTTTGGCAATTGCGTTGCCTGCCGCGTTTGCGGTTCGCTATCTTATTTATGACCGCAAAAAGGCACCATCCACTGACTACTGGACTCTGCTTACTCTATTCTTAATCGCAGGCGGACTCGCCACGATTATTTCATTCCGCATTTTTCAGTCGTATGCCTTCGATGGCATTGGCTTGAACGAACAATGGGTCAAGAATATTTCCGAACAACGCGTGCAGGCTTCTGGTGATGCCGACCTGCCATGGAATTTGCAATGGGCGCGCCGCACGCATTTGTATTCATTTACCAACCTAACCATCTGGGGCTTGGGCCTTCCGCTTGGTATTTTGGCATGGGCGGGTTTCCTGCTCATGGGCTGGCGTATTCTCAAAGGTGAATACAAACATCTTCTCTTGTGGGGGTGGACAGCCTTTTACTTCATTTGGCAATCCATGCAATTTAACCCCACCATGCGCTATCAACTTCCCATCTATCCGTTACTGGCGATGATGGCGGCGTGGTTTGTGTTTGAGCTGCCGAACATAAAGAAGACCACAGACGGCGAACCGCAGACCGTGGTCAGTCGTCCGCTTTCCATTGTCGCTGCTTTTGCGGGCGTTGCAGTTCTCGCCCTCACCGCTGTCTGGGCCTTCGCCTTCCAAAGCATTTACCTGCGCCCCGAGACACGTGTAGCGGCTTCGCGTTGGATTTTCCAGAACGTAAAGGGGCCGGTAAACCTCGGTATTGAAACCTCAGAAGACGGCTCCTACAATCAGCCGTTACCTATTCCTGCTGATACGATCATACCGGAGGGTTCTCCTTACACCATCTCATTTGTCCCCAATGTGAATGGACAGTTATCAACGGTGGCGCTTGGATATGCAAAAGATTCCACCCCCGGCCCAATTGTGTTGACTCTCTCTTCCGCCTCAGAACCGGACCTGGTACTTGCCCGCGCTTCCGAGCTGCTTGATTCTTCGCTGTCGTCTGATCCGCGCGGACTTACGCTCACACTTACCCTTGACCGCATGGTGCCGGTGATTAGCGGCCAGCTTTATATTTTGAAAATAGAAACTCTCGGAAGCGCCCTCACGCTGACAGGAGAAACCTTTGCCAACGAAACAGATTACGACTGGGGCCTGCCCTTCCGTATTGACGGTTTCGACCCCTTTGGCGGTACTTATCGTGGTGACTTGAATCTTCAAGTTTACTGGGCAGATGATGCCGCCAAGCTTACCCGCTTTATCGATACTCTTTCTGTATCCGATTACATCATCATCCCCACCAATCATCAGTACGCGCAGATCACCCGCCTGCCGGAGCGCTATCCGCTCACCACTTTGTATTATCGTGAATTGATCGGCTGCCCCGCAGAAGAAAACATCATCAAATGTTATCGCGAGGCGCAGCCCGGCCAATATGAAGGCGGGTTGGGTTTTGAATTGGTTTCGGTCTTTGAAGCCTACCCAACTCTTGGCCCGTTGGTCATCAACGATCAGGCTGCGGAAGAAGCCTTTACATTCTACGACCACCCCAAGGTTTTGATCTTCAAGAAGACGGACGCATTCCGCTCTGCAGATGTGTTTGGGAAATTAAGCTCTGTTGATCTAACCAAGGTGATTGCGCTCACGCCGAAGCAGGCAGGTGACTTCAAAGATTTGATGTTGCCCGATACGCAAGTTGCCAGTCAACGTGCGGGCGGTACATGGTCAGACTTGTTCGATTATGACTGGGTTCAGAATAAATATCCCATTGTCGGTGTGCTGGTCTGGTATCTGTTCATCTTTGTGCTGGGTTTATTTGCATACCCCATTGCGCGACTTGCTCTGCCCGGATTGAAGCAATATGCCTATCCGTTGGGCAGGATTGTCGGATTGGTTCTGCTTGCGTGGATTGCATGGATGGGCGGTTCGGTGGGCGTGCCGTACACGCGAGTCTCTATCAGTGTGGCGTTTGTCATTATTGCAGTGGCAGGTGTCAGCTTGTGGATGAAGCGCCGCGAAGAATTCAAGGAGGATTGGAATGCCAATCGGCGGTTCATCGTCATGGCCGAGATCGTCTTCCTCACCTTCTTCCTGATCGATCTGCTCATTCGCCTTGGTAACTCGGATATGTGGCATCCGTCCAAGGGCGGCGAGCGGCCAATGGATTTTTCGTACTTCAATGCAGTATTGAAAAGTACGAGCTTCCCGCCGTATGACCCGTGGTTTGCGGGCGGCTATATTAATTATTACTATTACGGTTTTGTGCTGGCGGGTACGCCGGTGAAACTGCTTGGCGTTGTGCCTTCGATTGCATACAACTTCATTTTGCCGACATGGTTTGCGCTGATTGCGGTGAGCGCGTTTGTGGTTGGGTATTCTTTGGTTGAGGGTCACAAGTCAAAAGTCGAAAGTCAAATTGAGGATGATAGACCTTCGACATTTGACATTCGACTCGTCTCCGGCCTTTCCGCTTCTTTCATGACCATTCTGCTCGGCAACCTTGGAACCATTCAGGCGGTTTTCAATGCGTTGCAGCGCATTGCCGTTCCCGGTGGAACTGTGCCTGTGGATGCGAACCTTGTGCAGCGCTGGGGATGGGCGTTCCAGGGAGTTTGGAAGATGTTTGCCGAGCAGGCGCTTCTGCCGCTTGGACGTGGTGACTGGTATTGGATTCCTAGCCGCGTCATCCCTGCCGGGCCGGGGAATGAGATCACAGAATTCCCGTTGTTCACTTTCTTATACAGTGACCTGCACGCGCACATGCTGGTGATGCCGCTGGCTTTGTTCATCATTGCCTGGTCGCTTTCATTTGTCCGCTCTCGTGCGCAGTTGACTCGCGGTGAGTGGATCGCTGCCTTTGGCATTGGCGCGTTGACCATTGGCGCATTGAAGCCAACAAATACATGGGATCTGTACACATACTTCCTGCTTGCCGCAATTTCAATGGCGTACACCTTGTTCCGCTATTTTGAGTGGAAGGATTATTTCAACCTGCCCGCATGGCTTGGAAAAAGTGTGTTGGTTGTTTCTGCGGTCGCGCTGTTGTATGTGCTTGGTTCACTTTTTTACCAGCCGTTCTCTCAATGGTTCGGGCAGGCTTATAACTCAGTGGATTGGTGGAAGGCTTCGCGTACCTCCTTCTCATCTTATTTCACACATTGGGGATTGTTCCTCTTTATCATTGCGGCCTGGTTGATTTGGGAAACTCGTGAATGGATGGCGGTAACTCCCATTTCACATTTGAGCCGTTTGCGAAAGCATGTCTTGTGGATCGAGGTTGCGCTGGCTGTGTTCATTGCACTGCTGGCTTTCTTTGCAGTGGAAGGAGTGAAAATTGGCTTCCTTGCATTGCCACTGGCTTTCCTTGCTGCGATCCTCATTCTGCGGCCCGATTTGCCAGACACGAAACGCTTTGTCCTTTTCCTGATCGGCACCGCGCTTGTCATCACCATTGCGGTGGAGTTGATATCACTGGTCGGCGATATTGGCCGCATGAACACCATCTTCAAGTTGTATTTGCAGGCATGGATGATGCTGGCTGTCAGCGCTGCGGCTGCCCTGGGCTGGTTGTTGAACGTGTTCCCCTTCTGGCGTTTGCGCTGGAGTACCATTTTCCAGACTGGTTTGTATGCTCTGCTCGCGGGCGCATTTATGTTCACACTCACCGCCACAAGTGACAAGATCGCCGACCGTATGACGCCGGATGCGCCTCATACTCTCGATGGTATGAACTACATGAATTATTCCCAGCATTGGGATGGGCAGACCATGGACTTGAGCCAGGATTATCGCGCCATCCGCTGGCTGCAAGATAATGTGGAAGGCTCGCCCGTCATTGTGGAAGCCAATTGCACCGAATACCGCTGGTGTACACGTATGACCATTTACACCGGCCTGCCCGGTGTTGTAGGCTGGAACTGGCATCAACGTCAGCAGCGCGGCATCTTCTCCATTCAGGTTCAGGATCGTGTCAATGAAGTTGGCGCGTTTTACACCACCCTCGATATTCAAGCTGCGCGCGCCTTCCTCAAAAAATATGATGTGCAGTACATTATCGTTGGACAGTTGGAACGGAATATTTATCCGCTCATCGATGGCGTGCCAGATGGTTTGTCAAAATTTGAACAATTCGATGGAACCCATTGGCGCGAGGTCTACCACGATGCCGATACGACCATCTACGAAGTCATTCAATAACTACAATTCAATTGACAA
>Ga0209277_10000656_pt1 | contig 17310 bp, 18 predicted proteins | sample JI81AbrownDNA_FD_187503 | JGI IMG/M metagenome (GOLD analysis project Ga0209277, IMG submission 187503) | Wastewater effluent complex algal communities from Wisconsin, to seasonally profile nutrient transformation and Carbon sequestration -... | ecosystem: Engineered > WWTP > Effluent > Algae... | reverse complement strand
CCTCTACGACGCCGACGGACGGCAGTACGTGGACGCCGTCGGCTCCTGGGGGCCGGCGTTGCTGGGCCACGCGCACCCCGAGGTGGTCGCCGCCGTGCAGGCCGCCGCGGCCCGCGGGTTGTCGTTCGGCGCACCCACCGCGGCGGAGATCGAGCTGGCCGAGGCCGTCCGGGCTCGGGTGCCGGAGGCTGCGAAGGTGCGGTTCGTTTCGACCGGAACCGAGGCGTGCATGACTGCCATCCGGCTCGCCCGCGGCGCCACCGGACGCGACCTGATCGTCAAGTTCGCCGGCTGCTACCACGGCCACTCGGACGGCCTGCTGGCCGCCGCCGGCTCGGGCGTCGCCACCCAGGGACTGCCGGGATCGGCAGGGGTCACCGCAGCCACGGCCGCGCAGACGATCGTGGTTCCGTTCAACGATCCGGACGCCCTGCAGGCTGCCTTCGCCGCCCATCCCGACCGGATCGCCGCCGTCATCACCGAGCCCGCCCCGGCCAACATGGGCGTCGTTCCCCCGCGTCCGGGCTTCAACGCGTGGCTGCGGCAGGTGACGCGAGAGAACGGCGCGTTGCTGATCTTCGACGAGGTGCTCACCGGGTTCCGGGTCGGTCACAGCGGCTGGTGGGGGTTGGAGCAGGCCGGCGATACCCCGCGGGCCGAGGCACCCGACCTGTTCACCTTCGGCAAGGTGGTCGGCGGCGGCATGCCGCTGGCGGCGATCGGCGGGCGGGCCGAGGTGATGGACCTGCTGGCCCCCCTCGGACCGGTCTATCAGGCGGGCACGCTGTCGGGTAATCCGTTGGCCACCGCGGCCGGTCTGGCCACGCTCGCGCTGGCTGACCAGGCGGTGTATTCGCGGGTGGACGAGGTGTCGGCGGCTGTGCAGAGCGCGATCGCTGGCGCCCTGGCTGCTGTCGGGGTGCCGCACCGGGTTCAGTCGGCGGGCTCGCTGTTCACAGTGTTCTTCGGCGAGTTCGACGGCGCCATCGAGAACTATGCAGGTGCCCAGAAGCAGGACGCTGCTGCCTTCGCCCGGTTCTTCCACTCGATGCTCGACTCAGGGGTGGCTTTGCCGCCCTCGGGCTATGAGGCGTGGTTCCTGTCCGCGGCGCACGATGACGCCGCACTCAACCGGATCATCGATGCCCTCCCCGCGGCCGCCCGAGCGAGCCAGTCATGACCAACTGTCGTCCGCCGGTCGAGCGCCGTCCGCTGGTCGAGCGCCGTCCGCTGGTCGAGCGCCGTCCGCTGGTCGAGCGCCGTCCGCTGGTCGAGCGCCGTCCGCTGGTCGAGCGCCGTCCGCTGGTCGAGCTTGTCGAGACCACCTCACTCTTGGCGCCCGCTGGTTTCGACAAGCTCAACCCACCGGGATCCGACAAGCTCAACCCACCGGGGCTCGACAAGCTCAACCATCGACGGGGGCATCGATGACCGGGCGGGTCACGCTGGTCGGGGGCGGCCCCGGTGACCCGGGCCTGCTGACCGTGGCCGGGCTCGAGGCGCTGCGTACTGCGGACGTCGTGCTCTACGACCACCTGGCCCCGTTGGCCTGCCTGGACGAGTGCCCGTCGGGAGTGCTGCTGATCGACGTCGGCAAGATTCCGGGTGGACGCGCCACCTCGCAGCAGCGGATCAACGAGTTGCTGGTCGAACATGCACTGGCCGGACGCCACGTCGTCCGATTCAAGGGCGGTGACTCGTTCGTATTCGGACGCGGCGGCGAAGAGGTGATCGCCTGCGCGGAGGCCGGGGTGCCGGTCGCCGTCGTGCCCGGGGTGACCTCGGCCGTTGCCGGTCCGGCGCTGGCCGGCGTTCCGGTGACCCACCGCGGCGTGGTGCAGGCGTTCACGGTGGTATCGGGCCACGTGCCGCCCGGTCACCCCGCGTCGACCACTGACTGGGCCGCGCTCGCCCACGCCGGACACACCCTGGTGGTGCTGATGGGGGTGGCGAACCTGGGCGCGATCTGTGCCGAGCTGGTGGCGAACGGACTGCCGTCCGACACCCCGACGATCGTGATCGCCGACGCCTGGCTACCGACGATGCGCGAGGTACGGGGCACCGCCACCGACATCGCGGCGGGCGTGGCAGCGGCAGGGGTGCATCCACCGGCCATCGTGGTGATCGGTGAGGTGGCCGGGCTGCAACTGCCCGTCACCGCACCCGCCGCCGAGTCGACCGGTTCCACCAGTGCCGAGCACCCTGCCGAGGCCGGCAGCACCCACACTGACGAACTCCGGCCAGCCCGGGAGGCCGATGCCGGCGAACTGCTGGTGCTGCAACGCGCCTGCTGGATGCAGGAGGCACTCGACAACGACAGCCTCGAGGTACCGGCGCTGCACGAGGATCTCGCCGCGGTCACGACCGCGCTGGCCACGTGGGAGACCTGGGTGCTGCGCCGCGACGGCCGGCTGATCGGGTCGGTGCGCGCGCGCCGCCATCAGAGCGACTGGGAGATCGGCCGCCTGATGGTGGCCGCCGACCAGTCCGGGCAGGGTCTCGGCCGCCGCCTGCTGGAGCACATCGAGGCACAGGCCCCCGCCGACGTGACCCGCCTCGCCCTGTTCACCGGCTGGCGCAGCTACCGCAACCAACGCCTGTATGCCGCGGCCGGCTACACCGAGCTGACCGGCGACGACCCGTTGCAGGCGAGCCAGCCGATCACCGTCCGGCTGGTGAAGGTGCCGGCCGGTCCTCGGTGAGTACCCCGAGCACCCGATAGCGCGCACACGAACGCCCCGTTGCGGGCGTGCTCGATCAGCTCGAGATCGAAACGCCCGGGAAACAGCGGACGGCCGGCGCCGAGCGTCACGGGGGCGATCGACAGCACGAGCTCGTCGAGCAGCCCGGCCGCCGCGAACTCGGTGGCCAGTCCCCCGCCGCCGACCAGCCACAGGTCGGAGCCGCCTGCCACCGACGTCATCTCGGCATGCACCTCGGCGACGGGCGCCTGGGTGAACCGCACGTCGGCACCCTCGATCGGCTCGAGTTCGCGATGGGTGAACACCCACGACGGCTGGCTGTACGGCCAGGACTCGCCGGTGGCCGCCAGATGGTCACGCACCCACTCGTAGGTGGTCGCCCCCATCGCCAGGGCACCCACCCGGGCAATGAACTGCTCGTAGTCGAACGGGCTTTCGGTGCCCTCGGGGGTCGGATCCTGGGCTTGCCGGAACAGCCAGTTCAACGAGTCGTCCGGGTCGGCGAGGTAGCCGTCCAGGGTGGTCGCGGTGTAGAAGATCGTCGCCATGGCGGGCCTCCGGGCACTGGTGGTCGCGTTCGTCCGTCTCGCCGACAGTACCGCGGGCCTCGGAGCGACGACGCTACCTGAATAGCTCGTCGCTACTGGTGTAGCGGTAGCAGAGAGCTATCCAAGTAGCGGGGTGGATGCCGCGCGTCACGATCTTCGGCAAGCCTGACCCAGAGCGTGTTGGGATTGCCACTGATGTCGGTGGCAAAACCAACTCACTGTTCGCGACATCGGCTCAGTCGGTCTCTGACCCACTCGATCGGGCCGCTCTCAGGCCCGCTGGACCGCCCCGAACCGCCGGACGGCCTCGGCGACGGCCGCGTCACGGGCGCCGTTGATCTCGGTGTCCTTCAGGGTGCGATCGGGCGCCCGGAAGCGCAGTGCGTAGGCCAGCGACTTGCTGCCGGCCGGCACCGGGGCTCCGCGGTAGATGTCGAAGAGGCGGATCGACTCCAGCAACTCACCCGCCCCGGCGATCAGGGCGTCCTGCACGTCGCCGACGCTGACGGCCTCGTCGACGACCACAGCGACGTCCTCCTTGGCCACCGGATGCGACGACACGGGCGCGATCACGCCAGGGCCGGGCGAGACGGCGAGCAATACGTCGATGCTTATCTCGAGCGCCGCGGTGCGCGGGGGCAGGCCGAACGACTTCGCCACGCCGGGGTGCACTTCGCCGGCGTGTCCGAGCAGCAACTCGGAGCCGGCGGCGTCGGTGACCAGCAGCTTCGCGCAGCGGCCGGGATGGAAGGGTGCATAGCCGTCGGCCACCCGGCGGACGGTCACACCGACCGCGCGTGCCGCCACGTCGACGGCGGCGAAGGCCTGCTGCCAACCGGCTGCCTCGCCCGCGCCCTGCCAACCCGCCGGACGCCATGCGCCCGTCAGAACTGCACCGAGGTGTCGCGGCTGTGTGGGCAGGGACGCCTCGATCGCCGCCAACTCGTCGTCGGAGGGACGGTGCTGCACCGAAGGCACCGCGGCGACAGCGCCCGATCCCGCGCGGAACACCGAGCCGGTCTCGAAGAGCGCGAGGTCGTCGAGCCCGCGCGAGGTGTTGCGCTGCGCCGCACCGAAGAGCCCCGGCAGCAGCGTGCTGCGCAGGTACGCGCTCGTCTCGGCCAGCGGGTTGGCCAACCGGACGGTCGATCGGCGCGGGTTATCGGCTGGAATGCCCAGCCGGTCCAGGTCGTCCGCCGAGGTGAACGGCAAGGTGAGCACCTCGACGAACCCGGTTCCGGTCAGCGCACCGTTGATCGCCCGCCGGGCGCGTTGAGCAGCGGTGAGCCCTGCTCCCGCCGGAGGCGTGGGCACCACCGAAGGGATGTGATCGAAGCCGACCTTGCGTCCGACCTCTTCGACGTAGTCGTAGGGGTCGTTGAGGTCGTTTCGCCAGGTCGGCGGGGTGACCGCTAGGGCGTCCGAGCCGGCTTCGGCAACCGAGATGCCACTGGCAACGAGGATCGCCTGCACCTGATCGGCTGGCACCTCGACGCCCAGGATCTCGGACGGCAGCGCCAGCGGCACGATCTGGCTCGGCATCGCCGGCACCGAGCCGGCCACGGTCTCGTTCTCGGCGAGTACCCCGCCACCCAGCTCGACCAGGTACTGGGCGACCAGCCGGGCCGCCGAATACGCGGCAGCCGGGTCGACGCCGCGCTCGAAACGCTTGGACGCCTCGGACGGCAGGCCGTGGCGCCGCATGGCCCGCGAGATGGTCGGTGGGTCGAAGTTGGCCGCCTCGATGACGATGCTCGTGGTCGTCGCGTCGACCTCGGTGCTGGCCCCACCCATCACCCCGGCGATGCCGATCGGGCCGGAGTCGTCGGTGATCAGCAGGTCGTCCGGGTCAAGCGTGCGGGTGACGTCGTCCAGGGTGACGATGCGCTCGCCCTGCTCGGCGAACCGCACCCGGATCGGCCCGGTCAGCTTGGCCAGGTCGTAGGCGTGCGAGGGCTGCCCGACCTCGAGCATCACGTAGTTGGAGATGTCGACCGGCAGCGAGATCGGCCGCATGCCGGCCATGGTGAGCCGGCGCTGCATCCAGCGGGGGCTGGACGCGGTCTCGTCCACGCCGGTCACGGTCAGCGCAACGAACAGCCGGCACCCCGGATCGCTCAGCAGTACCGGGTACCCGGCACTCGTCTGGGCGGGCGTCTCGAGGGTCACGACGTCGGTGAACGGAACCCCGAGCGCCTGGCCCGCCTCACGAGCGAGCCCGCGGATCGACATGCAGTACGCCATGTCGGGCGACACGTTGATGTCGAGCACCTCGTCGCCCAGGCCCAGGTAGCCGGACGGATCGTCGCCAGGCGCCAACCCGGCGGCCGGGGGCAGCACGATGATGCCGCTGTGGTCGGAGCCGATGCCGAGTTCGTCCTCCGCACAGATCATCCCGTCGGACAGGTGGCCGTAGGTCTTGCGGCTGCTGAGCGTGAACCCGCCCGCCAGTGCCGCCCCGGGCAGTCCGACCACCACCAGGTCGCCCACGCCGAAGTTGTGGGCGCCGCAGATGATGCCGCGCACCCCCTCGGGCACCGGACGCCCGCCGACCGGCGCCGGCGCAGTGGCCGGGGCTTGGGCGGCGCCGACGTCCAGGTGGCACCAGCGGATGATCTTGCCGTTCTTCTGCGGCTCGTCGACGAAGTCGACCACCCGTCCGACCACGAGCGGGCCGACTCCCTCGCCGAGCGACTCGACGGTTTCGACCTCGAGCCCGGCGCGGATCAGCACCTCGGCCAGCTCGCGTCCGGTCAGTTCGGCGGGCAGCGCGACCCAGTCGCGCAGCCAGCTCATCGGCGCCCTCATCGAGCGACCCCCTTCAAGGTGCGGCTGAACCGGACGTCGCCCTCGACGAAGTCACGCATGTTGGCAGCGTTGTTGCGGAACATCAGGGTGCGGTCGATGCCCATGCCGAAGGCGAAACCGGAGTACACCTCGGTGTCGACGCCGCACGCTTGCAGCACTCGCGGATTGACCACGCCGCAGCCGCCCCATTCGATCCAGCCCTCGGATTTGCAGGTGCGGCAGGGACGGTCGGGGTTGCCGACCGACTCGCCCCGGCAGACGAAGCACTGCAGGTCGACCTCGGCGCTCGGCTCGGTGAACGGAAAGTAGTGCGGACGCATCCGGGTGCGAATGCCGGGCCCGAACATCGCCTGCGCGAAGTGGTCGAGGGTGCCTCGCAGGTGAGCCATGGAAATGCCCTTGTCGACGACCAGGCCCTCGATCTGGTGGAAGACCGGCAGGTGGGTGGCATCGAACTCGTCGGCCCGGTACACCTTGCCCGGGCAGATCACGTAGACCGGCAAGGGACGGTCGAGCAGCGAGCGGATCTGCACCGGCGAGGTGTGCGTGCGCATCACCAGGTTGCTCGATGTCGGCTCGACGAACAGCGTGTCGGACTCGCCGCGGCTGGGGTGGTCGGGACCGATGTTCAGGGCGTCGAAGTTGAGCCAGGCATGCTCCAGCTCGGGGCCCTCGGCGACCTCCCAACCCATCCCGACGAAGACGTCGCACATGGCGTCGATCAGGCCGGTGATCGGATGGATCGCACCCTCGGGGGTCAGCTGCACCGGCAGCGTGACGTCGACCGCTTCGTGCGCCAGCGCGGCGGTCAGCTCGGCTGCCTCGAGCTCGGCGCTGCGAGCGGCCAGCGCCTGCTGCACCCGGGCGCGGGCCGCGCCCAGCAGGCGTCCGGCCTCCTTGCGGTCCTGAGCCGGGATTCCTCCGATGGCACGGTTGGCAAGGGCGAGCGGCGACCGGTCGCCGGCGTGGGCGAGCCGGACGTCCTTCAGGGCGGAAACCGAATCGGCGTCACCGATCGCGGCAAGTGCGGCGGCGGTCGAGGCTTCGATTGCTTCGGGCCGCAGCGCGTCCGCAGGCTGCGAGGAGTTCTCGGCTGACATTCGATGCTCTCCGTTGTCGTCACCCCGGAACGCCGGGGCGGATGGTTAGGCGGACGGCTGGGCGCTGTGCTGGGCGCCGGCGCTCGCAAACAGGCAGACCGCCGCCGCAGTTGCCAGGTTCAGGCTCTCGGCCTTGCCGTAGATCGGCACCGCGACAGTCGTGTCGGCCAGCCGCAGATGCTCCACCGGTAGGCCCCAGGACTCGTTGCCCATCACCCACGCGGTAGGCCGAGCCAGCCGATCGGTCAGGTCGGTGAGATCGGTGCCCGTCTCGCCGTCGGTTGCGAACACCTGCAACCCGGCGGCTCGGCAGGCGTCGATCGCCTCAGCCAGGTCGACGCCGGTGACCAGCGGCAGGTGAAAGATGCTGCCCACACTGGCCCGTACCGTCTTGGGGTTGTAGACCTCGACCGAGTCGGACGACAGGATCACCGCATCTGCACCGAACGCGTCGGCACAGCGGATCACCGTGCCGGCGTTACCGGGGTCTCGGATCTGGGCGCAGATCACGACCAGCCTCACCTCGGGGGTGATCGCCTCGGCCAGCGGCACGTCCAGCATGCGACAGACCGCGACCACACCCTGGGGCGTGACGGTGTCCGAGATGGTCGCCAGGTTCTGCTCGCTCAGCGCGTAGTGCGCCACCCCGGCGGCGCGCGCCGCGTCGAGCAGTTCGACGTGATCATGCACGTCGGCCCACCGAAAGAAGACCGACTCGACGACGTGCGGCACCTTCAGTGCCTCGCGTACCGCCTGGGGTCCTTCGGCCAGAAAGGTTCCGGTGTCCCTGCGGTCGTTGCGGCGCAGCAGCGCACGGGCGGCGCGCAGCACCGCCTGCGAAGGCTCGAGCAGCTCGAGACGTTCCGGGACCATGTCAGGCACCTTCCTCCGGGACGGCTCAGCGCGATGCCACGGTGATCCCGTGGCATCGCGCCGGCCTGAGCGGGCTGGTGATCAGGCGTTCGCGCCGGCGTTGGCCTTGGCCAACTCGACCAGCTTGCCGAACGCCGGGGCGTCGTTGACCGCGAGCTCGGCGAGCATCTTGCGGTCGACCTCGACGCCTGCCGACTTCAGGCCGCTGATGAAGCGGTTGTAGGTCATGCCCTCGTCGCGGGCCGCCGCGTTGATGCGCTGGATCCACAGCGAGCGGAAGTCGCCCTTGCGGTCCTTGCGGTGGGCGTAGTTGTAGGTGGCGCTGTGGAGCAGCTGCTCCTTGGCCTTGCGGTACAGGCGGGACCGCTGCCCGCGGTAGCCGGATGCCTGTTCGAGGACCTCGCGGCGCTTCTTCTGGGCGTTCACCGAACGCTTGACGCGTGCCATGGTGGGTTACTCCTTGTGTCGATCGGTCCGGATCAGGCCGGACCTCGCGCGGTCGGCGCGGGTGGTCTGGTTCAGCGGGCCTTGTAGGAGCCGAGCAACTTGCGGGCCTTCTTGGCGTCGCCCTTGGCGACGATCTTGTCGCCGTCGAGGCGGCGGGTACGCGTGGTGGCCTTGTGCTCGTTGAGGTGCATCTTGCCTGCCTGACGGTGCACCACCTTGCCGGTGCCGGTGATCCGGAACCGCTTCTTGGCGCCCGAGTGGGTCTTCATCTTCGGCATCTGCCGCTCACTTTCTTTCGGTCGTTCTCACAGATCGATGTCGGGGTCCATGTTGTCGGCCGGACCCCGGCGCTTCTTGACGGGATTGATGGGCTGGTGCGAAGCGCGATGCTCGGCTTCGGCGGAGCGCTCCGCTTCGGCCGCGGCCGCGCGTTCGGCCATCCGAGTCTGCTTGTTCGCCTCAGCGTCGACGCGGGCCTCGGACTTCTTGCGCGTCGGCGAGAGCACCATCAGCATGTTGCGGCCGTCCTGCTTGGGCGCGGACTCGACGAAGCCGTCCTCGGCCACGTCGTCCGCCAGCTTCTTCAGCAGGTTGAAGCCCAGCTCCGGACGGCTCTGCTCGCGGCCGCGGAACATGATGGTGATCTTGACCTTGTCGCCGGCCCGGAGGAAGCGCACGACGTGACCCTTCTTGGTCTCGTAGTCGTGGATGTCGATCTTGGGGCGCAGCTTCATTTCTTTGATCACGGTGTTGGTCTGGTTGCGGCGGCTCTCGCGGGCCTTCTGGGCGGCCTCGTACTTGAACTTGCCGTAGTCCATGAGCTTGGCGACCGGCGGGCGGGCCATCGGGGCCACCTCCACCAGATCGAGATCGGCCTCGCGGGCAAGCCGCAGGGCGTCCTCGACTCGGACGATGCCGACCTGTTCGCCGGCAGGCCCGACCAAGCGCACCTCGTTCGCGTGGATGCGCTCGTTGATCCGTGGTTCGCTGATGTTTTCCTCCAGGTGTTGCAGCGGGATGTGTTCGACCGGACGCAGAAAGGCCCCCGCAGATGCGGAGGCCCACAAGTAGCCAGAACCCGGCGAATACGCCTGGCCTGGTGGCGACCCGCCGACCTTGGGCCGGGCGGGTGGGAGCGGGACTCCTCTTCAGCGGACCAGCCCGAGGCCGGTCGACGGCAGACAGCTTAGCTCGTGTGGGCGCCGGACGCCGAATCCACGCGGTGATGCGACCCTCTCGAGGCCCGCGACTAGTCGGCCGCCGCCACGCTGAGCCAGCCCCAGCCGTTCTCGACGCGCACCAACCGGCGTCCGGACGCCAACTGATTCACCAGGTCGCCTTCGATCACCAGCAGGTGCGGGCCGGCCACATCGACCACGACGGCAGTGGCACCGGCCTGCAGCGCGGTGGAGGCGACGTCGTCCAGAGTGCAGGGCACCGGGCGGGCCTTCGGGTCGAACGCCTGCAGGGCGTCCAGGCCGGTGAAGGCCAGTGCGCCACTGGCGCCCGAGGCCGACGTCATCAGCACGGCGGCCAGTTCGGCGTGCCGATCGGGGTCGGGACCGTCGCCGCTCTCGTCACCGTCGGCGACGATGGGCACCAGCAGACGTGCGCCGCACAGAACCGCCACGGCGGCCAGGTAGTCGTCGGCAGCCGGCGAACCGGCGGCAGCGGCCAGCACGGCGCGAACCTGCTCGTCCGCCAGCCCCTGGTCGCCCGCCCAGGCTGAGTTGGGCTGCCCCAGAGACTTCACCCGCCCAGCCAACCACACCGCGACCACGCCCGTTCGGTGCTAGCCGCCGTTGGTGATTGCTGGCACGCTGGCCGAATGGACCTCGGGCTGTGGGTAATGATCGTCGTGCTGGCTTGGACCGTGATCGGTCTGCTGCTCACCGCACTCCTGTGGACCCGGGCTCCATGGAAGGCGGTGATGGCTTGGTTGGGCATCGCATTGATTCCGCTCGGGCTGTGGCTGGTCAACCTGTCGCAGCAGGCGATCGACGGCTGGAACACGCTGGCTGCCTGGTGGCAGGGGCTGGTCTTCACCCTGCCGGTGATCGTCGGGCTGAGCGTGTTGGGCCTGGCCGCAGCGTTGCTGGTCATCTCGCGGCTGGTGCCCAACCGGCCGCGCACCCGTAAGGCGAAGGTGAAGCCGACCTCTCAGATTCCCCCGGCCTCGAGCCCGCCCGCGTACCGGCAGCCGCCGACGTCCAACAACCCTGCGGACCAGACGCTGATCATGCCCGAGAGCCGTCCGAACCCCTGAGTCCAGCCGCGATCAGCCGGCGGTCTCGCCGTAGGCATCCGCCAGGCGCACCCTCAACTCGCCGACGCACTGTTCGGCGTAGTCACGATCGCTGCGCTGGATGCCGAGCATCGGACGCTGCTCCACCTCACTGCGCACCAGGACGAACGGCCAGGGGTCGCCGTCTCGGTAGCGGAACGCCTTGATCTCGCTCCAGGGCACCGTGTGGGTCTTCACTCCGTTGCGGAAGGTGAGGCCCTGGTCGTCCGCCCGCACGTAGCTGAGGCCGATGCCGAGCGCCACCGCGACCATGATCGCCAGAAAGAACAGCAGGGTGAGCACCTGAACCGGCGTGAACTGATCCCGGATGTAGACCGGCGTCATGACCCAGCCGAGAATCGAGGCGAGCACCAACGAACTCGACAGCGAGATGCCCATCCGCAGCGACGCCCTCGGACGGTAGGTGACCGAATCCTGACCCGCAGTGGCGCTCACGTTCAGTTCCTTCACAGACGGCAGGCGACGATGTTGGTGACCAGGATCGCGTCGGCCCCGACGTCGTAGAGCCGGTCCATGATCTGGGGCGCGTCGCGGCGAGGAATCATCGCACGGACGGCCAGCCAGCCGGCCTTGGTCAACGGCGACATGGTCGGCGCGTCCAGGCCCGGGGTGACGTCGCAGGCCGCCTCGAGCTTCGACTCCGGGACGTTGTAGTCGACCATGTAGTAGTTGCGAGCGGTCAGCACGCCGGTCAGCCGGCGCACCAGCCGGTCGAGGCCCTCGGGTGCCGGGGCGTCCGCACGCTGAATCAGGATCGCTTCCGAGTTCAGGATCGAATCGCCGAACAGCTCAAGGCCGGCGCGTTTGAGGGTGCTTCCGGTTTCGACCACGTCGGCGACGGCGTCAGCGACCCCGAGCCGCACGGACGACTCGACCGCACCGTCCAACCGGATCAGCCGCGCCTCGATGCCGTGACCGTCGAGGTAGCCGCGCACCAGGCCGGCGTACGAGGTGGCGATGCGCTTGCCGTGCAGGTCGGCGACGGTCCACGAGGCACCACCGGGGGCGGCGAACCGGAACCGGGTGCCCCCGAAACCCAGGGGCAACACCTCGACGGCCTCGGCGGCGGAGTCGATCAGCATGTCGCGCCCGGTGATGCCGAGGTCGAGGGTGCCCTCCCCCACGTACACGGCGATGTCGCGCGGTCGCAGGTAGTAGAACTCGACGCCGTTGTCTTCGTCGAGCAGCACCAGGTCCTTGGCGTCGTGCCGCTGCCGGTAGCCGGCCTCGCGCAGCATCTCGGTGGAAGCCTCGGAAAGGGAGCCCTTGTTGGGCACGGCGATCTTCAACAAAGCACGCTCGGACACCTTGTCGACTCTACTCACAGGTGCGCGTAGACCTCGTCGAGGTCCAAGCCGAGGGCGATCATCATTACCTGGGTGTGGTAGATCAACTGGCTGATCTCGAGCGCCGCATCCTCGCGGGTCTGGAACTCGGCGGCCATCCACACCTCGGCCGCCTCCTCGACGATCTTCTTGCCGATGGCGTGCACGCCCGCGTCCAGGGCACGGACGGTGCCGGAGCCCTCGGGACGCTCCTCGGCCTTGCGACGGAGTTCGGCGTACAGGTCATCGAAGGTCTTGCTCACGGCGACAGAGTCTAGGTGGTGCGCATCCGTTCGCCCCGGCTCGTCCGCCCCGGAAACCTGGGTTGCCCGGTCGCTGTCGCCCTGTCGCGCAGTGGAGCCGTTCCGGCAAGCTGTCCGCCATGAACGAGGAGCCTGGAGCGGGGTTGAGGTTCGCCGAGGTGCGTACCCACGCGGAGCGGGTGGACGCGGCCGCACTGCTGGCCGCCGTCTGGGGCGTGCCACCGGCAGAGTCGCCGGTGCCGTCGGACCTGATGGCTGCGCTCAGCCATGCCGGCGGTTGCGTGCTCGGCGCCTGGACGGCGGAGGGCACGCTGGTCGGGGTGACGGTTGGCCTGTCCGGCGCACCTCATTCGGATCGCATCTACTCCTACATCGCCGGGGTGGCCAAGGGATTCGCCGGTGCCGGCATCGGTCGCCGGCTCAAGCTCGCGCAACGCGAGTGGGCCCTGCAGCGCGGCGCGTCCTACGTGATCTGGACCTACGACCCGCTGATCCGACGCAACGGCCACTTCAACCTGAACCGACTGGGCGGCCGGGTGACCGGCTTCGTGCCCGACTACTACCCACCGATGACCGATGCGGTCAACGCGGGTGACCTGCCCGACCGGTTCGTCGTGGAATGGACGTTGGCCGAGCCGGTCGGCGGACGTCCGCTGCCGGACGGGGCCGACACGGCCCGCGTCGTGTTGAGCCCTGCGGCCGGCGGTGAGCCGACGGTGGCCCTCGACGCCATCGGCGGACCGGACGCCGTGCTGCGGGTGTGGGTGCCGGCTGACATCGAGGGGTTACGGGCTGGCGACGCGGAGCTGGGTCGGCGTTGGCGGCTGGCCTCGCGCGAGGCCTTCCTCGCACTGTTCGCGGCGGGCTTCGAGGCGGTCGGGCTCGATTCCGATGGCCACTACGTCTTCGTCAGAGAGGTCTGAACCCATGCCCCCAGCACTGCTCGAGGTCTTCCGGCTCGAGATGCCGTTGGTTCGTCCGTTCCGCACCAGCCGGGGGGTCGAGACGGCCCGCGACGTGCTGGTGGCCCGCTTCACCGACGTGGACGGGGTGATCGGCTGGGCGGAGTCGGCCGCCGACCCCGAGCCGACGTACTTTCCGGAGTACATCGACTCGGTTCTGCTCACCATCGAGCGGGTGCTGCTGCCCCGGTTGCGTAGCGATGCGGTGCTGACGGCCGGCGCGGTGCGCAGTGCGTTCGCCGAGGTGCCGGGCAACCAACTGGCCACCGGCCTGGTCGAAACAGCGGTTCTCGACGCGCACCTGCGTCGGCACGCGATGCCGTTCGTCGACTTTCTGGGGTCGCAGCGGCGTCCGATCATGGTGGGCGTCTCGGTGGGGATTCCCGACGACATCGACACCCTGCTGTCGTGGGTGTCGGGCTACCTGGACGACGGCTACCGGCGGGTGAAGCTGAAGATCCAGCCGGGCTGGGACCTCGAACCGGTGCGCGTCGTCCGCGAGTCGTTCGGCCCGGACCTGCCCCTGCAGGTCGACGCCAACCAGGCCTACTCGGCGGCCGATGTGCCGTTGCTGACCCGGCTGGACGAGTTCGGTCTGCTCCTGCTCGAGCAGCCGTTCGCTCGGCACGAGCTGCTGGCGCACGCGGCACTGGCAGCTCGTCGAGGCACCCCGATCTGCCTGGACGAGTCGGTGCTCTCGGTGCCGGACGCGATGACCGCCATTCGGTTGGGGGCCGCCGACGTGATCAACATCAAGCCCAGCCGGGTGGGCGGCTACCTGAACGCGCGTGCGATCCACGACGTGTGCCAGGCCAATGGTGTACCCGTCTTCTGCGGCGGCACTCTCGAGACTGCGGTCGGCCGCGCGGCGAACCTGGCCCTGGCAACCCTGCCCGGGTTCACCCTGCCCGGCGACATCTCGGCCACCAGCCGCTACTACGCCGCCGACATCGCGGCGTCCTTCGAACTGGACGCCGACGGCTGCCTGATCGCCCCTACCGGTGCGGGTTTCGGCGTCGAGGTCGATGTGGCCGCGGTCGAGCGCTTCACGGTGCGCAGGCACGAGTTCGCAGTCGGCTGAGCCGACGGGCGCCGTCGCCCGGGTCGGGTTGCCAGTCCGCCGGTCTGGCTGAGCAGTACGTCAGTTTGTGAGCTGGATTCCCAGCAGGGCGTCCACGGCTGTGGCGACGAGCGCTCCACCCTCGGCATCCTCGCCGCCGATCAGCGTCCATTCATCGATCAGCGCCAGGGCCGCGGGAGCGTCCAGGTCATTGCGCAGCGCGGCCCGCACAGCGCTCAACAGCGGCGCCGCGGGCGCGGTGGTCGGACGTGTCACGGCTGAGCGCCAGGCCCCGAGGCGCCGGTCGGCCAGCGTCAACTCGCGCGGAAACCACTCCCAGTCGGAGCGATAGTGGTGGGCCAGCAGCCCCAGCCGGATCGCCATCGGGTCCACCCCGTCTGCGCGCAACCGGCTGACCAGCACCAGGTTGCCCTTGGATTTGCTCATCTTCTCGCCGTCGAGCCCGACCATTCCGGCATGCACGTACGCCTTCGCGAACGGCTGCCGGGTGGCCACTGCACCCTCGGCCGCGCACATCTCGTGATGCGGGAACACCAGATCGGATCCGCCGCCCTGCACATCGAAATCGGCGCCCAGGTACTGCAGGGCGATCGCGGTGCACTCGATGTGCCAGCCCGGACGGCCGCGGCCCAGCCGGCTGTCCCAGGCGGGTTCTCCGGGGCGTTCCAGGCGCCAGACCAGGCAGTCCAACGGGTTGCGTTTGCCGGGCCGCTCCGGGTCACCGCCGCGCTCGCCGAAGATCGCCGACGCCTCGTCGGGGCTGAGCCGCGAGAGCCGTCCGAAGCCTGGCGCGCGATGCACCTCGAAGTACCAGTCGGGATACTGCGGGTCGTCCACCTGATAGACCGCCCCGGTCAACTTGAGCGACTCGATCAGCTCGACGACGGACGGAATGGACTCCACGGCGCCGAGGTAGTGCTGGGGCGGGATCACCCTCAGGGCAGTCATGTCGGCGCGGAAGAGCTGCACCTGGTCTTCAGCCAGGTCGCGCCAATCGATGCCGAGCAGCTCGGCGCGCTCGAGCAGCGGATCGTCCACATCGGTGACGTTCTGGGTGAAGGTGACGCCATAGCCGCAATCGATCAGCACGCGCTGCAGCAGGTCGAAGGCCAGATAGGTGTTGGCATGGCCGAGATGGGTGGCGTCGTAGGGGGTGATGCCGCACACGTAGAGCCGGGCCTGGCTGCTGTCGGGCTGCACGGCGACCAGATCGTCGAGGGCGGTGTCGTGCACCAGCAGGTGACCGTCATCGCCGGGCAACGCGGGTACGTGCGGCGCCGTCCAGGCTTGCACAGGTCCTCCTCGCCGACGCGACCCTCACGCCGAAGGCAAGACTAAGGGCTGGTTCGCCGGGCCGGTTAAGCTGTCCGGCGGCAACTCGCCCGGAAGGAATCCCATGATCAGCTGGTGGCAATCGGTCGTGCTCGGCATCGTCGAAGGCATCACCGAGTTTCTGCCCATCTCGTCCACCGGGCACCTGACGGTGGCCGAGAAATTGATGGGCGTGCAGATCGACGACCCGAGCGTCACGGCGTACACGGCGATCATTCAGGTGGGCGCGATGATCGCGTCGATCATCTACTTCTGGGGCGACATCGTCCGGTTCGCGACCGCATGGTTCAAGGGACTGCGCAACACCGAGGCGCGCAACTCCGACTACCGGATGGGCTGGGCGATCATCGCCGGCTTCATCCCGACCGCCGTGATCGCCCTGCTGGCCGAGTCGTTGATCACCGGCGTGCTGCGCAGCATGTGGGCGGTGGTGGTGGGACTGATCGGCTGGTCGGTGGTGATGTTCCTGGGCGACCGGTTGGGCAAGCAGAACCGTGGCGAGGACAGCATCACGGTGCGGGACGGCCTGATCCTCGGCACGCTTCAGTCACTGGCCCTGGTACCGGGCGTTTCACGCTCGGGGGCCACCATCACCGGCGGACTGCTGCTCGGGTTGGACCGGGTGGCCGCCACCCGGATGAGCTTCTTCCTCGGTATTCCGACCCTGGTCGCCTCCGGGCTCTACCAGGCGGTGAAAGAGGCCAAGCACGTGGCGGACGGCGTCGGCTGGGCGGCCACGGCGATCGGCACGGTGGTCTCGGGCGTGGTTGCCTACGCGTCGATCGCCTGGCTGCTGCGCTTCGTGTCGAAGAACAACTTCACCGGCTTCATCATCTACCGGATCGCCCTCGCCCTGGTGATCATCGCCCTGTTGGTGACCCAGACGATCAGCGCCACCTAGCCTTCCCACCGCGTGATTGAGCCTCTCGAAACCCTGCTTCGACTATCTCACCGACTGGAGAAATATCGCGGTCAGCTCGCGCGGCCCGCGTTCGGGCCGCCGCTGACGTCGTCCAGGGCGCTGACGATCTCTGTGGGTAGCGTGATCTCTTCGGTCTGCACCAGTTGTTCCAGTTGTTCGACCGTGCGCGGTCCGATCAGCGGGGCCGTCACGCCCGGGGCATCGCGGGTCCAGAGCAGAGCCACCTGCGCACAGGTCAGGTCGAGGCCGTCGGCGGCGGTGGCGACGGCGTCCACGACGGACCGGGAGCGCGCCTCGAGGTACGGCTCGACGAACCACGAGAAGTGGGCCTGCCCACCGCGGGAGTCGCGCGGCAGACCCGTTCGGTAGCGCCCGGCCAGTACGCCGCGCCCCAACGGTGACCAAGGCAGCAGGCCCAGCCCGAAGGCGCGGACGGCCGGAATCACCTCCACCTCGGCACGCCGGGCCAGCAGCGAGTACTCCACTTGGGCGCTGACCACGGGCGCCCGTCCGGGAAACGCCGACTGCCAGGTGGCGGCCTGGGCGGTCTGCCAGCCGACAAAGTTCGACACTCCCGCGTAGCGCACCATGCCGGCGGCGACCGCGTGGTCGATGGCGGCCAACGACTCCTCCAGTGGCGCC
>Ga0209277_10000655_pt1 | contig 17351 bp, 9 predicted proteins | sample JI81AbrownDNA_FD_187503 | JGI IMG/M metagenome (GOLD analysis project Ga0209277, IMG submission 187503) | Wastewater effluent complex algal communities from Wisconsin, to seasonally profile nutrient transformation and Carbon sequestration -... | ecosystem: Engineered > WWTP > Effluent > Algae... | reverse complement strand
CGTCGGCCTGCTTGATGTAGTGAGCGTTGAGCCAGTTGAGCTTCTCGGTATTGAACTGGGCCGCCGACGGGGTGATGTGATCCAGGTCGAACCATTCCACCAGTTGCTCCCGGGTGAAGATCTCGTCGTCCCCATGGCTCCAGCCCAGCCGGGCCAGATAGTTGATGACGGCTTCCGGCAGATAGCCGTCATCGTCGTACTGGGTGACGCTCACCGCACCATGGCGCTTCGACAGCTTCTGGCCGTCGTCGCCCAGGATCATGGACAGGTGGGCGTATTGCGGCACCACCGCGCCCAGGGTCTTCAGGATGTTGATCTGGCGCGGGGTGTTGTTCACGTGGTCGTCGCCGCGGATCACCTGGGTGATGCCCATGTCCCAGTCATCCACCACCACGCAGAAGTTGTAGGTGGGCGTGCCATCGGCCCGGGCGATGATGAGGTCGTCCATCTCGGTGTTGGCGATCTCGATGCGCCCCTTGACCAGATCGTCCCAGGCCACCACGCCATCCGTCGGGTTCCTGAAGCGGATCACTGGCGCAACGCCGGCCGGCGGCTCGGGCAGCACCTTGCCGGCCTCGGGACGCCAGCGTCCGTCGTAACGGGGCTTCTCGCCGCGGGCACGCTGGGCCTCGCGCAGAGCGTCGAGCTCTTCCGGCGGCATGTAGCAGGGGTAGGCGGTACCGACAGCCAGCATCTCCTGGATCACTGCCTTGTACCGCTCCATGCGCTGCATCTGATAGAAGGGGCCTTCGTCCCACTTCAGGTCGAGCCAGTTCATGCCATCCAGAATGGCCTGCACCGCCTCGGGCGTGGACCGGGCCACGTCGGTATCCTCGATGCGCAGGATGAACTGGCCGCCATGGCGACGGGCGTAGGCCCACGAGAACAACGCCGTGCGTGCCCCCCCGATGTGCAGGTAGCCGGTGGGGCTGGGGGCGAAGCGGGTGCGGACGGTAGAGGCCATGAGGGGAATCCGGGAAAGCGTGAAACCCGGCATTTTACGCAATCCCGTGCTTCAAAAACAAAAAGCCCGGCCAGGCCGGGCTTTCAGGGCTGACGGGCAGCGGTGCTCAGATGGCCGATTCGTTGGTCTCGCCAGTGCGGATGCGCACCACCTGCTCGACGGGCATCACGAAGATCTTGCCGTCGCCGATCTTGCCGGTGCGGGCCGACTTGATGATGGCTTCGACGGCCTGCTCGACCACATCGCCGGCCACAACCACTTCGATCTTGATCTTGGGGAGGAAGTCGACCACGTACTCGGCGCCGCGATAAAGCTCGGTGTGGCCCTTCTGACGGCCAAAACCCTTCACTTCGGTCACGGTCAGGCCGGTAATGCCGACTTCGGACAGGGCTTCACGCACCTCGTCGAGCTTGAAGGGCTTGATCACGGCTTCGATTTTTTTCATCTGTATTCTCCTGGGAACAGTGCGGCATTCTAGCCGGAATATCCGGCCCGGCGTGCCGGGCCCTTGATACGGTGGGTCAGGCGTCCCGGTAGCGGGAGGTGATCGGGTAGCGCCAGTCCTTGCCGAAGCCGCGCTGGGTCACACGGACCCCCGGAGGGGCCTGGCGACGCTTGTATTCATTGCGCCGCAGCATGCCCACGGTGCGCAGGACATCCGCCTCCGGGTAACCCCGGGCGATGATCTCGGAAGGCGACAGGTCCTCTTCCATGTAGGCCGCGATGATCGCATCCAGCACCTCGTAGGGCGGCAGGGAATCCTGGTCGCACTGGTCGGGCTTGAGCTCCGCCGACGGCGGGCGGGTGAGGATGTTCTCGGGGATCACCGGCCCGCCCGGCTGGGCGTTGCGCCAGGCGCACAGGCGATAGACAAAGGTCTTGTAGAGGTCCTTGATCACCGCAAAGCCGCCCGCCATGTCGCCATACAGAGTGGCATAGCCGGTGGCCATCTCGCTCTTGTTGCCGGTGGTCAGCACGATGGCGCCGGTCTTGTTGGACAGGGCCATCAGCAGCATGCCGCGGATGCGCGACTGGAGGTTCTCTTCGGTGGTGTCTTCCGGCAGGCCGGCAAACTGGGGGGCCAGCATGTCGGCGAAGGTCTTCATGGCCGGTTCGATGGCGATCTCGTCGTAGCGCACGCCCAGCCAGCGCACCATCTCGCGGGAGTCGTCGAGACTCATCTGGGCCGTGTAGGGCGAGGGCATCATCACCGCGCGCACCTTGTCGGCGCCCAGGGCGTCCACGGCAATCGCCAGGGTCAGGGCAGAATCGACGCCCCCCGACAGGCCGATGAGGGCCCCCGGAAAGCCGTTCTTGCCCAAGTAGTCGCGCACCCCCAGCACCAGCGCGTCATACACGTCGGCCTCCACGGGGCGGACATCCGGCACGCCCTGGTCACGCCAGGCACCATCGGCAAAGCTCAGCACGGTCAGCTCATCCACAAAGGACGCGCCCTGCCAGGCCAGCAGACCATCCTGGTCGAGGGCAAAGGAGCCTCCGTCGAAAACCAGTTCATCCTGCCCGCCCACCAGGTTGCAGTAAGCCACCGGCAGCCCGGTATCGGCGATGCGCTCGCGCATGACTTCGTAACGGCGCTGCTGCTTGTGCATGTGGAAGGGCGAGGCGTTGAGCACCAGCAAAACCTCGGCCCCGGCATCCCGGGCCACCTCGGCGGCGCCGGATTCCCATACGTCGGCGCAGATGTTGACGCCGATGCGCACGCCCTTCAGCTCGAACACGCAGGCCCCGCTTCCGGGCTCGAAGTAGCGCTCCTCGTCGAAGACCTCGTAGTTGGGAAGGCGATGCTTGAAATAGCTGTCGACGATGCGGCCATCGCGGATCACCGCTGCCGCATTGAAACGCAGACCATCCTGCTCGGCCGGATAGCCGACCAGCACCGTAATGCCCTGCACCTGGGCAGCCAGCGCAGCGAGCTCATCGGCACAGGCCTGCAGGAAGGCCGGGCGCAGCAGCAGATCTTCCGGCGGATAGCCGCACAGGGCCAGCTCGGGGGTCAGCACCACATCGGCGCCCGCAGCCTTCGCCCGGGCCACCGCATCCAGGATCCGGCGCGCATTGCCGGAAATGTCGCCCACGACACAGTTGAGCTGGGCGACAGCGACGGTAAGAGGGGTTTTCATGGGGCAACACTATACCGCGAAGGCAGCGCAAGCCGCTTGTGCCCCCTGCGCGAATGACAGGGCTTGCTTGTATCCTGTCGCCAACTCCTGCCCGGCCAGCCCATGCCCCACCTCCGCCTTCACCCCGCCATTGACGAGATCCCCGCCCCGGACTGGGATGCCCTGGCCGGCGGGCAGCCAACCCTGTCCCATGCCTACCTGTCGGCCCTGGAAGCCTCCGGCTGCGTCTCCCCACGCACCGGCTGGACGCCCCGCCATGCCGCCCTGTGGGAAGGTGACACCCTGCTGGCCGTGATGCCCCTGTATCTCAAGACCCACTCCTACGGCGAGTACGTCTTCGACTGGGCCTGGGCCGAGGCCTACCAGCGCCACGGGCTGGACTACTACCCCAAATGGCTGGCGGCCGTGCCCTTCACCCCGGTCCCGGGGCAGCGCGTTGCCGGGCGGGACGAAGCCAGCAGGCGCCTGCTGATCCAGGCGGTGCGCGAGGAAGTGGAACGCTCCGGCGCCTCGTCCCTGCACATCCTCTTTCCCGACGCCGACGAAGCCGGCTGGATGCAGGCGGCGGGCATGGAGATCCGCCACGGCGTGCAGTTTCACTGGCACAACAGCGGCTATCGGGATTTCGATGACTTCCTCGCCCATCTGGCCCAGCCGAAACGCAAGAAGATCCGCCAGGAACGCCGCAAGGTGGCCGAGGCCGGGGTTGTCTTCCGCATCCTCAGGGGTGCTGACATCGGCCCGGAGGAATGGGCCTTCTTTCACGCCTGCTACAGCCTGACCTACGCCGAGCATCGCTCCACGCCCTATCTGAGCCGGGCCTTCTTCGAGGATTTCGGGCGCCGCTCGCCGGACGCCTGCGTGTTGATGATTGCCGAGCGGGCCGGGTCGCCCATCGCCGCAAGCTTTTTCCTGCGCGACGAAGCAACCCTGTACGGCCGCTACTGGGGCGCCATCGAATTCATCCCCTGCCTGCATTTCGAAGCCTGCTACTACCAGGCCATCGACTACGCCATCCGTGCAGGCCTGCAGCACTTTGAGGGCGGCGCCCAGGGCGAACACAAATTGTCCCGCGGCCTCGAACCGGTGCGCACCACCTCGGCCCACTGGATTGCCGACCCGCGCTTTCGCGACGCGGTGGCGCGCTTCCTGGCCCAGGAACGGGGCGGCATGGAGACCTATCTGGACGAATTGTCGGAACGCCTGCCCTTCCGGGACAAGGGCTGAACCACTTCCACCGCGGCAAGCGCCGCCATACGCCAATCCCGGGGGCTGGCGCCAAAGGCCTGCCGAAAACGCCGGGAAAAATGGGCTGGATCGGAAAAACCCCAACGGCAGGCAATATCTGCAACCCCCAGATGCCCCAGGGCTGGGAGCGCCAGATCCCGACAGCACGCAGTCAGGCGCAGATGCCAGATCGTCGAGGACACCGTGCGGGCTTCGTCTTCGAAAAGCCGGTGAACGTGCTGAGGCGCCATCTTCATGGCGGCCGCAATACGCTCCACGTCGAGATCTGGATCAGCCAGATTGTCGCGAATGAAGGCGTGGATACGAGCCAGATGGTAGCGTTTCAGCGCAGGAATTCGCTTCGGGCTCTGCCCCACGGCGCTGGCCACCACTGCCGATAGCGTTTCCAGCATTCCCGCCCTCAGCTGCACCGCCTGCCCCTCGGGCAGTCCGGAGGCATCGGCTAGCGCATCCCCAAAAGCCCGCAGCAAGCGGCTGCCAGGGTGCATTCCTCCCAGGCCCAACGCCACCGCAGTGTCCATATCCCCAATGCTCCCCACAACCACGGACTGGGGAAGAATGAACACGCGCTGCTCAAATGCACCCTCGAAGCGCAATTCGTAAGGCCGCGAGTTGCTGAAGAGCGTCACATCCCCCGGCTTCAGGACGGCTAGCCTGCCGTTCTGCGAAACACATCCACTGCCTTCCACCTGCAGCGCGATCACGCACACGGGCTCGTCTCCACCCTTCGCCTGAGCAGGTGTGCGCACGACCCGCTGGCCCGACGCACGAATCCGGCACACGTCCATGCCACCCATGCGAGTCCGCTCCAATATCCCCTGAAAACCCTGCACGTCGGAATCAACCGAACACACTTCCGCGCGAATCAACTGGCGACACACCACATCCGCCCAATACGCCACCCGATCCCGGCTCGCAACAAGATCCGTGGACACGGCCATACGGGATATCTCGGACGGACCGGCAGACATCGATCACTTTCCTTCCGGCAAGAACAATCAGGCGACAAACAGTCAAAATGGATGTGACACGCAGACAAGCATCGCCACCCAGGAAACATACGATTTGAATATGAGCATAGATCAGATCGACCTGCTGAAGACGGTATCGATGGCAGCCCATTAGGACATACGGATTGCGGCACAAGATTTCACGATGAATACAAAGATGCCTTGTGCAACGGGAGAACGAATGACATGCATGCCTTCATGCCCTCGGAACCGTCCCTCCAAGAGCCCCGGGGGACGAATGCAGCGATGACATTCTCGACACCCTGCGGAGCAAGGAGAAGATCGCGGAGAGACGCATGGTGGTGACATCGGTCGCCCCCGGAAGCGTCACGATGCGTGTGACCCACCGGGTTCTGGTCACCCGCGACACCCGGGATATGACGGATGGGCAAGTGGCGTACGGGGGCAATCTGGTGCGAGATATCGAGCACCGAGCAGATCTACAACCCCAACACCACCCCACGGACTCACCGGGACGTCGTGCTGACCGGGTTCAAGCGCGACAGGGCCGAACCAGACCACGGCGTCCCAGCGTCATCACTCGAACAACGCCCCCCACCCCGGCGCCTCTCCGACCGATGGACTGAATGTGTCGCGATCGTAAATGCGGAGAGCGTCAAGACTGCGCAGTTGATGACTTCCACCGCTTACAAACTTCGGATGAACCAGTTCTTCTTCAAGGAAACTTATGATGAAAAGCACAGAAGCAATCCGCTCCGTACTGCAATACCGCCCAGTGGCTCTCGGAATACTGGTTGCAGCAGCCGGTCTCACCGGTTGCGGGGGCGGAGGCGGAGGCGAGGCAGGTTCCACCACGCCGCAAACAGGTTCTCCCACGCTGCCGAGCCTTGCCACCTATTCCTACGGCAATTTCAAACAGATCGGTCTCACGCCCCAGAACCTGCCTGCAGGCTATGCAAACGCACGCGCGTACGGCAACTTCAATGGCCGCAGCCTGGGCTTCTTCAGGGCAGTCGAGACATACTCAACGGCCCAACCGATCAACAACGCCACCCCCAGTCGTTTCGAGTTCTATGACAGGTTGAGCAACGGCACCTACGCTCTCAACAAGGACTTGCTCACCGACCAGAATGGCTGCCTTCATCCCCGCAAGGCGTTGGTCGCCGACTTCAACGGCGACGGCCGCCCGGACATTTTTGTCGCCTGCCACGGCTATGACGCGGCACCGTTTCCGGGGGAACGCAATAAGGTGGTTCTGAGCCAACCGAACGGAACCTATGCGACTTCTGACGCATCCACCGACACAGGCTTCTTCCATGGAGCCTCGGCCGCAGATGTGAACGGCGACGGCAGGATCGATGTGATCGCCGTTGGTTCCTATGACAGCCAGCGGGTGATTGCCTTGCTGAACGATGGCTCAGGCAAATTCACGAGAGACGCCAATGAAGCCCGGCTCCCCAAGCTCGGTAATCGCAACTACTACAGCGTCGAACTGATTGATGTGGATGGTGACAGCCGTCTCGACCTCGTCCTGGGTGGCCACGAATGGGAGAACGCGCCCACCCAGTACTACGCCAACCCGGGCGACTTCATGTTCGGCGGTGCCACTCCGGTCACCATCCCCGCCGTCGCCAACGAGGGTGTCGTGCTGGATTTCACTGTCACGGGAAGCGATGCGAATCGCACGCTCTGGGTACTTCGAACCTCAGGTGGAGACGGCACCTTTTATCAAAGCCGCGTAGTACAGAAGGTCAACGTGCAGACCTTGAACAGCACGCTCGCCCTCAACCAGCGCCCGCAAACCTGGATTCCCTGGATCATTCCTTCGGTGGCCAGCAACAGCCGCAACGTGATTACTTCAGACAATCTGGCGGATCAACTGGAAATCACCCAGTAATCCGGCGGGGCAAACTGAAGTCATACCGCGCTGCCTTGAGGGCGATGGGCATTGCCACTTGGCCTCATGCAGGCATGGCCAAACCTGCACTGAGCCGGGCACGTTTCTTTGTCCATCAATACGGACCCACTCGCCCTCACCCTCGCAGCCTCGGATGCGCCTCGCGGATAGGCACATTCACCAGCGCCGCCAACGAGGCCAGCACGATGTCGGCGTACCACATCCAGTCATAGTTGCCGAGATTCACCAGAGCCAGCCCGCCCAGCCAGGCGCCGAAGAAACCGCCGATCTGGTGGGACAGCAAGGTCAGGCCGAACAGGGTGGCCAGGTAGCGCAGCCCGAAGAGCTTGCCCACCAGTCCCGCGGTGGGCGGCACGGTGGCCAGCCAGGTGAGGCCGAGGCCGATGGAGAAGGCGTAGAAGGTGATATCGGTCTTGGGCGCGATCAGGTAGAGGCCGACCAGCACGGCGCGGGAGCCATACATGACGGCAAGGATCCATTTCATGCGGTAGTGCTGGCCAAGGGCACCCGCCCCCAGGCTGCCGGCAATATTGGCCAGGCCGATCAGGGCCAGGGACACCGCCGACACATTCGCCGGCAAGCCGCACAGGTCTACCGCACCCGGCAGGTGGGTGACGAGGAAGGCGATATGGAAGCCGCAGGTGAAGAAGCCGGCGTGCAGGCACCAGTAGCTGCGGTCGCGCAGCGCCACGCGCAACTGCTGGCGCAGGCCGAGATCGGCCACGGCGGAGGGCGGATGCTCGACCTTGTGGCGCAGGGGCCACGACAGCGGAATCGTCGCCAGAGCACAGGCCGCCAGGCCGTACAGCGCGGTGGCCCAACCGAAACCGGTGATCAGGAACTGGGACAGGGGCGCGAACAGGAACTGCCCGAAGGAGCCGCCGGCGTTGATGAAGCCGGACGCAAAGGCGCGCTTTTCGGCAGGGAGGCGCTGGGCCAGGGCGCCGATGAGGATGGAGAAGCTACCGGCACCGGCGCCGGCGGCCACCAGCACGCCCAGGGTCATGGTCAGGGCGAACTCGCTGCTGACAAAGGGCGTCAGCGCCAGCCCGAGGACCAGCATCGCCGCCCCGGTGAACAGGGAGCCTCCGGGACCATAGCGGTCGGCCACCGCCCCGAAGATGGGCTGGGACGCGCCCCACATGAACTGCCCCACCGCCAGCGCGAAGCTGATGCTGGCAATGCCCAGCCCGGTCGCCGTATTAAGGGGCGAGATGTACAGGCCAAGGGACTGGCGAATGCCCATGGTGATCATCAGCACGGCCGATGCCGTGAGGACCAGGGGCCAGTACGAGAGCGACGCAGCACCCGCCGCAGGGGTGTGGGGAGAAACGGGTTTCATGTGGACATCCACCCGCATGACGGGGTTTTCGTGGCCCGCCAGCATCTCCCGGAAGCCTTTCCCGGGTCAATCAGGATTTACGTGTACGTAAGGTTGCCAGGGCAGAGGGGAAGTCGTACGCGGCCAGCTCCCGATCAAAACGGGCCCAGTCGGGGCCGAGACCAGCCTTCACCAACTCGGCCAGATCCCGCGCGGTGCGCACCACAGCCACGTTGTCCTCGACCAGCAGGGCTTCCAGTTGGGCCAGGGCCGCAGCAACTTCGGCCGGGTCGCGGGCGTTTTCAGCGGGGGCTGGCGAGCCGTCAGGCAGTTTTGCGATGGCGGCCACCACCGCGGCCTGGGCCTCGGCCACCTGGTCGATGAGGTTATCGATGAGGCTACGTGCCTCGCCGTCACGAATAGCGGCCTCCAGGTTTGCGGCCAGGGCCTGTACGCCAGGCATGCCGATCATGCCGGCCACCCCCTTGAGGGAATGGGCTAACCGCAGGGCGTCCGGCATCTGGCCAGCGTCCAGCGTTTCGCGGATGGCGCGTGCGTCCTCGCCATGACCGTCGGCGTACTTGCGCAGCAGACGCACATAATTCGGGATCCGCCCGCGCAGATTGCGCAGTCCGTAAGCCACATCCAGGCCGGGCACCTGCTCCAGCAGCACCTGTATGTCCGGAGTCGGCGCGGGTTCAATCTGCACTGGTGCCCCGCGCCAAGGCAGCCACTGGATCAGCTTGGCGTAAAGCATGGCCGGATCGACCGGTTTGGGGAGATGGTCGTTCATGCCCGCGTCGAGACAGCGCTGACGGTCCTCGCCAAAGGCGTTGGCGGTCATGGCCAGCACCGGCACTTGGGCATGGCCTGCCCGGCGGATGGCCCGGGTGGCCTCCAGCCCGTCCATCACCGGCATCTGCATGTCCATGAGGATCAGGCCATAGGCTCCGGTGGCGACCTTCTCGAGGGCGATGGCGCCGTTGTCGGCCACATCAACCCGCAGCCCGACGTTCTCGAGCAGGGAGGTTGCGACCTCCTGGTTGATGCGGCTGTCTTCCACCAGCAGGATGCGCGTGCCGGCGTGATCGCGGGCCAGGGTGCGTTCATCGGGCAGGGCGAGGGCTGGGCCCACATCCCCCGGCAGGCCTGGCGGATGGGCTTGGAGGAGCACGGCCTGCAGGCTGGAAACCGTCACCGGCTTGGCCAGCACGTCGGCCACGCCGTTGCGCCGGGCCTCCTCCGCTCGGGCCGGCGCGTCGCCGAGGGTCAGCAGGATGCAGCGGGGGGGCCGGGCCAGTTTTAGCCCGGCCAGGCGCCGGACGGTCTGCAGTCCGTCGAGCTCTGGCATGTCGGCATCCACCAGGAGAACCTCGAAGGGGTCGTCCTCTTGCTCGGCCGTGGCGACCAGGCTCAAGGCCGACGCACCGGACTCGCAGGCAATCGCCCGTGCGCCGAGAGACGACAGCATGGCCGTGAGCACATCGCGGGATTCGGCAAGGTCGTCCACCACCAACGTTCGCAGGGCCGGCAGATGAGAGGGGCCGGGCTGACTGCGGGGAGACAGGGCGAAATGGAGGCTCAGCCAGAAGGTGCTGCCATGCCCGGGCTCGCTGTTGACGCCAGCCTGACCGCCCATCAGGCGCGCCAGGTGACCGGTGATGGCCAGCCCCAGGCCGGTGCCTCCAAAACGCCGGGTGGTGGAGCCATCGGCCTGCTCGAAGGGAGTAAATAGACGCGGCAGGTGTTCAGGTGCGATGCCGATGCCGGTATCGCTCACTTCGATACGTACCCCGACCGAGTTGTCGCTTTCCTCCTCGACCCGGCAGCGCAGCAGGATCAGGCCACTCTCGGTGAACTTCACCGCGTTGCCCAGGTAGTTGACCAGCATCTGCCCGAGTCGGATCGGATCGCCCCGCAGCAGGGTCGGCACGCTGCCCATGTCCACCACCAGCTCCAGGCCCTTCTGATGGGCCTTGTCGGCCACCAGGGCACAGGCCTTGCGCACCACCTCTTCCAGGTTGAAGTCGCTCTCGTCGAGAGTCAGCTTGCCGGCCTCGATCTTCGAGATGTCGAGGATGTCGTTGATGATGGAGAGCAAGTGCTCGGCCGCGTCGCTGATCTTCTGCAGGCGGGACTGCACCTCGGCCCCCTCCAGGCTGCGCCGCAGCAGGTGGGTCAGGCCGATGATGGCATTCATCGGTGTCCGGATCTCGTGGCTCATGTTCGCCAGGAAGGCGCTCTTCGCCCGGTTTGCCGCGTCGGAGGCCTCCCGGGCCGCCTCCACCTCGGCGGTGCGCTGGGACAGCACCACGTTGGCCTCTTCGAGCTGGCGGGTGCGCATCGCCACCAGTTGCTCCAGATGGTCCCGGTAGCTGGCCAGCTCGGCCTCGGCGGCCTTGCGTTCGGTGATGTCCTCCTGAATGCCCAGGTAGTGGGAGACGCGCCCGTCCGGCTGCACGATGGGAGAGATCCGCGCATGCTCAACGCGCAACTGGCCGTCGCGCCGCCGGTTGATGAACTCACCTTCCCAGGATTGCCCGACCGCCAGCGCTGCCCACAAGGACGTGTAGGTTTCCGGTGGGGTGCGGCCGGACTTCAGGAAGCCGGTGCGCTGCCCGAGGATCTCGTCCAGGGCGTAGCCGGAGCCCTCCACGAAGGCCTGATTGACGTATTCGATGCGCCCTTCAAGGTCGGTGACGATCACCGCCGAGGGGCTCTGCTCCACGGCCAGGGACAGCTTGAGCAGCTGGTCCGCAGCCTTGCGACGGTCGGTGATGTCACGCCACACGCCGGCCAGATAGCTCCGCCCATGCAACTCCAGGGCGCGGTAGCTCAGCTCCACATCGCGCAGGGTGCCGTCGGCACAACGATGGACACTGTCGAAGGTCACCGCGCCCTGCCCCTCCTTGATCGTCCGCACCCGCCGGCGCACTTCCTCAGGGCTCATCTCGGCCTGGATGTCCGCCGCGTTGATGGTGGCGAAGGCCTCCCGCGTGTAGCCCAGCCGGTGGCAAGCAGCATCGTTGTATTCGATAAAGGCAAGGGTCTCTGTGTCCAGCAGCACGATACCGTCCACCGCCTGGTTGATGATGGCGCTGAAGATCTCTTCCCGCTCCCGCAGGGCCTCCTCGTCCCTTCGGCGCTCGGTGATGTCCCGCGATACGCCGAACACCCCGACCACCTTTCCGGCGGCATCATGCAACGGCCCCCGGGTGGTCAGAAAACTGCGCAGCCCGATGGCGGTACTGAGGATCTCGACGTTGGTGCTGACGCTGTCGCTGGCCACGACGGCCTGCTCGATACGGGCAATGGCCGCCACCTCGTCAGGCGGAAACAGGCTGCTGTCGTCCTTACCCGGGATGTCCGCCTGACTCACCCCGCAGATCTCGGCGGCCGCCCGGTTGAAGAAGCGGTAACGCCCTGCCAGATCCTTCGCAAAGATCGCATCCGTAGAACCATCGGAAATCGCGTCCAGGAGCTGCAGTGCCCGCAACTGTAGCCCTTGGGCTTCTTCCCGCTGGCGGGTCTGGAGCAGCTCGCGGCGCTGGAACAACAACAAGGCCGCAACGGCGGTGGAAAAAAGCGCGAAACCGACAGCCAGCAGAATCCACCACAGTTGATGCCGCGACGACTCGTGGATTTCATCTACATCCATCTTGGCCACCAGCAACCAGTCGGTGCCGGGTACGGCACGCCCGACGCCCGCCACCTTGACGCCACGGTAGTCCAGGGCCTCGATGGCCTTGCCCTGCAACTCCGGGCGGGAAATCATGATGGCCCCGAGCAGGCTCTCCCGGTTGAAGGGGATGCGCAGGGTGAGGGCCGGTGCAGGGTTGAGGCGCAGGGGGCTGAGAAACAGCGCGCTTTCGCCCTCCCGACGCAGCAATACAGTTTCGGCAGTCGCGGTGGGAGCAGGCCAGCCCTTCAGGTAGCTGTATAGAAAATCAGCCGGGTCCACTTGTAGCACGATAGCCAGCATCACGGAGCCGCCCCGCACCTTCAGCGGGGCGATGAAATCAAGCATGGGCCGTGCTGCTGGCCCCTCTCCGAAACGGTAGAAATTACTTTCGATGACCTGAGCTTGTTCATGGGCACGTCGTACTTGACCGCCCAGGCCGGGTCCCGCGGCGGGCTCGCCCGGGGAGCCAAGCAGGTTCGCGCCTTGGGCATCCACCAGACTGACCCGGGAATAGCCATAGGCGCTGCGCACCGCCTCCAGGCGCGACCGGATGTCGTTCCGGGCCCCCACGTCGCCGCTCAACCAGCGCTCGTAGGCGCGGGCCAGGCCCGGATCGCCGGCCAGGGCTGCCGCATCGGTACGCCGTTCCAACAGCCAGGCCGAGATTTGCCCCAGCTTGAGATCGGCCACGGCCTCAAGGCGCAGCAACTCCTGGCTAGCCCTGTCCCGCACCGACAGCACGGCGCTCCCGTAGCCCATCGCAATGACGGCCAGGGCAATCAGGAAAAAGGGCAGCAGGCGCGCCCAGGCGCCCTCGCCCCCCAGGGCATTCAGTAAGGATGCGGGCTGAACAGGAGGCGCTGTGCGCGCCATCTGGCGAAGTAGCCCCCACAGCAGCAGGGACGTCACCGCCACGAAGGCCCAGCCCTTGATGGTACCGATCTCGGCGATCCGCTCAGGGTCAACGGTGATCTGAGCCACCAGCGTGTCGGAGAACAGAATCCAGGCGGCAGAGAAGACCGCATAGACGAGAACGATGCGCAGGATCCGCCCGTCCATCACCCGGCCCCCGACAACTCACGTCGCAGACCGGTGTGCCTCATTCGGCGGCCTCGTCCACGTATCGGCTGGCAATCTCCGCAAAGCGCGGAAACTCGGCCACGAAGGCATCCACCACATCCGGATCGAAATGGGTTCCACGTGCCGCACAGATCATGTCCCGGGCGCCGTCCTGGGTGATCGGCGCCTTATAGACCCGCTTCGAGATAAGGGCATCAAAGACGTCGGCCAGCGCCATCAAACGTGCCGACAGGGGAATCGCTTCGTTGCTGAGACCGTCGGGATAGCCACTGCCATCCCACCATTCGTGGTGATGGCGGGCGATCTCCTTGGCGAAAGCAAGGAAGGGCACCGGCCGCTCCGCATCCTTCTCCGCATGCTCAATGGCTTCGCTGCCCAGCCGGGCATGGGTTTGCATGATGGCCCACTCTTCGGGGGTCAGCTTGCCGGGCTTGAGCAGGATGTAGTCGGGAATGCCCACCTTGCCGATATCGTGCAGAGGCGCCGACTTGGCAATCAGTTCGATGGTGCGGTGATCCAGCCGCTCGGCGTAGCGCGGGTTGAGGGCCAGGCGCTTGGCCAACACCGATACGTAGGCCTGGGTACGGCGCAGGTGATTACCGGTTTCCGGGTCACGGATCTCGGCCAGACGCGCCAGAGCCCGGATACTGACCTCCTGGACAAGCAGGTTCTCGCCCATGCGGCGGGCGATCTCCGATTCCAGAAAATGGTTCTGGTCGCGCAGGCGGTCACGGGCACGCTTGAGCTCGAGCTGGATGCGCACCCGGGCTTGCACGATAGTCGGGCGCAGGGGCTTGCTGATGTAATCCACGGCCCCCAGCTCCAGCCCCTTCTCTTCTTCCTGCAGACCATCCAGGGCGGTGACGAAGATCACCGGGATGTCACGGGTCAGGGGATCGTCGCGCAGGGCCGCAAAAACGGCATAGCCGTCCATGCCCGGCATCATCACGTCAAGGAGGATCAGATCCGGAATCGGGTGGGTGCGGGCCACCTGCAGGGCCCGGACACCACTTTGCGCGGCGCGCACCCGATACGCGGGCTGCAGCAGTTCGCCGAGCACCTCAATGTTCTCGGGGACGTCGTCGACAACCAGGATAGTCGACTTTGCACCGGCGGGGTCTGAGGCGGAGAAGTCTGGAGTCACCGGAATGTAAGAATCACGTTGAAAAAATACGGCTCGGCACAAATGATCAAGCTGAGTCAGTCAGCAGAACCACCCCAGCCAAACAGCTTATCGACCCCCGCCACCCCGACTTTAGATCATTCACACCATTTCTGTGACGAGGCACACAGCTTCAGTCGCCCCCCAGCCGCGCTACACTCCGCCTCGACGTCAGCCCCGGAGCGCCCGATCCGCGCCATGCCCCCTGCCCTCAGCCGCTTTCTGCCTTTCCTCGCCTGGCGCCACCAACTCGACGCCAGCACCTTGCGCACCGACCTCATGGCCGGCTTCACGGTGGCCCTGGTGGCCATCCCCCAGGCCCTTGCCTACGCCCAGCTGGCCGGCCTGCCGCCCTATGTGGGCCTGTACGCCTCCCTGCTGCCGTGCATCGTCGGCGCCCTGTTCGGCTCCTCGGCCCAGCTCAATACCGGGCCGGTGGCCCTGACCAGCCTGCTCACCGCCACCAGCCTGGCCCCCCTGGCCCTGCCGGGCTCCGAGACCTACCTCCTGCTGGCGGTGCAACTGGCCCTGCTGGCCGGCATCCTGCAAGTGGCCTTCGGCATGCTGCGCCTGGCCCACTTCTCCGATCTGCTGTCCCACCCGGTGCTCCACGGTTTCATCAACGCCTGCTCCCTGCTCATCTGCGCCGCCCAGCTACCGACCCTGCTCGGGCTGCCCACCTTCGGCCAGCGCCCCTTCGCCGAGGCCGTCATCGACCTGGCCCGGGCACTTCCCGACATCCACCTGCCCTCCGCCGCTCTGGGCCTCGCCGCCATCGGCCTGCTGGTGGCCCTGCGGCGCCTGCTGCCACGCTGGCCGGGGGTGCTCATCGTGGTGGCCGGGCTGAGCGTGGTGGCCTGGCTGACGGGCTTCGAAGCCAATGGTGGGCGGGTCGTCGGCGCCCTGCCCGCCGAGACCCTGGCTTTTGCCCTGCCCCGGGCCGACTGGGGCCAGACGGTGGACCTGCTGCCCTCGGCCTTCGTGCTGGCCCTGGTCAGCTTTCTGGAGGCCATGTCGAGCTGCAAGGTGGCCTCGGCACGCACCGGCCAGCGCTGGGACGGCAATCAGGAGCTCATCGGCCAGGGCCTGGCCAAGCTCACCGCCTCGGTGTGCCAGGCCTATCCGGTCAGTGGCTCCTTCGGGCGCTCGGCCTTCCTGCTCACCAGTGGGGCCCGCACCGGCCTCGCCTCGGTGGTCGGCGCCCTGATGGTACTGGCGGCCCTGCTGAGCATGCCCGGGCTGATCGCCCGCATTCCGCTGCCGGTTCTGGCCGCGGTCATCCTCGTCACCCTGGCCACCCTGCTGTCACCGGCCCAACTGCGGGAAGCCTGGCGCACCAGCCGGGACGACGGCCTGGCCGGCACCATCAGTTTTGTCGCCACCCTGGCCTTCGCGCCGCACATCGAGATCGGCATCCTGGCCGGCCTGATCCTGTCGCTGGCGCTGCTGATCTACCGCAGCATGAAACCCCGGGTGGCCGTGCTCGGGCGCCATCCGGACGGCACCTGGCGGGACGCAGCGCGCTTCGGCCTGCCGCCGCCCCACCCGGAACTCACCATCCTGCGCTTTGACGGCCCCCTGCACTTCGTCAACGCCGCCACCTTCGAGGACGCGGTGCTCGCCGTCGGCCGCGACCACCCCCGGCTGAAGGTGCTGCTGCTGTCCTGCGCCGGCATCAACGATATCGACGCCAGCGGCATCGACACCCTGCGCCGCATCCACCGCCAGCTGGCCGACAGCGGGCGCTGCCTGGCCTGCTGCGGTCTCAAGAAACAAGTCATCGACGTGATGGAGCGCACCGGGCTGTGGAGCGACCTGGCGATCCATGGCGCCTACCGCACCGAAGACCACGCGCTGCAGCACCTGCTGCCCACCTTGTCCGCCCCACCCACCCCGGCCCCCCAGCGCCAGGGATTCGCCTGGTGACAGCGCTTTGTTGACCTGAGTCGTTGTCGCGGCCCTTGCGGAGGCAGATACTTTTGTCTATCCGCGCATCCAGTCCTCAGAACTCTAACGACAAGGGAGCAAGCATGACACCCACCTCGGTCCGCGACATCCGCAACCTCAGCCTTCTCGGCCAATCCGGCAGCGGCAAGACGACGCTGCTGGAGAAACTGCTGGCCACCGCCGGCGCCATCGGCGCACCCGGTTCGGTCGAGAAGGGCGACACGGTCAGCGACTACGACCCCCAGGAGAAGGCCTTCGGGCACTCCCTCAACAGCGCCCTCGCCCACCTGGAATGGGCCGAGCACTGGGTGAACATCCTCGACACCCCGGGCCTGCCCGACTTCCTCGGCCGGGCCCTCGCCACCCTGCCGGCGGTGGAGACCGCGGTGGTGGTGATCAACGCTGCCGCTGGCGTCGAAACCCTGACCCGCAAGGTCATGGAGCTCTCCGCCGACAAATGCCGGATGATCGTGGTCAATCGCATCGACGCCCCGGCGGTGGACTTCGGTGCCCTGATGGAACGCATCAGCGCCAGCTTCGGCAAGGAATGCCTGCCCATCAACCTGCCCACGGCGGGCGGCGCTAGCGTCATCGATTGCTTCTTCAAGCCCGACAACGACGCCGTACCCGCTTTCTCCAGCGTGCGTGAGGCCCACGACCGCATCGTCGACCAAGTGGTCGAGGTGGATGAAGAGTTGATGGCCCTCTACCTCGAACAGGGCGAATCCCTGCAGCCGGAGCAACTCCACGACCCCTTCGAGATCGCCCTGCGCGAAGGCCACCTGATCCCCGTGTGCTTCACCTCGGCCCGCACGGGCGCCGGCATCCGCGAGCTCCTGGACATCATGGGCCGCCTGCTGCCCGACCCCACCGAAGGCAACCCGCCCCGCTTCCTGAAGGGTGAAGGCCCGGCCGCC
>Ga0209277_10000654_pt1 | contig 17361 bp, 13 predicted proteins | sample JI81AbrownDNA_FD_187503 | JGI IMG/M metagenome (GOLD analysis project Ga0209277, IMG submission 187503) | Wastewater effluent complex algal communities from Wisconsin, to seasonally profile nutrient transformation and Carbon sequestration -... | ecosystem: Engineered > WWTP > Effluent > Algae... | reverse complement strand
CACGGCTGCAACTAGTTGCAGATCACGGTTCGTAAATAGGCCGGGCGGAGCCTGCTGAATATCCAATATTCCTAAGAGCTGTTCCCCGATGATCACCGGCATGGCTAATTCTGATTTTGTATCAGGTAAAAGTTCGTGCCGAATGTAGAACATGACTTCATCCACGTTATTTGTAAAGAAAGGTGCAGATGTTTCTGCTGCATACCCTATAATTCCCGCGCCTGCTGGTAGGCGTACATTCTGCTCTTTTAGTCTTCTTCCAATTTCTCCGCTGCCAGCCTGGAGAACAAAATCGCCTGTGCCTTCTTCGATCACATATACCTGTACCTGATAGTAGCCAAAATTCTTTTGCAGAAGATCTACTGCATCCGCTAACAGTTCGTCTGTATTTAGCGCGACCATCCCCTGATTAATGCGGTACAAGGCATTGGTTTCCTTAAGTGCCTGTTGTGTACTTTCCAGTAAATTGGCATTTTCAATGGCAATTGCCGCCTGCGTGCCAAGGGTGCTGAGCAACTCTTTTTCGTTTTCAGTAAAGGTATGCGGCATTTTACTTTGTACGCTGATGGTTCCCAGTTTTTGCCCTCCGCTGATAATAGGCGCCACCATGAGGGATCGGAATTTTGGGAGTACACCCAGTTTTAAGAATCGGCCATCGGAATTAATATCCGAGATGTTGATCGTTTCGCCATCAGCGATAACCTGCCCCGCAACCCCTTCTCCAAGGCGCATCCTTGAATTTCCATCGGACGTATCTTTGATTCCTGCGACTGCTTCTGCGACAAGATATTTTTCATCTTCATCCAGAAGATGGATTACGGCCTGCTCTGCACCAGATATTAATTCCTTGGCAGAAGAGGCGATTAACTCCAGCACGTTGGAAAGGCCGATGCGCTCGCTTTGGCTAAGTGCATGTGCGATTCTTGTGAGCGCATCCGATTCACGCAGCCGTTTTTTGAGCTCAAAATCCTGTTGCGCATTCCAAATTGCAATGGCAATTTGACTACCTGCCTGTTCCGCACGTTCGATTTCAATCATCGGGAATTTATGCGGCGTATTGTAGGCAACCAGGATCGCCCCCAGTTTTATTTGTCCGTAGATTAGCGGGATTCCCAGAATGGAGCGCGCTGGGAATTGTTTTGCAACCTCCGGACTGATATACGGTGAGTTATAAACATCCTCCGCGGCAAGAACGCGATTTTCCTGAATGACAGAACGGGTCATTGATAATTGTTCTGTTGGAATGTCAATATTATCGTAGGATTTTTCAAGCGTGGCGGATGTCCCTAGTGGGATGGTTTTCTTGGTCTCATCATTCCAGCGGGTGAGGTAACAATCATCTGCTGTCAACAGGTTTTTCAGATCTAAAACTAATTTGCCGATCATCTCGTCCGGGTTTTCAGATGCGATGATCGAGTGGGTCATTTTATTCAGCAGGGAAAGGTAACGCTCACGGGATTGAAGCTCAGCTTCTTTTCGTAAACGGGTTTCGATGCTTTGCTTTAATCTTCCAGTTAAACCTCCCACAAATAATAAGACAACACAGCCGGATAAAAAGCCCTCATCTGCCAGAATAGCCATCCAGTTATTTCCAAACCCAAATACAATCAGAATGTTGATGAAGATCGCATAAAATCCTGCAATCAGCCCTCCCGTGATACCGAAGATAAAACCAATAAAGCTGACGGGAATGACGCTTAATGTGGTGGCTGATGCTCCGAAGAATTTTATGAGCCACTCCATGTAAAAAGGATACAATGCCGAAACGACAATGGTAATAATCCATTTTGAGCGGTTTGAAAGTAGATAAGGGCTCATCTTCATAGGATATATTTTAACATTCCGTCATAAAATAATGGTAACTACAATCCCTTTGTAAGAAAAGAAAATCCCGCAGGAAGGCTTTCCTGCGGGATTTTGTATTTACTTTGCGTACTCGGTGGAGCGGGTTTCCCGAATGACCGTAACCCTGATCTGACCGGGGTATTGCATGGTCTCTTCGATCTTCTTGGCGATATCACGCGCCAGTCTGGCGGAACCCAGATCATCAATCGTGTCGGGTTTGACGAGGATGCGGACTTCACGCCCCGCTTGAATGGCGAAGGCTTGCTGAACGCCATCGAAGGACATGGACATTTCCTCCAGCGAGCGGATGCGCTTGATGTACGCTTCCAAATCTTCGCGGCGGGCGCCGGGGCGGGCGCCGGAGATCGCGTCTGCTGCTTCAGCGATGACTGCTTCCACAGTTTCCTGATCCACTTCATGGTGGTGCGAAGCGATGGCGTTCACCACGATGGGGTTGACGCCGTATCGTTTGCAGAATTCCGCACCGAGCGCAGCGTGGGTTCCTTCCTGATTGTGATCCATGGCTTTGCCGATGTCGTGCAGGAAGCCGCCTTGTTTGGCGCGTTCCACATTGGCGCCGATCTCTGCGGCGAGGATGCCAGCCAGCTTGGAAACTTCCACGGCATGGGCGAGTTGGTTTTGCCCATAGGAGGTGCGGAATTTGAGGCGTCCCATCATGCGCAGCACTTCGGGGTGCAAGCCAGTCACGTTCGCATCGTAGGCGGCTTGTTCGCCAGATTCGTTGATGATCTTTTCAACGGCTTTCGTTTCATCTTCCACCACTTTTTCGATGTGGGCAGGATGAATGCGTCCGTCAAGAATGAGCTTGCTAAGGGCGCGGCGTCCGATTTCACGGCGGACGGAGTCGAAGCAGGAGACGGTGACCGAGTCGGGGGTGTCGTCTACGATCACATCCACACCGGCGGCTTGCTCAAAGGCTTTGATGTTGCGGCCATTGCGTCCGACGATGCGTCCCTTCATTTCTTCGCTGGGGAGGGTGACCACGGCGCGGGTGACTTCAGCCACATGCTCGGAAGCAACACGTTGAATGGCGTCGGCGATCAATTTACGGGCGCGCTTTTCACCTTCTTCACGCGCTTCAGCTTCCACCTGACGGATGATACGTGCCATGTCTCCGCGGGCTTCTTTTTCAACAGCGGCAAAGAGTTCCTTGCGCGCATCTTCGGGGGTCAATTGCGCGATCTGTTCGAGCTTCTTGACTTGATCTTCGTACAACTTGTCGATCTCGTTGCCGCGGCGGTCCACCTGCGATTGACGCTTGTTCAAGGTCTGTTCGCGTTGTTCCATTTTGTCGAAGCGGCTATCGAGTTCGGCGCGGCGTTTGTCGAGGCGGTCGGTCTCGCGGTTGAGTTCGAGGCGGCGTTCCTTGATCTCCGTCTCTGCAGACTGAACGATCTTGGTGGCGTTTTCTCTCGCACCGCTTTCGATCATACGGGCCTGTGAGTTGGCCGCTTTTAAAATATCATCAGCTTTTTCCTGACGCGCTTTCGCAGCGCTTTCAGCCTGATAGCGATGGAAAAAATATCCAGCCGCTACGCCGACGATGAGTACAAGCAGGTCTATCAATACTAGGATTATCGGGTTCATTGTAAATCCTCATCTTCAAAGTTTTTCCCGTGATCGTCCGGGTGCATCTCACTCCAAACCTGGGTGACGACTGGTGCGATCACAGAATATGGGAAGCCGCGTCGTGCGAGGTACTCGGATAGTTTCTTACGAAACTCGCCCCACTCCAGACTTTTGAACCTGCCTGCTCGTTTACGGGCAGAGTCAAACGCTAGGGCATTTTCATCCACATTTGAAACCGCAGCTTGCACAGTTTCATCGTCGAGTCCTTTTTGACGAAGTTCCATCGTCAACACACGGCGACTGCGCGGGCGGAAGGTGTTGCGATTTTCCACCCAAACGCGGGCAAATTTATTGTCGTTGGCTAGACCATTTTCTCGAAGCCGTTCGATGGTTTCTTCGACCACCTCTTCGGGAATTTCGTGCTTGCTTAGGTTTTGCCGTATTTCCTTCTCGGAACGAGGGCGGTAGCTCAAGAAGAGCATGGCTTGCTGTAATGCCCGTTCCCTTGCATCATCGGCTTGCAGTTTTGCGAGCCTTTCATCGCTCAACACATCGCCGACTTTCAACCATGCGGCTGTGATGCGTGCCAGTCCGAAGGCAAATTCTCCATCCAGATGAATGTTTACCCGGTTGCGGTTCTTTTGCGGTTCGATGGCAGTTATCTTTTTCATGTTAAAGCACACAGCCGAGACTTCCGTCTTAAACGGCCTCGGCTGTGGAAAATGTCTGGGTGGGTGACCAGTTCCAAGTCCAGAATGAAGCGGGAAATGGATAGGTCAAAATCGCGTGACAAATATCTCATCACGTTTGGCTGTCAAAAAATTAAGGTGAAGCCAGCTGTTTTCTCAAGAGTTGTCCTAAATGAGACTTCACAAAATAACTCCCAATTATTGGAGGGAGGTGGTGCGCCAAATTCCAGTCAGTTTCAAGCAAAGGCCGCAGGTGCGGCGGAAGTGTCTAAAAGAGTACCCGAAGATTATCCTTGCAGGTTTCCTTAATTATACATGAATTTTATGATTTGTTAACATTTTGAAATTATGACAAAAACGCTCTTTTCAGGTGTGAGGGTGGGAACGGGAGCAGTTAAGATAATAATCCTTACTTAACCACGAAGACGCAAAGGATTCTTGGTGCCTTTGTGGCTAGCCCATGAAATGAGCCTCTCATGAGGAAACTGTAAACGGATTGGGGACTCAATTTTTTGTGTATAATAAAATTTCTTCACGGCTTAACAAATTATGTAATTAACCTTTGTTTTGTAAATATTCGTTGACTTTAGTATTTTTCAATACTTGGAGGTATTAATGAACGAGCTACAACCTGAAGCAGGAGGGTACATTAGGAATATTCGCCGTTTTGCGGCTTTTTTGGGGATATTTTTCATTTTGGTGAGCCAGTTCCTGATTTTTTCAATTGATTTAAATGATTCGATAATTTTCCCTCCTTATACGTGGCTGGCTGTTCTTGGGGTGTTTATTTTTGTTTTTAGTCTGATGATCCGTCCCGCGCCGTTTTTTCAAAAAATATCCACTTGGCCTATATTTCAAGAGCGATTTTTTTGGACGATGGCAGCTTTTCTTTTATCTATTCTGGCTGCAGGGGCAACATCAAATGCTAATCTTTTTACCCGTATCAATTACATACCGGTTGTGACGATCTGGCTTTTTGGTGCTGGAGCCTATGTTGGCGCGTTCTTTAACGTATCCATGAATGCAGGCGTTGCGCTTGAATGGATTAAGAAGAACCGTACTGAAATTCTTTTTGTTGCCATTGTGACTGTGTGTGCAGTCGGTGTTCGCTTTTATAGGTTGGGAGAGGTTCCGCGTGTGTTGGATGGTGATGAGGGCAGGATCGGCTTTTTTGCGCAGACCACTATTAGCGGCTTGCTTGCTAATCCTTTTACTCTATGGGAAAACTTTGGCGCCATATATTTGCAGTTGATTTATCTGTCATTGAGGTTTTTCGGATTCAACGCTTTCGCCTTGCGTTTGCTCCCAGCCATTGGCGGTGTGTTGGCCATTCCATCTGTTTATCTTTTGGCGCGCTGGATCGTGGGACGAAGGATTGCTTTGATAACTGTTATCATTCTGGCGTTTTCACATTCTCACATCCACTTCAGCCGCATTGCCTCTGTTGCCTACATCCAGGGGACATGGCTTGCGCCTCTTGAGTTGTATCTGCTTATAAGCGGACTACAAAAGCGTGAATCGTGGAGGACTGCGCTGGGTGGGGTGCTGTTGGCGATGCATTTTTCTGTTTATTTAACCGCACAGGTTATTTTTGGGCTTGTGTTAATTTTTATGTTACTTGCTTTCCTGTTTTACCGGCCTTGGTTCAAAGAACGGCTATATCAAGCGACGGTCTTTTGGGGAGGTTTTCTGGCTGTTATTCCGCCCGCTGCATATTATTATTTCAGAGACCCGAATGAATTCTTGAATAGGCTTGGTTCAGATGGTACATTTCAGTCGGGTTGGCTCACCTTAACCATGCAATTGACAGGCCAGAGCGCTATCGAGATTTTGTTTGGACGTTTTGTACATGCCTTCCTTTCTCTAATCTATTTCCCTGCCCTTGATTTTTACGGCTCCTCCTCACCAATGATGAGCATGATTTCAAGTACCATGTTTCTGGCTGGCCTCTGTATCGCTTTATGGCGGATCCGCAACCCTGCTTATTTATTGTTGAATGGCTATTTTTGGGGAGCAACATTTTCAATAGGAATCTTTGCCACGCCACCCTCTGCTGACTCATATCGTATGCTGATGGCACTCCCTGCTGCATTCATTATGGCTGCAATAGGCCTCGACCAAATCCTTGAATTATTGGGAATCGGTTTTCAATCCAAGCATAAGGCATATACTATTTCTGTCTCGGCAGTACTTGCCAGTTTAATTGTCTTTAACCTATGGACATATTATGGAGATTTCGCAGGTCAGTGCCGTTTTGGCGGCGGTAATGTAGGTCGTTTTGCATCCTACCTTGGCGGTTTTACCAAAACGATCGAAAACGAATTGCCCGTATATATGCTCAGTGATGATCTGTATTTTTATGGCAGCCACGCCTCTACCGACTTTTTAAGCAGGGGCAGAAAGATCACAAATTTTCCAGATCCAATTGGTTTGCTGAATCCCGTATCTGGCGAAACTATTATTGCCTCCCCTTCCCGAATGCCTGAATTAGAAGAATGGGCTCGTGCCAACCCAGGCGGCGAACTGCATTACCGATACGACTGCGACAATATCATCCTGCTTGCGTATCAAGTTCCTTAACGACGAGAAATATTGGACCCACGCGAATATGAGTTGATGTATCAAGTTGAGGATCGTCACTGGTGGTATCTGGGAATGGAAGCCATCACACGATCATTCCTTGATCGCTGGGTACACATTCCAAACCCACGGATACTGGATGCAGGCTGCGGCACGGGCGTAGCCATGACAACCTACCTTGCGGAATACGGGGAAGTCACCGGCGTGGATTTGTACCCACAAGCTCTGGAATTTTGCCGCAAACGAAACGCTCCACGCCTCGCCCGCGCCTCTGTTCTTAATCTGCCGTTTGCTCCTGCTTCCTTTGAGTTGGTCACCAGCTTTGACGTTTTATACGAGCGGGCTGTCTCCAGCGAAGGCACAGCTCTGCGTGAGTTTTTCCACGTGCTGAGTGCAGGCGGATACATCCTCCTGCGCCTGCCCGCCTACGATTGGCTGCGTGGACAGCATGATGAACGCGTCCACACCAACCGCCGCTACACCAAAAAACTGGTGAAAGAATTGCTCGAACAAAGTGGGTTCAGTGTAGAACACCTTTCGTATGCCAATACATTTCTCTTTCCTTTGGCTGTTGCCAAAAGACTAAGTGAGAGAATTTTTCCGCCAAAAGATAACCAGTCTGACCTTTCATTGAATGCAGGCAGATTCAACACCATTCTTAAAAATATTCTCGCCAGTGAAGCACCCTTCGTGGCTCAAACCAGCCTACCTTATGGATTAAGTGTGTTCGCGGTTGGTAGAAAAAGAAAGGTGTGATGGAGAAACAAACAGGTCAAAAAAGAATTTCCGGTATCAGCGTGGTATTCCCAGCCTACAACGATGGCGGGACAATTGCCAGTATGGTCGCTGCCGCATGGATCGCTCTTCAGCAGGTCACAAAAGACTTTGAGATCATCGTCGTCAACGATGGTAGTTCAGATTACACCGCCACAATGCTGAATGAAGTTTCCAGACGTTATCCCGAGCTTCGAGTCATCACTCATCCGTCCAACCGAGGCTACGGCGCAGCATTGCGGACGGGGTTTTCCGCCGCCACAAAAGACTGGGTCTTTTATACCGATGGCGATTCCCAATACAACCCTTTGGAACTTGTCAATCTGGTGGATGCGCTTCACGAAGGCGTGGATGTGGTCAATGGTTATAAGTTGACTCGTAACGACTCGTGGATGCGCGTGGCTATTGGGCGGGCATATCACTACTTTGTAAAATTTATCTTCGGCATCCGCATCCGCGATGTGGATTGTGATTTTCGTTTAATTCCCAGAAACATCCTTGAAGAAATCGAACTGAAAAGCAACAGCGGCGCGATCTGCCTTGAATTGGTCAAAAAGATTCAAGATGCCGGATACGTCTTTGCCGAAGTTCCGGTGAATCACTATTCACGGAAGTATGGCGTTTCACAATTCTTCGTTCCCTGGCGAATCATTCGCACCCTGCGCCAGCTTGCAGATTTATATTGGATGCTCGTCATCCGCAAAGAGCATATACACAACAAAAAAATATTATGATAAATCTCGTATCCATGTTTTTACATCAAAGTGTGTTGATCACCGGCGGGCTGGGCTTTATCGGGAGCAACCTGGCTTATAAATTGCTCGAACTTGGCGCAAAAGTTACCGTGATGGATAACCTTGACCCGGATTCGGGCGCGAATCCATTTAATGTGGAAGATATTAAAGACCAGATCCAGATCATTCAAGCAAACATAAACGATGAAGACCAAATGAAACACGCGGTAAAAGGTCAGAAATATTTATTCAACCTTGCGGGGCAGATGAGTCATTTGGGGAGTATGCAGGATCCATTCAAGGATTTGAATGTCAACACCGTTGGACAGTTAAAACTTCTGGAAGTTTGCAGGCAGTACAACCCTGAGATCGGCATCGTTTTTGCGGGGACGCGCCAGGTCTATGGCCGTCCAAAATACCTGCCAGTGGATGAGAATCATTTGCTCACTCCGCTTGATAACAATGGGGTCAGCAAGCGGGCAGGCGAGATGTATCACATCGTCTATAACCGTGTGCATGGCATGGCGACCAGCGTTTTGAGAATGACGAATGTGTACGGCCCGCGGATGCGGATCAAGGATGACCTTTTGACTTTTGTCGGTTGGTGGTTTCGCCAGCTTTTGGAGGGAAAGGATATTCAGATATTTGGCGATGGAATGCAGATCAGAGACTTAAATTATGTGGACGATGTTGTCAATTCCTTGCTGCTTTGTGCCGCTCATCCTTCTGCAAATGGCAAAATATACAACCTTGGCGGTGAGCCGATCAACTTGCTTAATCTTGCCAAACTGATGATCGAAGTGAATGGCAGTGGAAAATATCAGATCGTGCCATTCCCTGAAAACCGCAAACGGATCGATATAGGGGATTACCACGGTGATTACAGCCTCATTAAAGCGGATGTTGGCTGGCAGCCACAAGTCCATCTTCGGGAGGGTGTTTCAAAAACGTTGGAGTTCTACCGCTTGAACAAGGAACATTATTTGTAAGATGCAGGAAATCCCCGTCGTAGACTTGAAGAAGCAATACGAATCCATCCGCACAGAATTGGATGATGCCATTGCGCGCGTTCTGACAAAAGGCTCATTCATCCTTGGTGCAGAAGTAGCGGCTTTTGAAGAAGAGTTCGCTGAATATTGCGAAGTTCCCCATGCCGTTGGTGTCGCTTCAGGGACGGAGGCGTTGCAGCTTGCGTTGCTGGCTTGCGGATTGGGGAAAAATGATGAGGCGCTAACTACTGCTCATACCGCAGTGGCAACTGTCAGCGCGATTGAGGCGACGGGCGCTCGTCCCGTTCTGGTGGATATTGATCCTGCACGTTATGCGCTGGATCCGAATCTGCTTGAAAAATCCATCACCCCACGGACTCGCGCCATTGTCCCAGTCCATTTGTATGGCTGTCCGGTGGATATGGATCCTGTTTTGAAATTTGCGCGCGAGAAAAATTTATTCGTTGTGGAAGATTGCTCGCAGGCGCATGGCGCTTTGTATGAAGGTCATAAAGTTGGCTCGTTGGGAGATATTGCGGCGTTCAGTTTTTACCCGACAAAGAACCTTGGCGCATTCGGCGATGGGGGAGCGGTGGTGACGAAGAATTTTGAATTGGCTCAAAAGGTGCGGATGCTGCGCCAATATGGTTGGAAGGAACATTACATCAGTTCGGTGAAGGGAATCAACAGCCGACTCGATGAGTTGCAGGCCGCGATCTTGCGTGCGAAACTGCGGCATTTGGATGATTGGAATATACGCCGCAGACAGCTTGCTGATTTGTATTTTGAGTTGCTGGCAGGCACAGAATTGTCTTTGCCCTCCCAGTCTGAAAACTCTCGCCATGTGTTTCATCAATTTGTGATTCGCCATCCACGGCGGGATGCATTGAAGGCGTATTTGAAAGAGCAGGGGATTCATTCTTTGATTCATTACCCTGTGCCAATTCATCTTCAGCCAGCGTATGCAGAGTTTGGATTTTCGGCAGGCAGTTTACCCAATGCAGAGCGGGCTTCACGAGAGGTATTGTCTCTGCCGCTGTACCCGGAGTTGACCGAAGAAAAAGTTAAGCGGGTTTGCCAGAATGTAATCGATTTTCTTATTGCTGTTTAACGAAACCATTCAAAAGATTGGGGTAAGAATATATAGGTTTCGACGGTTCTTGTCCAAAATTGTGACAAAAGGAACTACTCTCTTTAGGCAAGTCATGCGATAATTTATTAAGTCAGTCATTCAAATTCTTGGAGGCACTATGGCTAAAATAACGCGCGAAGATGCACTTGAATATCACCGTTTAAAAGGCAAACCCGGCAAGGTGGCGATCATCCCCACCAAGCCGATGGATACGCAACGGGACCTGAGTTTGGCTTACTCCCCTGGTGTTGCCGAACCTGTTTTAGAGATTGAAAAAAATCCTGATGATGCTTATGAGTACACCTCGAAGGGGAATCTGGTCGGAGTAGTTTCCAACGGCACAGCTATCCTTGGCCTCGGTGATCGTGGCGCGTTGGCAAGCAAGCCCGTTATGGAAGGCAAGGGCGTGCTGTTTAAGAAATTTGCGGATATTGACGTTTTTGACATCGAATTGGATACACACGACCCTGATGAAATTATCAAGGTTGTTGCAGCGATCGCTCCTACTTTTGGCGGGATCAATCTCGAAGACATTAAAGCCCCTGAATGTTTTTACATCGAGGAAGAACTGAAGAAGATGTTGAACATTCCCGTCTTCCACGATGACCAGCACGGCACAGCGATCATTTCGTCTGCCGGGTTGGCGAATGCGTTGGAAATTGTAGGCAAGCGACATGATGAAATTCGCCTTGTCATTTCAGGGGCGGGCGCTTCGGCAATCTCCTGTGCGGAATTGGCGATCAGTTGGGGCGTGAAGCGCGAGAACATTATGCTTTGCGACAGCAAGGGCGTGGTGTACAAAGGCCGCAAGGAAGGCATGAACAAATACAAGGAACGCTTCCTTGTTGACACCGATGCCCGTACGCTGACCGATGCCCTACGCGGCGCGGATGTGTTCTACGGCTTATCCGTTGCGAATGTGATGACACCTGACATGGTCAAGGTCATGGCGAAGGACCCGATCATCTTTGCGATGGCGAACCCTGATCCTGAGATCAGACCCGAGTTGGCGAGAGAAGCGCGGAAAGATGTCATCATCGCCACAGGCCGCTCGGATTATGTGAATCAGGTCAATAACGTGCTCGGCTTCCCGTTCATCTTCCGTGGTGCGTTGGATGTGCGTGCAAAACAAATTAACGAAGAAATGAAGTTCGCGGCGTCCAAGGCGCTGGCAGCGTTGGCAAAAGAAGATGTGCCCGATTCAGTTATCCGCGCGTATGGCGGCGAGAGCATCAAGTTTGGGCGCGAGTACATCATCCCCAAGCCGCTCGACCCGCGTGTGCTGTTGTGGGAAGCTCCTGCCGTTGCTGAAATGGCAATGAAGACCGGCATGGCTCGCAAGAATATTGACATAGACGAATACAAGGAACAGCTTGCATACCGTCAGGGCAAGGGCGAACGGATTCGCTATTTCTTCCAGAACAAGGCGCGATCGTCGGGTGGGACGAAGCGCGTGGCGTTTGCAGAAGGCGAAGAGCAGAAGGTCATCCGTGCCGCGTATCAGATTCAGGATGAAGGCATTGCTACTCCTGTGTTGATCGGCCGCGCCAGTGTGATCGAAGGTCATCTCACAAATCTTGGGTTGGATTACAAACCTGAGATCGTAGACCCGAGTACATTTGGCAAGTTGGATGCCTACGCCAAAGCCTTCTACGAATTGCGTCAGCGCAAGGGTGTCATGTCAAGTGATGCGGTCAAGAAGGTGCAAGACCCCAATATCTTCGGTTCGTTGATGGTGAAGATGGGTGATGCAGATGCTTTCGTTTCGGGTTTGACTTACGATTATCCCGAAGTGATTCGTCCTGCGTTGCAAATTCACCACACTGCCCCGGGTGCAACTCGTGCTGCTGGCGTGTACATTATGATCGTGGACGATAAGGTATTCCTCTTCACGGACGCCACCGTCAACATTGACCCGACTGCGGAAGATTTGGCGGAGATTGCCACCCTCGCGGCTGATTATGCGGTCAAGCTCGAAATCGACCCGCATGTCGCCTTCCTTTCCTTCTCTAATTTCGGTTCCACCCCGCACCCGCTCTCGGACAAAGTCCGCAAGGCTGTAGCGTTGGTTAAGCAGCGCCGCCCCGATCTGCATGTGGATGGTGAAATGCAAGCCGATACCGCTGTGGTTCCAGAGATCGCAGAAGAACGCTATCCGTTCAGCGCGGTGAAGGATGCGAATGTGCTCGTGTTCCCGTCGCTTGAGTCTGCGAACATTGCCTACAAACTGCTGGCTCGTTTGGGCAATGCCAAAGCCATTGGCCCCATTTTGCTCGGCGTGGGCGCACCTGTCCATGTGTTGCAAACGGGTGACGATGTGAATGCCATTGTGCAGATCGCTTCGGTGGCTGTGATGGATGCGATGGGGCGGTAGTTCAGTAATCAATAATCAGTTGACAGTGAAACCCCAAAGGTTGAAAAGCCTTTGGGGTTTTTATTTGGTCAGATATAAATGTGAGACTTTGACTGCTCACTATTCACTATCTCACCGATAGCTTCCCACTTTTTGTTATACTCGGCCCCATCTTTGAATAAGGAAACCCCATGAATAATCTTGAATCCATTGCGCGAAAAATTACAGGTATTTTGTTTGCTCAGCAATCGCTTGCTTCTGCTGGGTTTATTGCTGCGGCTACGCTTAACTCCATTGTGGGCAAGGAACTCAGCCATAGCTCCAGTTGGGCAGGCGTGCCGACGGCGGTATATCTTTTGGCTGGCGCATTTGCTGCCTTTATGTGGGGATACGTCTTTGATGCCATTGGTCGGCGCGGCGGTTTGACGACTGGGCTCATCGCAGGTGTCATTGGGTCAAGCATTACTTTTTATGCAATCGCAATTCATTCTTTCCCTGTTTTGCTGGGCGGCATGATCTTCATGGGCATTGCAAACTCAGCAGTTCAATTGGGTCGCTTTGCGGCGGCAGAAGTAAATCGTCCTGAGCATCGCGGGCGCGCCATTTCAAATGTAGTTATCGGCGGCACGGTGGGTTCGGTCATTGGGCCGTTCGTGGCAGGGCCAGCGGGCAACCTCGTCGGCTCATGGGGCATTGATGAATTGGCTGGTGCGTACATGGTGGCCGCGTTTCTTTTTGCAATTGGCGCGGTCGTTGTGTTCGTTGGCTTACGCCCCGACCCGCGTGAGATCGGCAAACAGGTGGCGGAAAAATATCCAGAAACAGTGACAGGCACGGGCGCGGCAAGAAGCGTGGCTGAGATCCTTCGTCAGCCTCCTGCGATGGTCGCAGTCGTCAGCATGGTGCTTGGTCAAATGGTGATGGTGCTGGTGATGGTCATCACGTCGCTGCACATGCGCGACCACCATCATGAATTGACTGATATTTCTGCAGTGATCGCATCGCATACGTTTGGGATGTATGCCTTCTCGATTATTTCAGGCCGCCTCGCGGACCGCTGGGGGCGGGGCGCTGTTATTCTGATAGGTTCGTTTACGCTGGTGGTCGCTTGCATTGCCGCAACGATTTCGCCGGATGTGCTGCCGTTGAGTGTGGCGCTGTTCCTGCTTGGCCTCGGCTGGAATTTTTGTTTTGTGGGCGGCTCCACGCTGCTTGCCGATCAGCTTTCTCCATTGGAGCGTTCGCGCACGCAGGGATTTAATGACCTGTTGGTTGGGCTGGCTTCTGCACTCGGAAGTTTGGAAAGTGGATTTATCTTTGCTTCTTTGGGATATAACATGATGGCCTATGTCAGCGCGGGGTTTGCATTGATCCCATTTGCGGTTGTGCTGATCTGGATGCGTAGAAAATAGAAAATGATAAATAAAAAAGCAGCGCACTTGCGCTGCTTTTTTATTTATTAGACTTCTTGCATAAGTTGTAGCGGGTGGATCTAAAAACTATTTTGAGCCACCGAGGTTCGGAGTTTTTGATTCACATTCTTAGTGTCTTCGTGACTCAGTGGCTAGGCTTAAGAAGTCAAATGGGTGGATTAATCCCGTTTTGGTTTTACGCCACTTTTCATTCCAGTAGAACGTAACCCCTTGGCTCCGGCGGGGACTTGGGGCTTCGCAGAAACTGACGGAGCCGCAGCGGATTGAACGTGCTGACCAAATAGGCTGAATGCGGCATCGAGTGTCTTGGATGCGGTGGCTTCATCCAAACCAGTGGATTTTGAAATTTCATGTACCATGCCGCTGGTTTGATACACGTTCGAATCAATTTTTCCTGAGCTCATTTGTCCCAGCAAATCATCGAGGTTGAAGGAACTTGAATCGCGTCCCGAAGTGGGGTGGTGGGAAAGTAATTTATGGGCAACGAAGGAGACGACGATCATGGCGATCTCAGGCGGGATGTTCGCTTTTTTGGCAAGCTTTTCCACGTATGGCTGGAGCAGCATCATGATCGGGTTGCTGGCTGTGGATGATTGAGTTGCGCCGCTCTGATTGTTGCCCATGAACATTTCGAGCAGTCCCATCATGTCGCCGAGGCCGCCGCTGCTTTGCTGCTGTTGATAGCCAGCAGGAGCAACAGGAGCATGGGATTGGGTTTGCCCGCTGGCGCCGCTGAGCAATCCGCCGATGAGGTCTGTCATGGGGTCGGAGCCTTGTGTGGAACCACCTTGTTGGCGCGAGTTGACAAGCACTTTGAGAATATCTTCCATGGACATAGTTTTTTCTCCTTGGTTAATGAAAGGAAGCGCGGCATTCACCGCGCTTTCCGATACCTGTCTTATTCTGATGTTTCGCTTGAAGAAGGCTTGCTTTCTGTGGTGGTACTTTCCTTCTTCTCTTTTGTCTCTTTTTTGGAAGTCTTCTTTGCGTGAGACGATTCGCCGGACGGCGACTTGTGATCTGTGGCGTAGAACCCTGAACCCTTAAAGATGATCTTGGTGGGAGTGATGACCTTTTTGAGCGCCTTCTTGCGGCATTCGGGGCAGGTCTTCAGCGGGGCATCTGTGAATGACTGGTGCTTTTCAAATTGAACACCGCATGATTCACAACGATAAGTATAAACTGGCATTTTTTCTCCTTGCTTCTTTCTGAACGACTGCGGCATTATAGCTTGCCTGACAGGGTGTGACAAGCCTTGAACGCGCCATGTTATAATTTTCTAACATTTTTTCGGAGGGCATTATGCTGAAAATTGAGGTTGTTTACTGCGCGGTTTGAAATTACACCAGCCGGGCCGTGAGTCTGGCAGACGAGTTGCTCAAGAATTATGAGCACGTCATTGAGTCGGTGGCGTTATTTCCCTCGGACGGGGGCAGGTTCGAGGTGAGCGTGAACGGGCAGTTGGTTTACTCCAAATTGGAAACAAAACGCCACGCGGAAGCGGGCGAGATTCTAAATATCATCGCAAAGATGGTTGATTAAGAGGATACGGATGGCAAAAAAAGGTAGAGTTTTTTCGGGCGCGCGACCCACGGGGCGTCAGCATTTGGGGAATTATCTGGGCGCGATCAAGAATTATGTTGGGATGCAGGACGAATATGACTGCGTATATTGCATCGTGGATGTCCACGCATTGACTACGGTGGAGACCACGCAAGACCTGAAATTGAATACGTTTGAAATGGCGCTGGATTGGCTTGCCGCAGGCATGAGCCCGGAGCAGTCGATCATATTTGTGCAGTCACATGTGCCGGAAGTGATGGAATTGCACACCTATCTTTCGATGGTGACGCAGTTCGGTAAATTGACCGATCTGCCGACCTTCAAAGAAAAAGTCCGTCAGCAGCCTGAGAATATCAATTATGGGTTGGTGGGCTATCCCGTTCTGATGACCGCGGACATCGTTCTCTACAAAACGGATGTTGTTCCCGTCGGCATTGACCAGGCTCCGCACATTGAATTTGCGCGCGAGATCGTCCGTTCCTTTAATTATCGCTACAACACCAAGGTCTTGATCGAGCCAAAGGTGAAGCACACCGAAGTCTTGAAGGTTGTCGGCATTGATGGCAAAGACAAGATGGGCAAGAGCTTGAACAACCATATCGAACTTGCTGCCACTCCCGAAGAGACAACCAAGCGCGTGCGCGAAATGGTCACTGACCCCGCCCGCCAGCGCAAGACTGACCCGGGCAACCCCGATGTCTGCAACGTCTTCACGATGCACAAGATCATGTCTCCGCAGGAAGAAGTGGATATGATCAATGTCGAATGCCGTAAAGCTGGCATCGGCTGTGTGGATTGTAAACTGCGTTTCGCCGCCAACTTGAACAAGAACCTCGAACCTTTCCGTGCCAAACGCGCCGAATTGGCTTCACAGGAAAGCTATGTTCAAGATGTGCTGAACGACGGCGGAAAGCGCGCCTGCGTCATTGCCCAGCAGACAATGGCCGAAGTCCGCGAGGCGATGCAGTTGCCGTAGTAGATAAACCAGTTGAGAAGTGAGAAGTAAAAAGTGCGTAACGCTTTTTACTTCTCACTTTTTACATTATTTCTTTTCCTATGCGCCTCCTTATCCAACGCGTTTCCAAAGCCAGTGTCACTGTCAACCAACAGACCATTTCCAGTATCGGAAAAGGTCTGTTGATTCTTTTAGGGATTGGTCATGGCGATGGGGAAGAGCAAGCCAAGTTTCTCGCGGAGAAAGCAGCGAATTTACGCATCTTTGAAGATGAACAAGGCAAGACAAATCTATCTGTGCTGGACGTGAAAGGCGAGGCTATCGTGGTCTCGCAGTTCACTTTGTATGCAGACACCCGCAAGGGACGTCGTCCCTCCTTCATTGATGCCGCCTTGCCCGAAGTCGCCTCTCCGCTTGTAGATCGCTTTGTTGAACTCCTTCGCAGCCACGGCGTGCCGACTCAAACGGGTCAATTCGGCGCAAATATGCAAGTGGAAATTCATAATGACGGCCCCGTCACCGTCTGGTTGGAAAAATGAGCGAAAAACCAAACGCCTTTCAAAAGTTCATACACCGCTTTGCCATGTTGAAACCAGTTTCGCTATTTTTAGCGAACAGCCTGCATTATTTGGATCGCGCCACCTTCAAAATTACAAAAGGCAAATATGGTTTTGCCGAAATCGTTGGGCTGCCAATGGTCGAAGTCACCACCACCGGCGCAAAG
>Ga0209277_10000653_pt1 | contig 17375 bp, 15 predicted proteins | sample JI81AbrownDNA_FD_187503 | JGI IMG/M metagenome (GOLD analysis project Ga0209277, IMG submission 187503) | Wastewater effluent complex algal communities from Wisconsin, to seasonally profile nutrient transformation and Carbon sequestration -... | ecosystem: Engineered > WWTP > Effluent > Algae... | reverse complement strand
TGGACCAAATAGCAGGAGATTAAGAATCGTCGATAAAAGCGATAAGCCCAGCAGTTGTTTCATTATTTTTGTTTGAATGGCTTGTGGCAAGTGTGCCATGGTCATCAGCTTGTTGTAGAAATGTCAAATAATGAATGATTTATACACAAGAAATTCAAAATTTCGTTTTGCAATAGGTTTCTTCTTCTCACCTCTACAACAATTGAACAAGTGCAAAGTTTGAAAAACTTAGGGAATAACTTGGACTGAACTTTTCCAAACATGGGACGAGGAAGATTTTTAACCATTGTGATGCCGCCTACAAAGGTAGAATAAACAATGGATCCGAACCAAATACCAAAGGCCAATAGATGCACCGTGATCATGACTTGTTGATTGCTGAATAGTTGCAACGGAGACTGTGTCACTCCGGAGGCATATCCCACGCCATACAATGTGGCTAACACGGCGGCCGCTCGAAATCCATGAGAGTTGAAAAATCTGGGGTTATCGTGGTTATATTTTGGATTAATGGAATCTTGTGACGACGATGAATCTGTCGATAGCATTAACGTTGATGGAGCAACCATTGCTAGAGCTCGAACACTACTTTTGGCTAGATAGATTGTGACATTTTTCTTGTTCTTGAAGTTGCATGCTTTGTATCCTTCTGTTGCTGTTTGGACTTTTAAACTTATTTTGTATATTGATTGTAAATTCTTCCCTTTTGATTTTCAGGGAAATATCACTTGCTAAATTTGTTATCCTTGTCTCTGCAATTTTGCAAGTTATTTCTTTTCTTGATTCTTTATTCTTGTGTTTGTTGATTATTTCTTAATTCTTGATGTTGGCTTGTGTGTACACAGAGCCAATCAATTTTCCTGTTTCTATCTTATTTCATTTAGTTCCTTCTTACTGCCCTATCCACACCAACGTCAGCCACTGTAGATGCTGTAAAAGACTGTTAACATGACACCTGTTGGTGTGGTTATGAAATTTAATCAGGTTATACTCTATGTCGGCAAAGGAACTATGAAATCTGACTGTAAACAAATTGAGTCACGAAGCATGGGAAAGGGAATGGATTTGGATCAACCAAAAGCTCGCCGTCGCTTGATAGACATTCTTACCAGTGTTAGCATATCCTCTGTGACGAATCGTTGAAGTTTTGTTAGTGACAATCAGAGGCAAGGTAGAACCTTTACAAGCATTTGGGCTAGATTCTCGAACAAAAAATGTTTTGAACATTATTTTAGCATAAAGATGCTTGAATCACTCGCTGCTTTAAAATTCTTACTGTACTACTTATACTATGATTGAGTTTTGCGATCTAAGGTGCCAGGATTCTTAGAATTTTAATACCTCATAAAAATCAGTGTAATAACCATTGTGTGGACTTTCTAACAGGTGGGAATAAAACAGAAGTACCAAAAGATAGTGCTTATGTTAAGTTCAATTCGTTGGGAAATATGAGAATTATTATGTTCTTTCAGCAGTCAAAGGGCGTGGAACTATGTGTGAGTAACATTGGAAATGCATATCGTTAAGCTTTTGCCTAGGTAGGTGACAATAATTTCTAGATGGTAGTTTGATGTTTAATGATCATCAGAAAGACAGCGAATAGATCTAAGAGTTCATAAACACTCTACCATGAGAAGTTTGCAGATACTATGCATGAATTCGGTTTTTCCTTCAAGGCAGATCCAGATTTATGTGTTTGGATTGTGAAACATATTATCAATATTGTACAGTCTGGCTAGAAGACTTTTTAAGCTTTAAGAAGTATAAATGCATTGTTTGAGGAATTGGAGAAACTTGGCTATAAATTGAAGGGTGTTGGTGAGCCCAAATACCATCTTGGTGGTGATTATATTCAGAGGAAGTTCTTGCATGAGCGTCTCGTGCTTATATCAAGAAAATCTTATCTTAGTATGAAGTTATTTTCCAGGAATTGGTACAAAGGGAGGGACTTCATGCACCACTGCAGCCTGGAGATTATCCAGAGTTGACTACAAGTTATTTGTTGGGAGTGCACGAGGCAAGTTTGTACATGTCAATGATTGGTGATATGCAGTGGGCGGTTGCTCTTGGAATGATGGATATCTTTGCAGCAACAATGACTTTGTCTAGATTAAGGACTGTAGCTTGTGAAGGACATTTAGGAAGATTGAAGAGAGTTCATGAATTCAGCTAAGTTTATAACAGAAATTCCTGAATATTCAATGTTCAAAGAAAAATGTGAATTGGGAATGTGTATATCATCCATGTATAAAAGATCTTCCAAGCGATGCACTTCTTGCAATATGCAAATGTGTGCGAACTACTTCTCTTGATGATGTTTGGAGACAAACTTAAGAGTGATTCAGAGTCCCAAAGTCAGCTCATGAGCCCGGTGCGCTCTGCGCGATCCCATACAGTGCATTTGCGATTTAAGCCTGTTTATTGAGTTTGTTTCAAGCCGCTGGTAGCGCGTGCACAACACTTTTCAGTAACTCTAGGTGGGCGATGAGAGTGCATGTGTGAATGTGCGCATTAGTGACATGTGCGAAACAATGTTGTGCGCCTCCTCTTGTAATTGCACAAATTAGGGTTTGGATGAATCAGTAGTGTGTCATCGGGTGAAAACATAAACGAACTTGAAGGATCAGTTGCTGAATCATATTGGAAAATTAAAGTGAATATTAAAAAAAGGTCTCTTTGAATTTTGTGAAATGGCTAGAAAGCCTAAGTCCCGATTGCCTATCACAGTTAAGTCTCTTTCAGTCAAAGTAAAAGAACTTGTGGCTCGTCAACTTCATAAGTACTCAATCATAAAAAGTATCTGCACTGCTAATGAGGAATAGAATTTAAGAACTATGCAATTCAGCAAACTTGGTCGTATTATTTGCTAAGTAAATACAATTACATTTCAATGTAGTCGAGGCTGGAGATGTTGACAAATTACTGGCTGTTTATGAGATTGCAGCATTAAAATATATGATTAGCAAATATTATCCTTAAAAGGTTTATAAAATGGATGTGACTGGGCTACGCTATAGCTTACGTAAGATTTCTTATATACATAAGTAATTATTTTATTCTATTACGCTACTCTTTAGTACTGTGGTACAAAGCCACATAGAGCTACGGTATTCTCATGGTATGCCTATTCTCTACTTAAGCAGAACATGGCACCAAACAGGCTTAAAGCGAGAATGCACTGTAAAGAAGAATGGTGAGTAGTTTGCTTCTCACAACAACAAGAATAAACTGTCTATGCATTACCTATTACCTTTCAAGAGACTGATTCGGGCTATTTTTACAGGCATAGTAATTGAAAAGGATCAACTTTTCAACATTCTATGCAACATATTTCAAGATAAGGTTCTCAATACATGAGACTACCAATTATTTTCTGGGAAACAAACAAGGCTCATGTTAGTACTTGTATAGCACAGTGGGCATGATATCAGCCAAAGGGGTGCCAATCAAATTAATGCTTATTCAAGATTAGAATTTGGCTTTGTGGTGTTATTAATTTTTGAGATTTTTATAATCTTAGTTTTATGAAAAACCCATGTTGCTTTAGTTCTTAAGGACATGATTGCAGAAGCTTTTTTATTTGAGCGCAAAGTCTCGTTTGAAGTTGCAGTACCCGTCATCAAACGGCCGAACATGGAAGAAACTTTTTTCATTTATAATTAAGACAGAAATTGTTGTTTAAGATAACGAAAATCACCTTGATTAAACTAGAGATGGATACCATCTCGTATTGAACAATTACGAAATCAATAATTGGTTCTAGAGCCCCAAAACTTGACACTGACTTGTCGAACATCATTCCCGTACTGTGACTTCTACGTGAATTAAATTTTTTTGCTGTACTTTTGTACGTTAATTAAAAATTGTTTGGTTGAGCTTGTGAGCAATTGGTAGAATTCGCTGAGCCGATACTTAAGCCATATACGAAACACGACCTAGGCAAGTATGAAATCGTACAAGAGATAAGTCTTTGTGTCGACATAGTGAGATCATCAATCTCAACTACCATTGTTGTGATTTATCTTGTACCTGTCAGTATGAAGATATCATTAGCCTTAGCGACTTTTGTATTGACTTCGAAACCTATTTGATAGTTTCTGGCTATAGAAGCTACGTAAGGTTGTTTACATAAACATTTACTCTCGTGATAGATAGACAATTTACGTTCAAACGCCCTATTATCAAAATTTACCTACCCCATTCATTCATAGAGAGTTCATCTATGACTTTCAACAAACCTGTATTAGAAGATTCGGACTCTGATATTGACAATGCTTTTTGACGAGAGATGATATATGTACTGTATTCCTACCCAAGAGCTTCGTTGATCAGAGAAATGTCAAACGAAAATTCTTGTCTTAATTTCTCATTAAAAAAAGCTCCAAGATCTTGTTAAACACAATATCTTTCTCGAAAAAAGCATAACTAGCAGATTGCGTATATTATAAGAAAGAATATGTCCAAAACTAGTTTCGCAGCTTTTGCAGCGTTGCTGGCCAGTTCTGGAGCCGCTGAAACAGATAAAGCTCAGAAACTGAACCTTGGTTCTGATGTCTTGAAGGTGAGAAATATGTAATCTTGAAAATCTATACATGGATTAAAGATTTAAATCAAAATTCTTGTGTCATTCCATTTATCAAACAGAATGTGCGATCATTTCTTATCTCCGAAAACTCTGAACGCGAGCTGAATTCTTCATCTTCGTCGGAACTATCCACTATACGCTGTTTTTATGAATGTGTCAACCAAAACATGAGTTCCGCCCAGTGTATCCAGCACATCAAAGATACTATTGGAGAGAACCTTGATGGGCATGAGATCCCAAACTTGCAGATAAAAGTTTCACCGCCTCGCACTCCAAAGGCAATTTCAGAAACATATTGGATGATTGGAATACCTGTAAATCTGTATGGTGAGACTCACTGTAACATAAATGGAGGCAACATTATTTATCCATGGGATTGGGAGATCTCTGAAGGCATCTCGGTGAGCTTCCCCCAGTTAGCTGTATTGGACTTGATGCCATAGCATGCTGTAATAAAGTTATGCTTGAGGTAGGAGCTCAAGTACCCTTAGTAGACAAGAATGGAAATTGTTTGTCCTGTTGGGTTCATCAAGAACCGTTAGAGCCAGTCATTTCGTCTGGAACGGGTTCCTTAGCTTATCTTGAATACTCTTCAACAGATGGTATTGATTGTCAATCCATGGAGCTGACACCTGCTGAAGTTCAGAGCGTAGATGACGAAGTTGAAACCCAATTGGTCAATGTTCGAAACGCGATTGATGACATACTCATCCAAGATCCTGTGAATTGTGGGGATTTCATTCGACTTCACCGAGATTTGTTGTTTTATGGTCGCGCTTTCCCTTCTGCCATGTCAAAGATTTCCGGTTTGTTGTGTGGTATTTGTAAATCAGAGTCTGAGACATATACTCTCACTACTAAAATGATCCGCACGCTTATTTGGATCAAGATCCGTCTTACGGGTGAGCTTAAATCCGATGAGAATTGCATCATCATCTACACTGATCATCAAGACCGGGTAATGGAGCCACCAAAGATCGGAGGTTCTCGTCATGAACTTGACTGGGACCGTGATGACCCAGACTGCGAAGAGCCGCCATCAAATCCTAATAATCCTGCCATGGCTCCCGTCCAGCCCCCTAACCCCTCTGGAGGTTCATGTCCACTTCCAAAAGTAGAATCTGCACCAGGTTCTGGAGTTTGCATCTGCCCCTTACCGTATGATGAAGATGATATGGGTGGTTGCAATGCTTGTGTAGACCCGATTGGAAATCCATCCAACGGATGCCTGCCATCAGGAGCAGGATGTGTAGCTCCTAAGATTGAAAGTCCAGCTGGGTCAGGAGTTTGTGTATGTCCCCCAGGATACACACATGTTTATGGCACTTGTCAACCCGATGGATCCAATGACTGTATTGCACCAAAGGTTGCGGACCGTCTAGGAAATTGCGTATGTCCAAATGGCTCTTATCAAGGTGAAAATGATATTTGCTATGTAGACTGCACAATTGAAGATGTTATTGAGAAATTTGGAACTGATGGGCCGTGTGGAACCCCTTACACCGATTGTTTAAAAGAGGCTTGTGGGGACTACTGGAGTGATGAGTGTAAGAAGCTTTTGGAAGGAGACAGTTCTGTAAAAGGCAGTGCATCTGCTTGGGCAGAATGTTTGCAGACAGACATATACACCGGATCAGATGGACCTCCTGGGATGACTGGTGTTTCTGGAAAAAGCAAAACAACTTCGCAGGCCAGTGCAAAGTCGGCAACTAAAAGCATATCATCAGGTTCAATAAATGCGCCCATATTATCAGTTAAGACTACTACCTTCTCCGGAAAAACTGCTACCACCTCCGCTAAGACTGCAACTACAAAGTCCATGACATCATCGACTAAATCAAAAACTCAGTCTGCTGGTAGAAGACGCCGTGTTGTACGTCATCTGACTGGAACAACTACAGCAAAATTTGGAGATGCGAAATCAAAGGACACTAAGGCTACAAAGGTGTCATCGAAGGCGTCAATTCCAACAGCTAAATCTACAAAGACTGGGTCAATGACAACTGCCACATCAACAAAGACTGCGTCAATGGCAACAGCTACATCAACAAAGACTGAGTCAATGGCAACAGCTACATCAACAAAGACTGCGTCAATGCCAACAGCACCTTCTACAAAGACTGCGTCAATGCCAACAGCACCTTCTACAAAATCTGCACCAGCACATCTACCTGCCCCGACGCCTATCGGTTTGCCAGGACCACCATCTGATTGTGCTTTGCAATGTGAAGATATTGGACGTAAGCCCTTAGTTGCAGGCCCAGATGGATCCTATCCACTACCTTCATCTTCCGCAAAGTCAGGAAGCTCGACCAAGAGCACAGGTGGAACTACTGCTAAGAGCATGGAAAGCACTACGGCTACGAGTATGGGAGGTAACACCGCTAAGAGCATGGAAGGTACTACCGCTAAGAGCATGGGTGGATCGTCCGCTAAGAGCAAAGCAGATTCATCTGCTAAGAGTATGGTAGGTACCTCCGCAGAGAGCGTTTCAGTATATATTGACGAATACGCAGAAGAAGGTACGAAGAAAAGTATGGGAGGCAGTTCTTAAGATTACACAGAGGGTGGTATCATGAGAAGATTCGTAGAAATGCTAAGGCAAGTATGGCTTGGGAAGATTCTTAGAAACATAAGAGCTTAGATAATGGACATTAGTATATAATCAATCACCAATAGGCTCTGAAATCTTTGTGTAAAGTCTTTAGATTTGACATATGATATCAAAAGCTCTGACTCAATTCATGATGGTTGTTTAAGGGTCCAAATTATTTTTTATTACGGCTGAATCCCGAACCTTAACGAACCTAAAATAGATACAATACCAATAAGTAATAACAGATATAGGTAGAGAGCAATTTATTCCTAATCAAAGTGCTCTAGAATTGCACATATGTATTACTCGATAAGTTGGTACCTGAATATTTTTAATTATTCTCAAACTTTTTAAGACTTGATAAGTGAAGAAAAGCAAAAGCTGCATGTCTTATCATCAGTCAAGAATGTGAATAGACTTGAAATTTGACTGCTTGTTAGCCTGGTGTGGTTGTGAAATAATAAATAGAAAGACTGAAGTGAGATTATCATTAAATTCATCTAGAAAAGTTCCTCAACCCAGTTCTTAGAATTCTTCGGCATTATTAAAGAGAATTGGTTAGTAATAAGTAATAATATACTTGGGCTAGAAAACATCAAGTGAACCAATAATCAATAGCGTACTCGATACAAACTAGATAGTAATCATTTGCGACTCATAGATAGATTTTTTAGTTTTAATGTGTGCGCCACTCATCCACATATTGCCAAAGACTTTGTATTGGATAATAAGTCGTGATATAATGAATCAATATTGTTGGTCAACACATACTTACACATATGTCAGACCATGATTACATGCTGTTGCACACCAGGCCAACTTACAGCAAGAAACTTCTCAGCTCATTTAATCAACCAAGCTACTAAGTTTAGACCTCTTCGCTTCTTATGTTAACATGGCTTAGTTGATTAAATGAGCTAAGAAGTTTTTTGCTGTAAGTTGGCCTGGTGTTTGACAGCATGTAATCATGGTCTACTTATATTAACAAATATTTAACAGTTTATGAATTTTTGATTGGTTTTGTTCTATATAAATATATTCGCTGAAAATTGATTGGTATGAATCGATTTGATTTTTTCTATTTGTGGGTTGTAGAAAAACCGCAAGTAACTTATCTGTTTAAAGTACCATTAGTACATTATTTGTCTCATTATTTTTTGAACTCTATTGATGCTGATTTTGTTAACAGATATTGCTGATAGCGTCTTTTGTACCATGTTCATCTCATATATGAGAAAATCCACAATGGATTTATAACAAATAGGGAAACAACTCGGATTGAACGTTCTAAATCTTGGGTCTAGCGGTGTACACAAATTATGTCTAACCATTCATCATCATAGGCCAATGCTATACTAATATGGTGATCCCGATCGGACGTACACATTTGTAACTAGCCTAGCACCAAAACTGAATCATGTAAAGCAGTCGAAACTGCTCAAGGTGCCGAAACTGCTCAAGGTGCCGAAACTGCTCAAGGTGCCAAAACTGCTCAAGGTGCCAAAACTGCATAGGCTGCAACAACTATATGTTCAATGCTAGTGACCGTATAGCAGTCAACAATGATCAAAAACATTGAGAAGTGATAATGAAAGTTTTCATCAAGACACTGAAAAAAATTTAATCCATCACATGAACGTGAACTTTCTATTTGATCAGATCATTTGGAGCATACACCGATTGCCTTTGAGCAAAGTAGGGTGACAATTAGAATTAAAGTTGCATACTTGTTGTTTGGCCTCCTAGACAAGGAGCCACGTGTTCAGGAGCTGACATGATCCACGCATGCTTCATTATTTGTATGCAACAGGTATTTCTATCTATATTCAGGACAGGAGATTCGATTTGGAAAAAAATGGTGATCAAGACTGACTTTTCAAATGGATTCTTGTGTTGACTACATGAATTGTGATATCATTTGGCTAGCAAATGATTGCAAACTATTCAAGAATGGATATTATAAGTTCCCAGAGACAGAACAAGAACTGAATGAATCAGCACAAGGTTTTGCAGCATTGAGTTCCCATGGTGCAATGAAGGGGTGTGTAGCATGTTTAGATGGCTACTTGCTGCAGATCAAAGTACCTGCAAAGGCTGAAACAGGCAATTTCAAGGCATACTTCTCTGGTCACTATCAGACCTATGGCATAAACATGCCAGCCGCATGTGACCATCAATGCAGATTTGTGTATGCTGCCCTTGCTGCACCTGGTGGCACAAATGATATTGCTGCATATAGGAAAAAAGCTTCAATGAGATGGTACAAAAATTGCCCATCAAGAAGTTTGTTATTGGGTACAATGTTTACGTGTGCACTGAGACTTTACTGACTCCATTTTCAGGGAAGGAAAAAAGATCCTGAGAAGGATGCATTCAACTTTTATGGATCCATATCAATCAAACATTTGGTCTGATGACAAACAAATGGAGAATATTGCGCCAGCCTCTTCAGATGAGCCTCAATAATGTTGCAAAAACATTTATGTGCATTAAAAGGTTGCACAACTTTTGTATTAATGAGGGCTGTGCCAATTTAGTCAATGCTGATGACAATCTTGAAAATGAAATTAGCTATATTCCATCTGATATTACTGAAACAAATATTGCAGGACATTCCGTGCTGCGTAATATCATAGTTTGGGAGGTGGCGCAAGGGATCTAGAAAGGCCAACATTCAATTAATTGGGCCTAATAATATAATTTGAAGTTTCATATGTCATTTAATGCTTAGCCAACCATGTAATTAATTAAGGTATAAAATAATTAACTTCAAGCTTGTTTATGTTATTAATTCTAGTTTAATTGTTAAACTTTATTAGTTTATTAATTTAAGTTTAATTGTTAATCTTTCTTATTTTATTGATTCAAGTTTGATTTATTAGCAATCATCTTCTTTCTGTTAAGCAAAGCAATCATGTTGGATTGGATGTCTTGCTTGAGTAACTCATTTGTTTCCATGCTTAATGCAGCACTTAATTGTTGGATATTAAGCCTTGCACTTTCCCATTGTCTGTAGAGATGCTCCTCCTCTTTGCGTGTGTCATCCCTGGCTTTACGCTCCTCTTCTTTCTCCAGACAAAGTTCCTCCTTCTCTCTCCAATGAGCATCCTTTGCTTTCTTGTTGTCGTGATCTGCCTGCATGTCATGGAGAAGATCAATGACCTCACTCTTGACCCTTTACATTTTGTTGTTGTGGATGAGCAGCTTGTTGAGGATAGTCTTGAGGCTGGCCTTCCTGTGCTGTTGATGCAACTTCCTCTGGCAAATCTGCAGCCAAAGTAGCGTTAAGGTTTGGCTTGGCTTTCCAGATGCTTTCGAAGGTAATATATATCACGCCGGCCATGACAGAAATCGAAGAAGTTGGATGAATGGTTGCCTGACATCGTATAGCAACCCAGAGTGGCCTTGTACTACCTGTTTAAATTCTTCCAGATAACAAGAAGCTTTTTCCAATCATGATAAACTATCCTCTTGAAGTTAATATGATGGAGCTCACTAAGGACCTCATCGTCAAAATGTAAATTGTCAATTAGTTCAGAAGTGCTTGTAAAGGCCTCTTGAAGGCCTTCCCAAAATAGTTGATTGTTGGATGCTTTGCTGGTGTCAAGTTCGAACCGGTCAGCCACATTCCCAAGTTGAGCCAAGCCTTCACAAAACATATAAGAAAATAGAATGTTCAGTAGTCTGTAAGGGCACTGGGTTTCCTTTCTTGTCAGAGTAAGAAAAGGATCTGAGTCATTGTTAAGCCTACCATACCATTCTTTCAACTTGTAAACACTAACAAGCTTCTCCAGCATGGACTCCTTTGAAGTGTTCTTCACCCCCTTGATATTCAGATGACTGCACACTGTACAGAGATCCTTGTGTTTCAGCTCGTTGACTGGAAACTCCCGGATGGACTTGAGCACACCATGCTCAATCACCACATCATCCCAAGTTAGATCAGCAAATACATTGTTGGCATCCATCTTGTGAAGTTTGTATCTGAAATAAACAATCGATTCTATTTTTTTTCATGGCCAGCTGTGTCAAATAAGATTAGACGTCAGAAATGTTTTGCTTCTACCAATTGAGCACAGATGCTGTGCTTCTACAAATTTCAGACATGGTAGAGTTTGGTAACTGCCAAAAATGCCCGAAATGCACAGATTTTACTTAAATTCACCCCTTTCTAGCCCTGTTAAGAACGTGCCTTAGATTGGAACATTTTTGTGATACTTCAATCAAACCAAAAATACACAGCTCTATATATGGAACATTATTGTATTCTTTTATATTTGACGTAGTTTTCACCAGAAATTCTGTACAGATCTGTCAGTACTCACGAAACTCACAACCCAAAAGCACAACAACCAAATATAGAAGGATTCTTGTGGCCCCAAATGTTGATGAATCAAAGGAATGGAAGACAAGTGACACAATAAAGCACATAGTACAAAATGCAATGTTCCAATCCCATGGACTGTTCAAAATCTGAAGCAGGTGCAGAGGCATATGACAAAATACCATGGAGACTATAATAAAAAAGAGAAAAGGAACTGCAGCCACAGCCGATGATGAACAACAAACATTGAATAAATATTTCGGTAAAAAGCTTCTGAATGATCTGGCACCAGCAACTAAGAGTGATCAGACTAAAGGAGAAGTTCTGCTGGTAAAATGGATTGCTGAGTCATTACAGCCAATTCTCATTGTAGAGGACAATGGCTTCCTCAATTTTGTTGACTTTTTGTGCAATCTGCATTGACAATTTGGTGTGCCAAGCCACATGAAAGTGAGGAACCCATTCATGGCATTTGGTGAAGGTAACTCAGGTAACTATTCTAGTTATAGTCCAATCATAGGTAACTAAGCTAATCGTAGGTAACTCAGTTCATTATATGTAGTGCGGTATATGGTAGGTAACGTAGTTAATCGTTGGTAACGCAGTTTATCGAAGGTAACGCATTTATCGCATATAACAAATTTATTATGTGTGTGTGTTTTTATCTGTGACATTGTGTTTTGCTTTTCCGATCCCAAAAAAAATGTGTGCAGTTATCTATTCTTCTGTCTGGACATAATCTGTACTTATCAATGTTTATGTATTCTCCCATCTTTTCTGTCTGTGATTGCATGTTATCCGCATTCATGTGTGTTACTAAGTTGACATCTTCAAGGGTTACATAATCCTGAGGTTCTTGTTCTTGTTGTGATTTTTCTTCTTTGATTGCCTCTTATGTCATTTTGTGTGATTGGTTGGTGTTTTCATCACCCTGTAATTTCTTGTGTGTTGTGTAGTTTATCAATTTGTTGCTCATCTGTCACTCCTGAATTTTCTAGTGTGTTGTTTTGTGGCATAGCTGGTTCTTTGTCTTCATGTATATTGTTGTCTTTTACTGAAATAAGTTCTTCGGTCTCAGTGGAATCTCTTTCTTTGACGCGATCTGTGATATAAGCAAGCCTACAAATGCCCAGCTTAAAAAGCAATTGACAAGATTAAAGTGGAGCATCATGCGATTCTCTTCCTATCAAGGCGGATAAAGCAAAGTATGGCAGACTGGTTGAACAAATAAAAATGGTATGCTGAAGAGGAAAACCTCATTCTCCAAGACAGTTGCAGATGCGTGCATCCTCCCCAGTGTCAGAACCATTTGGCAATAGGGATCCAAGAGAGGCCAATGATGGCATAGCTCTCACAACAATCATTAAAGAGGTTAAGAATGCAATAAGAAGAAAGAGGTTATCATTGAAGGGCAAACCCACCTGAAAGACCCCGTCAAGGGTAATACTCAACACACTTGACATCCTACCAGAAGGAATGCTTGATGAACATGGGAATGTGACACTTGCGGTTGATATTATGTATATCAATATCTTCATCATGATGTCAAGGGCAATTTACTTTGGCACCATTTAAATAATGAAAGACAAGAGAAGGGGAACTATTATGAAGTCTCTACAACAAGTACTTAATACATACCACAGCAAAGGATTCAAAAAATTAGTCACATCCTTGGAGACAGGCAATTTGAATGCAAAACCAATGTAAATATTGGGCATTACCACAACAAACATGTCCCAAAAATTCAAAAGATACATAACCATAAAAGAAAGAATAGGAGCAATGAAAAATACCTTACCATTCGAGCAACTGCACCACCACATGATAGTAGAATTAGCACACAACACAGTGTTCTGGCTGAACTGCATTCCACATATGAACAGTATCCATGCAAAATTGAGTCCATGAACAATCATCACAGGATCCAAACTTGATTTTAACAAGCACTGCAAGCTAAAATTTGGAATATGTGTCCGAATGCACAAGCAATACAACAATTAAAAATAATTCATTACACTTAACAGAAACACAAAGAGACACTGATTAAAACAGGGAGGCACAACAAAATAATGGTGAAGAAGAAAATAAAGATGAATATGGCAATATACAAGATCCTTATGAGAATGATGTTTATGGCAATACATGAGACCCCAAGGACAACAAGATTTCAATTGAAAATGAGTCACTAGAAGACTCACACACATAACAATAAATTATATCAATACCATAGAAAAAATGAATAGAGCAAAAATTAAAATAGACTCAGAAATGGGCAAAGAATTCACAGAGGACTATCCTGAGTCATCACATATGCCAAGCAACAATAGGTACAACCTGAGATACAGTCCTACAAAAAGGTATACCAAATACACTATGTTGCAGAATGGCAACCAATCAACTATAAAGAAAATATCCAAGCCCCACGAACAAATAATCAAGGCCCAAATGAATGTATGAGAGGGCGAAAAGTAAGATGGCGAAAAGTAAAAACGGCACTAACAAAAGAATTAAATCAGCTACTCCAATGGGAAGCACTATTGCCCATGAAAAGAGAAGACATGTCGCATGAAGAGAAAAAGAAAGCGCTACAGTATTTAATGTTCCTGAAGGAGAGGCAGTATCAAGGCAAGAGGATGGGTAAATGGCAGGTCACAGAGGTAACATACAACAAAATTGTACAATAGCTACCTGATGGTATCACTAGAGGCCATGTTACTGTAATGTGCCATTGATGCCAAAGAAGGAAGATACATAGCAGTAACTGACATACCAGGCAAATTTCTACATGCTGACATTGAATATGATGTCAACATGCAACTGGAAGGTATGATTGCTGAGTTAATTGTTAAGCTAGAGCCGAACCTACACAGGAAATACATATGGAAAAACAAACATGAAGAGCCCATGTTATACGTGAAACTCAAAAAGGCATTATATAGGACTTTGCAAGCAGCGCTACTATTCTGGAAGCTGCAATCCAGTACATTAAAGGAATGGGCTTTAAGCTTAATGAATAAAATCAATGTCTTAACAAAACAATCAATGGCAAACAGTGTACAATTATATGGCTTGATAAATTACCTAAAAATCCCACGTTGACTAAAAAGTAATAGAAGATGCCACAAGACAACTTAATGAAAATTCAGCCAGGAAGGGGGAAAGCATTGGAATATTTAGGTATGAAACTTGACTACATAACTAGAGGCAGAGTAAAGATATCCATATGAATACATAGAAAAATTTCTTACAGAATTGCCATCAGACATGAATGGATCCACAAAGACGCCTGCCGCTGGACACTTATTCAACGTGAATAAAGACACAAGAAAATTGCCCAAGGGTACCACCCAGCTGTTTCATCACCTCGTCACCAAACTACTTTACCTATCCAGATGCACAAGGCAAGTCATCCACATGGCAGTAGCAATACTGTGTACCAGAGTCAAATTGCCAGATTATGAGGATTACAAAAGTTAGCCAAAGTCATGAAATACATAAGTAGATATGGGGAACTGTCCCTCACAATAGAATTGGATAAACACCCTAACTGGTGGGTGGATAGTTCCTACACAGTACATCCAGAGATGCACAGCCATAGTGGCATAAGCATTACCCTAGGAAAGGGCATGGCATACTCGACATCGTGCAAACAAAAATTAAACGCTAAAAGTTCAACAGAGGCAGAACTATTGGCTATAGATGATTCCATCTCACAAGTACTGTGTACCAGGCACTTCCTATCAGCCCAAGTTTTGTACATACAAACAATGACATTTTACCAGGATAACAAAAGCACCATATTACTAGCGGAGAACAGAAAGGGGTCAAGTAGCAGATATACATGACATTTGGACATACGCTATTTCTTTGTAACTGACAAGATTAAAAAGGGAGAGGTCAAAGTAGCATTCTGTCCCATGCACGATATGCTAGGGGACTTCTTTACCAAACCTCTACAGGGTACCTTGTTTATGCACATGCAGGAAAAGATACTAAATCTGCACAGCAGCACTGGTACTACTGTGCACAGGAGTGTGTTGAGAAAAGCAAAAAACAAAACCAAAAAAAGCAAATGATGAGTTCAAATGATGAGTTGGAAAAAGGCGAAACAAAAATTAGCTGGGTAAATGCTTATGGGACTGGAACGTGCTTTACAGGACTGGATTAAAATGACGGAATCATTGAAACATGGTTTAAAAGTATTTTTAGAAGGCGGCGCGCATGCACTAGCTCATGACTTCTAAACTTATTAGAGTACGTGTAAATTTTAGTTCACTACTAGATTAAATACTGTATTTCCAACATACATATTAAATACATTCAATATGATTTGGAAGTCTGAACAGGTTTGATCTGCCGAAGCAAACTTGAAATGTTCAAATCCTGGCAGCTAAGAACGCAAAACTAACATTATAGTATAAGTAATCGTAAGGATTTAAAATAGCGTGTGATGCAAACGTCTCTATGCGTACATAATGTTCAGGTTAAACATTTAGTTTGACAATCTAGCTGACATGCTGGTGAAGGTTGAGATTGGTTTCTAGGATGCGTTTGACTATCACAAACAAAACTTTCATGACTTGCGACAGAAGAAATCTTTACTCCAGTAAGAATGTTATTATTTCGACGGCGAAATTTTGGTTTTGATCCAAATGCATTCCCTTTCACATGGCACGTGACTCAATTTGATTATACTCAGATATCATAGATACTTTGACTAAATAATAGTATTCCATGCCTATGTTATTTTTAAAAATTGTAAAATTGTGTAAGAAACTGGACCTACTTCTTAGATAAGTTGCTCTGGTACACGTCATCTTTCATCTTGCTCTTGACTTGAATCAGTGTAAGGAAGCAGAAATTCTTGAAAGTCAAAAGCAGAAAATCTGTTTTTCTAACAAAAGTCTCTGATTTCAGAGGTTGTGAGCATCGTACTGCAGTTAATTCTGGTGAGTCAGTTGAGGTTGTAGTTAAGTCAGTTGGAGCAGCTGTCCTATAGCTGGGATTGGGACAATGGCAGTTGCAATCCTGGGTTGCTTATTGGCAGTTGGGATTAAGAATGGAAAAATGCAGACAAAAATTTGTTTGTAAAATAATTTATAATTTTAGTTACGTAAACCTAAGGGAAGTTTAGAGACCACTAACATCCGAGAGTTTGTGAAACTTATCAATTGATAGCATGGGTCGCTTCAGTGAAATACGTCTTTTTTGTTGAATGTATACTGATATCACGAAGCCTTTTATTTTATCAATTTACAAGCCCACATGTTGTTGCCTACTGCTTCCGCTATCGGCTTATGGACATAATCTCAATCTTCTTCTACAATTCATTACAAGGAGTGTCTTTCCAAGAGGTTCTCTCAAAGAAAAACTTTTAACAATTTCGAGGCTTACAATTAAGAGATTTCAGGTTCGTAACATATTTTCCAGTAAACTTTGTTTGCAGCTTGTAGAGATCTTCTAAAAAATTATTCAGCAATCAAAGCGTCAAGGCTCATTCGACCATGGTTGGTTGATAAAAAATAAAATTTGATTGGAGAATTGTATGATAATAACTTATCAAACCATAACCATGTGCACTACAATTCGTTTTGACACTGATAGGAACAATATTCATCTGAAAAGAAACAGTATCATATTTATGAACAAACGAATCGGAATAATGAATGGTGCTTAATAGTTCTCAATACATAAGGCTAGCACGTATTTCTGGGAAACAATCTAGGTTCATGCATGGCATGGCGAGCGTGAAATCAGAAAATTTGGTTGTCAATCACATTATCGGTTGATCGAGAATAGAAGTTGGTATTGTGACATTATTGCTCAAAACAGAGTAATTTCTGATGATATAATAATCTTACTTTTATGAT
>Ga0209277_10000652_pt1 | contig 17379 bp, 13 predicted proteins | sample JI81AbrownDNA_FD_187503 | JGI IMG/M metagenome (GOLD analysis project Ga0209277, IMG submission 187503) | Wastewater effluent complex algal communities from Wisconsin, to seasonally profile nutrient transformation and Carbon sequestration -... | ecosystem: Engineered > WWTP > Effluent > Algae... | reverse complement strand
GGGGCATACCATAACCGCAAATATATCCGGGAAGACGGCACAGAGATTCCAGTCAGCGAATTGGCCAGCACACGCGCCACCGCTGGGAAGCAGATCGTTCGCAATGTCATCAATGGCATCATTACAGAAAATGGCGAGGTCATCTGGACACAAGTCAGCGCTGCGCCATTGGGATTGCACGATTCCGGCGTCGTTGTCATTACGCAGGACATCACCGAACGAAAGCAGACAGAGCGCGCTCTTCAAATGCGCACGGAAGATCAGGCGCTGATCAATGCCCTGAACGAAGCCGCCAACCACGGGGAAAGCCTCGACAACCTCATAACCTTATTCTCTAAAAAAATCGGTGATATGCTGCCTTCCTGCCGCGGCACTGCCATATACCTGTTCGACTCGGCTGAAAAGAATCTGGAATTGCGCGGCTTTACTCTGCCCCCTTCATTGTTAGAGAAGATCGAAAAATTGATCGGGCGTCCGATTCCAAAACTCGAAATTCCCATCCGGCAGGATAGTTACTTCCAAAAACTGTTAAAGGATGAAAACGGCACCATCATCACTGACCCGCAATTACTTCAAGCATGGATTTCCGAATTTACAGAGACAACCTTCCTCCCGACCTCTTTGCGTCCGTGGCTTAAGAAATTCATTCCGCAGATATTTGACCTTCTAAAAATAGGCTCTGTAATTACCGTTCCGCTCCTCTCCTCAGGCAAACCCATTGGGCTTGTGGATATGTCCAGCGAAACCGTTTTGACAGAAAACGATCTGAAACGTTTTCAAAACCTCAGCAGGCAGGTAACAGCCGTTATCCTTCGTAAAAGAGCAGATGATGCGCTCAGCGAATCAAAGCGCCTGCTGCAAACGGTTATAGACACTTCGCCAATACGCATCTTCTGGAAGGATAGGGAATCGCGCTACCTTGGCTGCAACCCTACTTTTGCCCAGGACGCAGGGCTGACACACCCGAAAGAAGTTGTTGGCAAAACTGATCTTGAGTTGAGTTGGAATTCGCAAGCGGAAATTTATCAAAGTGACGATCAAGAAGTAATGAGCTCAGGAATTCCAAAGATCGCCTACGAAGAACTGCAAACAACTAGTGAGGGCAAACTTATCTGGTTGCGCACTTCCAAAGTGCCGCTCCGCAACAACGGAAAACAGGTTATTGGCATATTGGGAGTCTATGAAGATATTACCGAACACAAACAAGCGGAAGAGCAGTTACGTCAAAGCCAACTTCGCCTGCAAATGGCGTTCAATGCGGTCAAGATGGGCATCCATGAGTGGGATATTAAGACTGATCAACTGATTTGGGACGACAGGATGCGTGAACTCTGGGAGTTGCCATCAGATGCTCCTTTGAGTTATGAGCTATTCATGCAAGGGATACACCCGGAAGATCGAGACCACGTCGGGGCATCCATTAGGCAACTGGTAGACCCTGCGAACGATAAGCTTCAAACAATCGAGTATCGTGTGATCGGACTCCAAACCGGCGTTGAGCGCTGGTTGGAACTAAAAGGTACGATGTATTATACAGACGGACAGCCGAACCGTTTACTGGGTACAGCCGTGGATATCACCGAGCGCAAGCAGGCAGAAGAAGCGCTGCAAAAAAGCCATGAAATGCTGGCAAAGCTCACCGCCCAGGTACCCGGGGTAGTCTATCAATACCGGCTCTACCCTGATGGCAGATCCGCCTTCCCGTTCGCTAGCCCGGGCATGAACGATATCTACGAAATAAGTCCAGAAGCTGTGCAAAGAGACGCAACGCCAGCCTTTGGCCGCCTGCATCCAGACGATGCTGAACGCGTTACAGCCGACATTTACGAATCCGCCCGCACCCTAAAGCCATTCCATTGTGAGTTTCGCGTTGTCCTACCGCGGCAGGGATTACGCTGGCGTTTATCGGATGCAATACCAGAGCGAACAGAAGACGGCGGCTCATTGTGGTATGGCATTATTTCAGACATCACCGAGCGCAAACAAGCGGAAGAAGCGCTGAGTGAGAGTGAGAAAAAATATCGTCAAATCGTGGATACGGCAGGCGAAGGCATCTGGATGATCGACGAGGAAGGCAACACGATATTTGCCAATCAAAAGATGGCTGAAATGCTCGGCTATTCGGTGGATGAAATGCTAGGCGTTTCGTTCTTTACTTTCATGGATGAAGATGGCAAAGCGCTCGCCGCTGCGAACGTGGAACGTCGCCGTCAGGGGATCAATGAGCAACATGACTTCAAGTTTCGTCGCAAAGACGGAACCGACCTGTGGACTATTCTTGAAACAAATTCCATCCTTGATAAGGACGGGCGTTACACGGGCGCCCTGGCAATGATTACAGACATCACCGAGCGCAAACAGGCAGAGGAGGCATTACATCAAAGTGAATATATGCTGGCAGAAGCGGAGCGCATCGGAAACACCGGCAGTTGGAGTTACGACGTCGCCACAGATACCGCCCAGTGGTCGGCAAATATGTTCCGCCTCTTTGATGTTGACCCCGAAACACCCACAGCCCTCGTTTTCAAATATTTTGTTGAACATATCGCGCATCCCGATGACCGCGAACACATTCTGGATGTTTTCCAGGGCGCTCTTGAAGGCAAATGCGAATACGATCTTGAATATCGGATTGTCCGTCAAGATGGCGCAGTGCGGATCGTTCACGCCCTGGCACAGATCCTGCGCGACGCGCACGGCAAGGCACAGCGCATGGTTGGGTGGGTGGAAGACATTACCGAACGCAAACAAACAGAGGAAACCATCCGCGAATACGCCACAAACCTGGAACAGCGGGTGGAGGAACGCACAGCAGAACTCATCCACGCCAGCCGCGCCAAAGATGAATTCCTCGCCAACATGAGTCATGAGCTCCGCACCCCGCTGAACGGAATCCTCGGGTTCTCTGAAACCCTGCTGGAAGGCATCCGCGGCCCATTGAATGAAAAACAGAGTCAGGCGGTGGAGATCATTCAATCCAGCGGGCAACACCTTTTAGGGTTGATCAATGACATTCTGGATGTATCCAAGATCGAATCGGGCAATTTTGAACTTCAATTGGAAACCATCGCAGTGAATGATATCTGCCAATCCAGTTTGAACTTCATCAAGCAGCTTGCCAATAAGAAATTTATTACCGTGGAATATTCCACCACAGATGCCACTCTCGTTGCCGACCCAAAGAGGCTTAAACAGATCCTCGTCAATTTGCTGAACAACGCCGTCAAATTCACTCCTGAACATGGGAAAATAAAACTCGATGTGCTGCCAGATGTCAGCGCGGAGATGATGCGTTTTTCCGTCACAGACAACGGCATTGGCATTAATCCGGAAAATCAGGAAAAATTATTCAAACCGTTTAGACAATTGGATAGCAGCCTTTCCCGCCTATACGAAGGCACGGGGCTGGGGTTAAGCCTGGTAAAAAAGTTTGTTGAAATGCACGGCGGCAGTGTTGAACTGACAAGTGAAATTGGAAAAGGTAGTTGCTTCTCGTTTACCCTGCCCTGGAAACCGCCCACGGGGAACACAGAAATGCGATATCCACTCAAAACGGATGGCGATAAACATAAGATCGCAGAACCCCCAACCTCAGTGCAGACCAGAAAAATACTTCTCGCAGAAGATAACGAGTCCAACATCAGTATGGTGCAGGACTATCTTGAAAGCCTTGGGTACCATGTCCGTGTTGCACATGACGGGAATGAAACGCTCAAAGCAGCTTTTGAATTTCTCCCTGACATTATTTTGATGGATATTCAGATGCCGCACATGAATGGACTGGAAGCAACCCTCCGCCTCCGCTCCGACCCGCAATTTGCCACTGTTCCGATCATTGCTCTCACCGCCTTTGCCATGTCCGGTGACCGTGAACGCTGCCTCGAAGCAGGCATGGACGAATACATGAGCAAGCCGGTTAAACTCAAGGAACTTAGCCTAATGATCGAAAAGTTTTTGAGAGCTGCTTCAAACAACCAATAAAAACAGGAATAAATAACCATGTCACTCATCGATAAACTTCAAACACTGCGCGGACAAATGAAATACAGCCGCGCCAAAATATGGGTTCGCACAGGCTTGTTGACCATCTTCAGCATTCTCTTTGGAACATACCTTGCCCACGATATATCCGCCGGAATATTTCACTGGCAATGGGGAATTGCCGTTTTAGTTCTCTGCTTCCCCATCGGCATGTGGATGAGCCGCCTCGTACCCATGCAATCCCAATCTACAGAACTGGTCACGCTTTCATTTGACCGCATCTATTTTGTGTTGATCTGGCTGCTGGTCATTGCAAAGTTCATCCTGGGGCACATCCCTGGCATGAACCTCGCCGCAGATATCATTATGTGCTCCATTTTGGGCATCATGTCTGGGCGGTTGGGAGGCATTGGCTTGCGTGTGCGTGAGCTAAAAAGACAGCACGCAAATTAATTCCAAAGCAAAACCTCCGAGTTATCAAAAGCTCGGAGGTTTTTTTATTTACATAATTATTTTTTTATAACTTAATAATTCGTTGTACGGTCGATCAAGCCAAGTTCCCGCGCACGGGAATCGCACCAGCGGAAGACATACACACTTACCACACCGAAGAAGATACTCAACCCCAGCAAAATGCCGAGAATTTCCATGTTCGTGAAATTCGCCAGAGTCGGGAAGGCTTGCGCCACATTCCCAACCAGTGACCTGCGCAGCAGTTCCAGCCAATAGGTTGTCGGCATGAAATACCCCACAGGACGAATCCACTCAGGCAGCACATCCAGCGGGAAGACCGCGCCGCTAAAAATGTACAACGCGCCCGCAGTCGCTTCGCCGATAAAGCCTTCGTGGCGGGCCACCGTCAATGTGACGCCAGCCAGCAGCAAGCCCAGCATCGCAAGCATCACCACACCAACGATCAACGTGACGAGGAACAGTCCCCAGTTAATATCCGCAAAATGCAGCGGCACTTTCAGGAACAACACACCCGCAATAATGGTGATGAAAACGGCAATCGAGCCTGTGATAAACCTTGCCACGCCGCGTCCCAGCAAATAGACGGGAATATAGATCGGTGCAATATACATATATTTCAGTGTCTTGTAATGCTCGCGGTCATCCACCACCGCCCAAGAGACGCCCGTCATTACTGCGCCAACATAAATGTAAAACGCATTGCCCAAATAAATGTACGGAAACAACGGCGTATTGAAATTGCCGCCCGAAATGATTCCGTACATGATGACCAAAATTGCCGCACCCGAAAGCGGCTTGACGATGGAATACACCGCGAACAGGAAGGGATCCGTCCAATTGGACTCGATCAACCATCCCAGCCACGCCGCCATCCGAAACGAACGCCATGAAGTTGATGTTTGCATAAGTTCTCCGTCTCAAAAAGTGTCAGGTTCCATGTGTCAAGTTCCAGGTTTTACTTGGCACTTGACACGTCGCACGTGGCACTTCCTTATCTCCTGCTCTCCGTCACTCTTCCCTCGCGTACTGCGATCTTCTCCACATACGCCAGCAGATATTTTGCAGTCACAACAAAGACCACAGACATCACCGCGAGGATCGTAATTTCCAAGCCCACGGTCATGAAGCCGAATTGAAAACCTGTCGGGAAGATCAACTGACGCATCGCATCCATTCCGAGCGTAAGCGGAATAATGGACGCGCCCGCCGCCACCCAAAACGGCAGCGACTTGATCGGGAAATAAAATCCCGAAGCGAGGAAAATCGGCTCCTGCGCAAGGTTCGCCATGTGCCAGGCTTCGCGCCCGAACAGCAGAAACGCCGAAGCCATCATCATGCCCATGCCATACAACGCCACCATCGCCAGCATGAAGACCGAAAACAATTGGAGATAACTTGTCACTTCATAAGTCACACCGAACATGAACGATCCGAGCAGCGTCACCGCAATGGCGCGCGTGGCAGTCGCCAACATCCCACCCAGCGCCATGCCGAGCAAAATTGCCATCATCGAATTTGGCGCCATGATGTACAGCGCAAGATTGCCCTGCTCCTTCTCCCAATACAACTGACTCGACATGCTCCACAAAATATTCATCCAAAACGCGGTCATCGCGCCGCCCATCACCACGAAGCCGATATATTCTTCGGGCGCATTCAACGCGCGATACACGAACACATACGCGATCACTGCCAGCATTGGCATGACCACATCGAACAGCAGCCACGATATCTCGCGCTGCTGCCCGATAATGCGCGGATAGGCGCGGGCGATGATGGTCTTCAAAAACAAGCGCCAGCCCGTATCTTTGCGCGAATATTTTTTCTGTACAGCGAGATTTATCTCGCCTTCTTGCGAAATAAATCTCGCGTTACTGGGCTTCATTCGACTCCTCCTCTGCCATGCTGCGCCCCACCAAGTCCACGAACACATCTTCGAGCGTCGGCTGGCGTTTATTGAGGTTCGTCACCTTGATATCTTTTTGCGCGAACAAGTTGAAGACTCGAGCCAATGCGGATTCTTCCACGAGCGATAAGGTCAAACGCGCGCCGCCTTCGATGTCGGTCAACGCCGCTTTCTTAACCTCGGGCTGTTCCTCCATCATTTGCATCGTCAACCCGTTGAGCGGACTCGTCTCGATCTCGAACATGACGTCCTTTTGCAATCGCTGTTTCAGGGCAGTCGGTGTATCGCAGGCGAGCACCCGTCCCTTGTTGATGATGGCAACGCGGTCGCATAACTCATCTGCTTCTGCCATGTAATGTGTAGTCAAAAGGAGCGTGCGTTCCTTGTCCGCTTTCAACCAATCGAGGATGAAGCGGCGCACATCGCGCATGGCGCCCACGTCCAAACCGAGGGTGGGCTCATCGAGGAACAAGACCTCGGGGTCAGTCAGGAATCCGCGCACGATGTTCATCTTCTGTCGCAAACCTGTCGAAAGGTCGGATGATTTCGTGTTCATCCTATCTTTCAACCCGACCATCTCAAGCAAGGCTACGATACGCTCGTTCGCTTCCTTTGATGGCACGCCGTAGAACTGCGAGAACATCCACAAATTTTCGCGTACGGTTAAAAGTCCATAGCCTGAGGATTCGCCGCCTGAAACCATGTTGATGCGCGGGCGCACGGACTCTGGTTCAGCGTGGACGTCTGCTCCTGCAACGCGCGCCCAGCCCGAGGTCGGAGAAAGAAGCGTGGTGAGGACTTTGATCAATGTTGTTTTGCCAGCGCCGTTCGGGCCGAGCAATCCAAAAAGTTCGCCGCGTTCCACGGTCAAACTTACATCCTGCAATGCGATGAGTTCCTTGCGGGTTTCTTTTTTGCTTCCGCGCAGTTTGTAAATTCGACCGAGGTTTTTCGTTTCAATGGCAAGTGAAGTGGACATGTATTCTCCTTAAAAAAGGCTAATAAAAAGCGTTGTGTAATCGTTTGGACAGCGTAGGGTGAGCGTCAAGCAGGTTTTGATGACGCGTGATAAAGTTACATTCGTAAGGTGATTTCTCTTCTCCTCCTTTGTAAGAGAGAGCCGCGGTCGGCGCCGCGGCTCTCGCAATTTAACGGAGCGAGAGAAGTAGAATGTACGTTCTATTTTACTACGGATTTTTTAGCGGGGAATATAAAAAATGAACCACAGAGATCACAAAACTCACTGAGATTTTTTAAAGTCTTCCTCCGTGAACTCCGTGTGCTCTGTGGTGAAATATTTTGGCTGCCTGCAAAATTATGTTTCAGGTAAAATCCACCCCATGACCAACGAAAAAGAATATCTCCCCAAACGCGCGCTGTGCATCCATGCGCATCCTGACGATCAGGAATTTAGTGTTGCTGGAACGCTTGCCAAATGGGCCAAAGCGGGATGCGAAATTATATCGGTAGTAATTACGAGTGGAGATTCAGGTTCAAACGATCCGAGCAAAGGAGCGGAGTATAAATCTGAATTGGCGAAACTTCGCGAAGGCGAACAAACCGCCGCGAACAAGATTATCGGTGTGAAAGAAACCATTTTCATGCGCCACCCTGACGGTGAACTGGAACCGACCATTGCCTTGCGCAAGGAACTCACGCGCATCATCCGTCAGCATAAACCTGATGTGGTGATCACGGGCAACCCCGAAGCCTGGTTCTATGGAAATGAATACATCAATCACCCCGACCACCGCGCCGCGGCACAAGCCGCCTGCGAGGCTGTTTTCCCATCAGCGGGGTCAAGGCTTATTTTTGCCGACCTGCTCACAGAGGGATTCGAGCCGCACGAAGTCAAGCGGCTGTACGTCCACGGGACGGATAAACCCGACACCTGGATCGACATCTCCGAAACAATGGAGGTCAAGATCGAATCGCTGCAACAACATGCCAGCCAGATTCCCGTTGACGAAGTCGGCAAATGGATGCGCGATTGGGCAAAAGAAGATGCAAAAGATAAAGAGTTTGAATATGCTGAGTCGTATCGGGTAATGATCTTGAAAAATGAGACTGAGCACGAAAAATAATAAATACAGACGATGGACGACAAACCACAGACCACGGTCAATTGTCCATCGTCTGTGGTTTTAAAAGAACCAGTGACCCAGCAACGCCGAAGCCAGCGTCATGCTAATGTTATCAATATCCTTATAATGTAAGGTCTCAACCAACGCGCCAGCCAACGCAATCCCTGCGATCGGCAAAAGATAACTTGTGAACGCGCCTGTGAAAACACCTGCTGCCACAAAAATATAAATAACCACAGCTGACATGATAAAGCCGCCAAGAAAGACGCCGAGCGTCCCCGCCACAGACTTATCCTTGCTCCACGGCAATTTGGCAGAAACGAAGCGCCGCCCCACAATATCCGCAATGCCATCGCCGCCGCACATCATCATCAACGCGATAATACCAATCGGGGAATCCTTCCAATAGACCAGCGTCAACACCACGAACATGATCCCGTAATACAGCGGACCGCGCAAAATCTCCTTCGGGTCACCCGTACGGGACATGGCATCCACCGAAGCCTTATCTTTAATCACGCCCAAACCGATCAACGCAAATTGGACTGTGATGGCAAATGGCACCAACGCCGCTAGCCAGCGCGCAGAGGGATCGTCATTAAACAGTAGCCAGCACAACACAAACAATGGACCTGTGCCAATATGAATGACTTTACGACTTAGTTTGCTGTCCATCCAACCGCGATGGGCAATGTAATCCATTGAGCGTAAAAACAGCGTGGCGAGCACAAAGGTAATAATAAGGGCAATGAAGTTGTTCAAGAGAAACTCCTTTAATGGGTTGCAAATAATTCATGCAATCTCCCCACCTCAATTAAGACGGTTTTCAATTGAGACGATATCTTACTCTCCCGTTGAGAGAGGATAGGGTGAGGGTGTTCGATAGTTTAACCCGAATTTGAGGGAAAGGTTATTGGCATAGAATCGTGGGGTAAAAACCCTACTCAGCACTTGAAAGCCTTTCGGGCTATTGGAAGAGTCCGCTTGAGCGGACTTCTAGGACTTCAGCCCGTCGGAACACCTCCCCCACGATATGAATAAGGAGTCCGCCTGTATTCGAGCATTCGTGGCCTATTCGCGGATGGTGATTTGGGAAGGAGATGAGTCAAGGGGTTGTTTAAGAAAAGTATTCTTACATGCCATAAAATTAAAACTCAATATATTTCCGTTGGCACAAAATATTCTAGAAGGTATAATTTGTGTGTTGAAAAACATGTCTTTTACTCAAAAACTTTGGTTATTATTTTTTAGCGCAATTGCATTAATTGCAGTGAGTATTTCAATTGGTTACATGTACATCATAACGCTAGGGTTTCCAAAACAATCTTCTACAAAAACCAATTGTGTCTTAACTGGGTCGGGTGAATGCTTTCAGCCAGAGAGTTTCTCCCAAACACAGGTAACTCAAACAAATTCTACAGTGTCGAATTCTTCCAAAGATATTATTTCTCCTACCTCTCAGCCAGCATCAATCAATTTTGAAGTCACACCTACACTAATTTTTCCAATAACCACTCCTATATTTCCTATCGCCATTCAAACAAACACTCCAACAACAGAAAATCTAGTTTCAAACTCTGTTAACATTATTCTCGCTGAAGATTGGCGAGAATTTCCAATCATACCCAACCTTTCTCCTAACGCTAAAAGAATATTAACAAACGCCATATCAAATAGCCACCTTGACTCACATACTTTTGTTAAGGTTGGGGATTGTCATATGGAGAGTGGTATTTTTTTAAGTGGATATGTCACAGGCTCCTATCGTATACCCGAGGGTTTGGAAAATACTGTAGATTGGTATTCACAAAGCATAGTGACAGACAACATAACTGCAGTTAGTGGTTATGGGATTAATACGGTTTTAGACCCTGCTTATGCATTCACGAAGGGGCATGAGCAATGTCTTATTAATGAAACCCCATTAGATTGCGAGTTGCGGATAAGACAACCTAGTATTGTATTAATTGCAATGGGTACCAACTGGATACCTAATGGAGAGGAAAGTTTTGAAAAACATTTAAGAGTCGTTGTTTCTCGAATACTTGAAGCAGGAGCGCTTCCTATTCTTGCTACAAAAACAGACAATCTAGAGGGCAACTGGAAGATAGATCGCGCAATTACTCAGGTTGCAATCGATTATGACATACCACTAGTAAATATTTGGAGGGCTATGCAGGATCTACCAAATAAAGGATTACGATCTGATGGATTTCATTTGACAGGGGATGGATGGCTTCGAAATAGTTCCACATGGCTTAAAACACTTGAGAATATCTACCAAATAGTATCGCAATAAGGAGGAAATCTAATGAATCGTTTGGGGTTTATATTTATGACTTTGTTAATAGTAAGCTGTCAAATTTCAAACAGTACTCAAACTATATCTCCTGATGTGGAAATCTTCTTCACCCCAACCCTTAGGGAAAATTACACTTCTACACCTTTACCCGTTTACATTTCAACTTCAACATTTATACCTACTGTACAATTAACCCCTACGCCAGATACTCGGCTTACCTCTCGTTATTGGAGGGAGTGGGATTCTGTTCCAAAACTTTCCCAAAACGCAAAAAATATTTTACATTTGGCAGTTGAAAATTCAGAACTTGATTTACATACATTTAGTAAAGTCGGTGACTGTCAAATGACATGTGAGACCTTCTTAGGTGGGTATGCAAATGGAAAATATCCTATTCCACCAGAGTTCGAGGAAACCGTTGTATGGTTTTCTGTAAGCATGACTGCAAATAACGTAACTGCTGAGAGGGGTTTAGGAGTGAGTTCAGTTTTCAATCCCATGTTTGCATCATCTGCGGGTTACACCCAATGCTTAAGAAATGAGACACCACTAGACTGTGAATTGCGTACCCGCCGCCCCATTATTGTACTAATTGGCATGGGCACAAACTGGATACCTAACGCTGAAATTAGCTTTGAAAAATACTTAAGAAGGATTGTTGACGTCATACTAGAAACTGGCGCGCTACCGATTCTTGCAACCAAAGCAGATAATGTAGAAGAAAACTGGAAGTTAAATGAGGCAATTGCACAAATTGCTTACGACTATGATTTACCTCTTGTAAACGTATGGCGTTCCGTTCAAGATTTGCCTGGGCGCGGAATAGAGAGAAAAGTTTATTTAACTCCTGATGGTTGGTTGCGGCGTAATTATGTTTGGCTTGCCACATTAGAAAATATTCGCAAAGAAATAGCACAATAATTCAACCATCTGTCCCATGCTATAATTGCACACTTTTCTAAAACAAGGAGGTTTTATGCGTACTAAATCTTTTCTTCTGTTTAGTTTTAGCTTGATTCTTTCTGCCTGCGGAGCATCTGCAAGTGGCGGAGCGACAACTGCCGTCGAAGGCTACATCACCGCCCTTGCCGCCAAAGACCAAGCCGCCCTCATCTCCAACTCCTGCGCCGACTGGGAAGATGATGCCCTGATCGAATTCGACTCCTTCGCCCTTGTCGAAGTCACCGTGGACGGTATGTCCTGCACCGAAGCAGGCACCGATGGCGACAAGACCCTTGTCAACTGCACCGGCATGCTCAATATGAGCTACAACGGCGAACCCCAGTCCCTCGACCTCGCCGACCGCACCTACGAAGTCATAGAGCAAGATGGCAATTGGCTCGTGTGTGGCGTACGCTAAGAACTAGTTGGTGGTGGGTAGTTGATAGTTGACAGCAAAACCCACTACCAACCACCAACCGTCAACCACCAACCCAATGAAACGCCTCTTTTCTCGAGAGAATTTTCTCTCCCTCCTCCTCTGCCTCATCCTCATCGCCCTCGTCATCTTCACCGCAGACTCGAGCCCCACATGGATCTATCAAGGCTTCTAAATGGCGCTTGAAAATATTCTGATTCTCGCCGCTGCCTCACTCCTTTGGGCAACAACCTTCCGCCGCCATGGCAGAACGTGGTTCATGCTCATCGCCAGCGTCGTCGTCATCTTCTGGCTGCAACCCGCCCTCCCCATCCGCGGCGCCGATTTTTGGATTCCCGTCGCCACCCTCATCATCACAATTTTCAGTTGGTATATCACCGCCAATGAAGAAGCGCGGGGCAACAAAAAAAACTGGTTCGTCCTCGCCATCGTCGCGGGCATCGTCCTGCTCCTCAACCTCTCCCGCTTTCTTCCCGCAGACTTTCAACTCTTCACCGCCTCGCGCCCGCCCCAACTCGAAACGACTCTCATTATCTTTTTGATAACAGGACTGACGCTGTTGGTTTTATCTCGTCTGACGCGTTTCAGCGTTTCTTTCTTAACGGTGAGTCTGATCCTAACCATCGGGCTTTTTCTACTCATCAAGATTCCCGCCCTATCGCTCTGGCTCAGTTCTTTCCTGCGCACACTCTCCGGTCAATCACTGACCAACGTCTCCATCAACGACTTCCGCTGGTTGGGATTCTCCTACGTCGCCTTCCGTCTCATCCACACCATTCGAGATAAACAGTCAGGAAGATTCCCCGCTGTGGATGTGGGCGAATTCATCACCTACGTCATCTTCTTCCCCGCCTTCACTGCCGGACCGATTGACCGCTTAGAACGGTTCACGAAGGACCTCCGCGCTCCCTTTGCTGGCCTGACACTCGATACGTTCTACCCCGCAGGTCAACGCCTACTCCTTGGCTTGTTCAAAAAATTCGTCATCGCCGACGCACTGGCACTCATTGCATTAAACGACACGAGTGCAAACCAAGTCACTTCCACGTTCTGGATGTGGATCATCGTCTATGCCTATGCCTTCCAAATTTACTTCGACTTCAGCGGCTACACCGATATCGCTCTCGGCATCGCGCAACTGCTCGGAATCAAATTGCCCGAAAACTTCGCCTCGCCTTACCTCAAACCCAACCTGACCCAGTTCTGGAACAACTGGCACATGACCCTCACGCAGTGGTTCCGCGCATATTTCTTTAATCCCATCACCCGCTGGCTGCGCTCCTGGCAAAAACCGATGTCCATCCCGATGATGATTCTGTTCACCCAAGTCGCCACCATGCTGTTGATCGGCTTCTGGCACGGCGTGACGTGGAACTTCACTCTCTGGGGTTTATGGCACGGGCTGGGACTCTTCATCCACAACCGCTGGAACGACGCCACCAAAGCCAAAGCCGCCGCTTGGGCGACCACGCCCACAAAACAAGCCGTGTTGAATATCAGCGGCATCTTGATCACCTTCCACTTCGTGGCTATCGGTTGGATATTCTTCGCCCTCTCGTCACCCGTCACTTCGTGGCAGGTGATTCAAAAACTTTTCGGCTTATAAATCTTATGACACCCCTTCGGGGTTGAATTTTTATCATTACAAAATCTACAATCATTTGACCCCTACGGGGTCATAAATGTGCCAATCCCGAAGGGATGAAATGATTATAGAATCGCGCAATTCAGTAGACCAAATCCCGAAGGGATGACATAGCAAGTACCGACATTATGAATCAAGAAATCAAACTCAACGTCCTCATCAAGGGACTGCTCCTATTTCTCATCTTTAATCTCGTCATCGCCGCGTGGCAGCCGGGGGTTGGACAGTTTTCGCTGTACAACAGTATCTTTCCCGGGCGGGAGCGATTGCCCTTCGGTGAGAATCCAAAACAATCCTACAACCTCAGCCTGTTCGATCTCGACGCGATGTTCGCCTCGCATGTCATTGATGGCACACCAAAAGCGGACTCGGAATTCCGCGTCATAATTGTTGGAGATTCCTCGGTGTGGGGCACGTTGCTTAAGCCAGAGGAAACGATTGCGGGGCAATTGAACGCGGCGGATATTTTGGCTTGCGGAAAAAATGTCAAAGTATATAACCTGGGGTATCCCACCATTTCGTTGACAAAGGATGTGATGCTCCTTTCACACGGAATGGAGTATGAACCTGATCTCGTTATCTGGATGACAACTTTGGACGCCTTCCCCATCGAAAAGCAGACCGCTTCGCCTTTGGCTGCCAACAACGAGGAAACTCTCCATAGCTTGGCAACCAGCTACCAGTTAAGAGTCGAGGCGAATGATTCGGTTGCGGAAAAATCCTTTTGGGGCAATACCATCGTCGGCAATCGTCGCGCGTTGGCGGATTTAATCCGCCTGCAAATTTATGGTGTGATGTGGGCCGCTACGGGCATTGACCAGTTCTATCCCGCTGAATATGAAAAAGCGCAAACCGATTTTGAAGCAGACGAAAGTTATCACGACCTGACCGCACCATTGAATGAAGATGCGCTTGCTTTGAATGTGCTGGAAACAGGCTTTCGTGTGGTGGGGGATACGCCGATGATCTTGGTAAATGAGCCTATGTTAATAAGCACAGGGACGAATAGTGACATCCGCTATAATTTCTTTTACCCACGTTGGGCGTATGATGACTACCGTGAAATGATGAACGCGTTGACGCAGCAAAATAACTGGCAATATGCAGACTTGTGGAATGTGATCTCTGCGAATGAATTCACGAACAGTGCCATCCACCTAACGCCTGCGGGAGAGAAATTGTTAGCAGAAAATCTCGCGCCGTATATTTTTGAAAATTGTAAATAGACGATGGACCGTGGTCTGTTGTTCATCGTCCATAACAGGAGTGTGAATGAAGGTTCGATCTATATTGTTATCGTTTATTGTTTTGCTGGCGGCTTGCACAAGCGCGCCTGAAACATCACAAATTCAGACAGAAGCGACAACTGAGACAGAAATTAATATCATTGAGACAGCAACTGAAGAGATGGCAACACCTACTGAAATTACTGCCGCCACGCCACACCCCACTCTTGCCGCGAATGAATGGAAAACTCTGCCGATCATCCCAACGGTGAGCGACGCAATGAAGGAAGTGTACAAGCGCGGGCTTGAAATGGGCAACGACCCGAATGCATTTTCCAAAGTTGGTGATTGTCAAACCAATACGGGCTTTTACCTCGTAGACTTCGACCATGAAGGCTGGTATGGTCTCGGCGAAGAGTATGCGTACCTGCAAGACACGATAAATTATTATGAAGGTTCGTACTCGCGCACCAGCCTCGCCATGCGTGACGGGTATAATGTCGCAGCGATTTTGACTCCGCTGCGAGCTGACCCGAAGCAATGCGAAAAAGGTGAAACACCAATTGCTTGCGAGTTTCGGTTGCACAACCCCAGCATTGCGATCATCAGCCTCGAAACAAATTTCAATGACCGCCTCGCAGATGATTACGGCAAGTATATGCGTCAGATCATCGAATATTCTCTTGAGCAGGGTGTGGTTCCCATCCTTGCCACGAAAGGCGATAATCTCGAAGGCGATGACAGCATTAATGCAGAGATTGCCGACATTGCCGTAGAATACGACATTCCGCTCTGGAATTTATGGGCGGCGCTCCAGCCTCTGCCGAATCAGGGGCATGACACCGACCTGAACGACGGTTTCCATCTTTCGTTTTCGCGCAATTTCTTCGACCAGCCCAAGAACATGCTCAGTGGCTGGCCGTGGCGCAACCTGACAGCTTTGCAGGCATTGGATGCGGTGAGGCGAGGGTTGGAAAGGCAGTAAAAAGTGGCGAGTGATCAGTAACGAGCAAATACATTTGGCTTTTGACCACCGACCATTGACCACGGTCTACCGTCCACCGTCTGCGGTCAGATACACCCGTAAATTACAAACATCAAAGGAAAACGATCCATGACAACCGAAATCACCTCCACTCTCGCAAAATTCATTGCCGAAAAAATTCTCAAACAGCCGAATAAAGTTATCAACGCAGATGAAGCCCTCATCTCCAGCGGATTGATCGACTCGTTTAGCCTGATGGATCTGGCTCTCTTCATTGAAGATACCTTCGGCGTCCGCGTCGAAGACACCGAATTGAATGCAGAGACGTTTGATAATCTCACCCAGCTTGCTGCTTTAATTTCTTCGCGCAAGTAAATTTGACCACAGACCACGGACGATTGACCATGAGTTGTTTGTCCGTCGTCTGCGGTTAATCGTCTAATCATGACCACTCTCTCCACTCTTCTTCAACGCTCCTATCAGGAAGTACCTGACAAGACGAGCATCATCATGCAACATGCGGGACAACCTGACAAGCCGCTCACCTATCGTGACCTGATTCATGGCGCGAATCGTTTTGCATTGACCTACGCCCGCGAAGGAATCAAACCCGGCGAGGTGGTCATTTTGATTCAACAGCACGGCGAGGACTTGGTCTATGCGTTTTGGGGAGCGATCCTGCATGGCGCGATTCCATCCATTATGCCGTTCCTAACCGAGAAACTCGCGCCCGAAAAATACCGCGCCGACCTTGCTTCATTGATTTCCATCACCAAGCCGACAACCATCGTCACGTATCCAGAGTTTGAGGCAGAAGTCCGTAGCGCACTGACTGAGGGCGATTCGGTGAAACATGTGATTCTTGCCAACGCAATCGAAGCGGAAACCGAACCCAATTTTGAAACTCTGCAAGGATTCAAATCTTCTCCCGAAGACATTGTCGTCCTTCAACATTCCTCTGGCACAACGGGTTTGCAAAAAGGAGTGGCGCTTTCGCATCGCGCGGTGCTCAACCAACTCAACGCCTACAGCCAAACTTTGCGTATTGACCCTGCGCAAGATGTCATCGTTTCGTGGCTGCCGTTGTATCACGACATGGGCTTCATCGCCTGCTTCCTCATGCCCGTGCTGCTGCGAGTTCCACTCGTCAATATGTCTCCGTTCGATTGGGTGCGCGCTCCGTACAAATTACATCAAGCCGTTTCGCAATATAAAGGCACGCTCACATGGCTGCCAAATTTTGCCTTCAATTTTTGCGCACAAAAAATCCGTGAGCGCAACCTCGAAGGCGTGGATCTTTCTTCGTGGCGCGCCATCATCAACTGTTCCGAACCTGTGCATGTGGAAAGCCACGATCTCTTTTTTGAAAAATTTTCATCACACGGCTTGAACGTGTCC
>Ga0209277_10000646_pt1 | contig 17466 bp, 25 predicted proteins | sample JI81AbrownDNA_FD_187503 | JGI IMG/M metagenome (GOLD analysis project Ga0209277, IMG submission 187503) | Wastewater effluent complex algal communities from Wisconsin, to seasonally profile nutrient transformation and Carbon sequestration -... | ecosystem: Engineered > WWTP > Effluent > Algae... | reverse complement strand
CAGGGTAACACCTGTCCATATGCCAACTATTTTTTTTATTCCATTATTAAATAGATGTACATTATTTAAATGGAAGTCGGAGTATTGTAATCATGGCAAATGAACTCACTGTGTTAACACCACCTGCAAAAGTTATATCTGCAGATGACGGCGTCATTACGGCGGAAAGCCCTATGACACAAGATGAATTTGAACTATTGAATAAGCTACTTATTCAGATACGTACAGGCGTGTCCGATTATGATTGGGTCCCCAATTACTACGAGAACATAGCCAATCAAATGTTAGCACACACGCACGCGCTATGTGAAAAATACGCCCTTCCAACTACAGGTGGTCGCTACTATGTCATTGCTCTGGAAACAGGCAAACATTTACAGTGGTGGTCAGAAGCAATGTTAGATCGCATGGGGTACGCTCCAGCGATTGGAGGTCAATAATGAGTGCACCAGAATTCTTCGCTAAAGCTGAAGATACGTTAAACCGCGTCAACCGTAAAGGAGTTTTTGAAGATATCGAAACGGTCTATGATGACTTAGTTCCGTATAAATCCGTATTAGGTGGATGGCTGACGTTGAAAACAGATAAGCCGGGCGTAGACATGCGCTCGTACTTTGAAGATGAACGTCAAGCGCAACAAGCTATACGTTCAGGCAGTGGTCGTCCCGTGTTTTCTACATGGCTTAAAACAGAGATGTTGCCTACAGATTTGTTGTTAGCCGTGCGCAAAGAAATAGAAGATCGTAACTCTATATTCACATTGTCTATTTGGACAATGCCCGATGTAGAGGCGTTACGTCGTTCACAGAAAGATCTGTTAAAGTCTGATGTGATTTGGTCACCCGGTATGTCTTACGATTTACTACGTGTACAGAACGGCAATTACTGTCATGTGCAAGTACGCCCAAGACGTATTGTGTTGCATCCTGATGGCACGTTGAAGTTCAAAGACCCTTATGAGTTTTTGATTAAGGTGTTTGAAACTCCGGCGCACCCTACCTATCTGGAGTTGATTAACCAACGTGTACGTGCATGGAGTAAATAACATGTCAGTTCAATTAATTGAAAACAAATTAACGAACGAACGTGGGTATCAAGCACGATGGAAAGGTAAGACTAAATATTTTTCTTGCCGCAAAATGGGTGATCACATTGCTAAAGCCAAAGCTATTATGGCGGAAAAAGCCATGTTAGATGCCGCGCCTTATACGGGTGGTGCAATGCGTCGTGGATGCAACACACATCGTTCACGTATCCGCACAACTGCGGGTCCCAATGGATTAATTTTCTTATGGAAGCAATCATCGTCTGGTACATATTTCCCCGTAATACGTGGGCATTATAGACGACACGATGGTATGGCAACTAACACGGAAATATCCATCCACAGACACGGCGTGTATGGCGCATGTCTACGTATACATCAATGCAAAGTAGACCACGGTTATCCCTGTATGCCAGCCGGAGAATTGGCGGATATTGTGTTGCAATGGCTTGTTGACACAGCTAGGCAGCATCCCAATAACCTGTCAATTTACGATGTTCCAGATATTGACCCATATGGAAACTTATACGTGGATAACTTAGAAACAAAAACAATCATGGTGGTTGGTAATACCATTCCTTCTGTTAATGTATTAAAGCAAGGAGAAACATTTTACAGTATCCGCTGGATAACTGCAGTAGGTGATAATTTGAAACGTGCGTTAGATGCTATTACGCACGATGTAGATACATCCACACGGGCGCAACGCTTACGTGCTGCAGATATGTTGTTGTTAGTTGCGTTGAACAAAGAGGTAGATGCTTACTTCGTGCCTGTAGGCAAACCGATGGCAGCTATCGTTCAGAAGGTGTTTACTGAGAACGAGCTACCATTAGTGCATTGCGGTAAAACCGTAGAGCATGGTTACACAATGCTCTACAAATAACGACGGGCATATAGCACAGACGCAATGTCTGTGCTATATGTCGTTATCAAATACAGATGGGTTATATTCCATGGCACACGCCATTTTTTTCTGAGGATTTTTCAATGAGCCAAGTTACAGCGTTACATTTATCTACATGGGTAAAGTCTAAGTTATTTGAATTGGGTGAGATTACGATTCAAACCCATGTAAAACATTCGACCTATATCAAAGAAGCACTTATGGATATATTGCTCAAGTGCAACATAGTGTTTGGCGAACAACTAGGTACTGCTATTTTTGAAGCATGGCAAACTGAAATGTTTAACTCCGACATGTCTTCACGTTATGCGGACGATGGTCGTGCGTTAAACTACCACAACATGGCACATGTGGTAACCATGTTAAAACGTATGTTTAATGATAAATCCGTAAGTAGTGAGTTTTCACAAATCAACAATGTGGGTTATAGTAAGCTCATGTTGGCTATTATGTTTCACGACATATTCCATAGTCATGGCGTAGTGGATGATGTTCAAAACGTGACGGCTGCTGTAAATTATTTTTATGCGCGCCGACAATGTGTACGTGGTGGAATTGCCAGTGCGTTAGGGTTGCCTATACGTGAACGCGTAGCTGCACATGATTTTATTTCTAGCTTATTAGTGTCACCTACTATGTTGCGTTTAAACGTGACACAACAAAGTAAGTTAATAGAAGATCATTTTGGCCAATTACATGTAACGGACTATTTTGATGATGTGTGTCGTGCTATTCAGTACACGCAGTATCCTTATTTAGAAGGCGGTGTGTTTGATAAACTGCCAGCATATTTACGTAAAATCCGTGAATATGACATGACATCTATGCTCAGTGATGATTGGTATCAACAAATCTATGAAGGTTTGTTTTTAGAAATGAACAAAGATACCCAGACATTAACAGCTGATGACTTTATTCAGTTCTGCACAAACCAACATAACTTTATAGCGTCTTTAGATACAGTGATCACTAAAGAACAAAGATTGCTTATGATGGAGCGTACTATTTTTGTCACACTACTTGCCCGGAATGGGCATAAAACTTTAAAGGAAATTTAAATGGATGCATTTCGTAAGTCGGTGGAGTTTCAGCCGATCTGTATTACGCCTAACGTAGGTGGTGACCGTTATTTTTCGGAGCGTTCTGTAACCGAAGTATTTGCGCCACACGCATGCTTGATGCAGAACATTGCACATGGTCGTGTAACGGGTGAGTATGGTCGTCCGCCCGAACTAGATACACTCATGGGTGTAGCGTTACTAAAACGACAACTAGCTGTAGCTATCGAAAATGTTGGTTTTAAAATCATCGACATGTCATTTCAAATACGGCTTAATAATGGCGCGCGTTATGTCTATCCGCAAGCCACGATTGAATACTGTGGACCCATGGGTGCAGACTTGATGTTGAACATTGATCAAGTCGTATTTGTTCCACGTATGTTGGTGGATAATGGGGGAACGATTCATGCCGTATCCCGCATCATTACATGGGATGCTGTTTTACAATCTTAACACATGGCCACTGATGGCGTAGAAGACTGAGGATTTTTGTATGGACAATGTAGTGGGAATTAAAAGTAAGAAGCCAATCTCCGTGGAATCCATGCATCGCGATGCTTTCATGGAATCGGTTTACCGTATTGAACAAATGGGCTATCCGCCTGAAATAATGTCTCGGGCAGCATGTATCACAATCAAAGACATGTTGAGTCCAGACACGCGCTTTAACTTGTCTATGGTGTCACAGCCATTTACATTAGAGCTGTACACATCCGTGACCAGTGACCCAGCTAAGTCGCTATTATCGCTCGATTTGATTTACACTGTAAACAATAAGCGCTGTCTTATATGGACGTTAGAAACCGATAACGTGCATCATCACACCGAAGACGGCAGTAGTTTGTTTCAAGGTCCAGTAGCTGAAATGATGGTCGGTATGGCTGTGCCTGCCATGGCCATGTTAGAAGATAGTAAGCGAATGGATTTAGCGGAGAAGATGAAAGGCTACAGCTACATCAGCGGTTTTGTTTTGGGTGTGTTAAACCGCAACGGCTATCATTTAAAAGGATTGGGTATTGTAGCACATCTGCAGCGTGCCGCTACAGAGACGTTGTTGTTCCATCCCGATACACGTGAATCTGTGCGCATTGTGGAATATGGTTGTGAGTTTGTACGGATGTTATTGAATGAATCAGACGATGGGGGTTTGCAGTAATGGGTAATGTTGTAGATGTGCAAGATGAGTTGTTCTTAAAACAAATGGGTGTACAGTTGCGTCGAGCGGCAGAGCAACGTGCATCGGAGTTAGATGAGATAAAGAAATTTAGTTTCTCTGCTCCCATAGTGACTGTCATAGAGCAGTTAGCGGGTGAGTTGTATAACCGCATGATAAATCAAAAAGACGTATTGAACTTTATAGGTATCCGTCACGCATGGATCTATAATGTCACAAACGACCGTGAACATAAGCTAAAATACTGTAAAATACAGCTTTGTGATTTATCTGCAATTCCTAACACGGGTGTTAACACGCAAGGCGAAATACGTGGACATGAAATGTTCAGTATGTCTTTGCACTATGGCTATCCTACCTATTGGGAAGGTATAAATGCATTAGATGGTAATGTAATCCTAGAGAAAGCCACTAAACTATTTGAGCCATTTGCAGATGACTTTAATTGTGGTTGTGGTACGTTGCTAGCCTATTTAGAATCGTTGGTAAATGTATTCCAGACCGAGGGGTATGTCTTCTATGCCTATTGGGATAATAACGATACCACCGATATCTACAATGGCCGTATAACGTTTTATGCGGTACGTAATGATGTCTCAATAGCCATGACCGTACATGGCGAACGTTATTTGAAACACTTGACTATTTTAAACACTCCAAAACCAGACACTGAGGTACAAACAACATGAAACAATTACCCCCTTTGGTTATCGTACATGGTAACTGCATGGATGGAATGGGTGCTGCCGTATGCGCCTATATAGCTTTAGCAGAGTTAAACGTAGAAATTATTCCGGCTTATTATGGCAATCCGCCACCTGACGTCACCGGTCGTGATGTACACATTTTTGACTTTAGTTATCCGCGCAATGTGTTGTTAGACATGCATGAAAAAGCTAAATCTCTAAAGGTAATTGATCATCATGATTCGGCACAAAAAGATTTAGCGGGGCTAGAGTTTGCACATTTTGATCAAACAAAATCAGGTGCGGTGCTTGCGTGGGAATACTTTAACCCCGGTGAAGAAGTCCCATTGTTGTTGCAGTATATTCAAGACCGTGATCTGTGGCAGTGGCGGCTACCACAGTCGCGTGAAGTAAACGAAGCATTACGGATGTGCATTAGCTGCACTTTGGATGAATTTGAAATCGATATGGTAAAATTAGGACAGCTTATCTGTGGCGATCCTGTTCCTGAAGAACAAGTAATTCAACGTCTTGCTTCTAGTGGCAGTGTCGTTTTATCCGTAAAGAACCAATTCATTGAGCACTGTGTGCAACACAGTTTTTATCTGACAGTGCCATTAATAGATGGCAATATAACTGTGTTAGCTGCATTTGCACAAAATAAAATTGGGAGTGAAGTAGGTGGCGAATTAGCTAAGCTATCGCCATCGGGATGCGGTATGGTAATTACTTCGCCGGGTAGTGACAATGGCAGTAAGTTTGGGCTTTCGCTACGCGGCGTACCTGACACAGATGTGGCACAACGTGTGGCTAAGCACTATGGTGGCGGTGGACATTTGTGTGCTGCAGGCGCAGGGATTACTTTAGAGCAATTTCAACAACTCATGTCCACGATGACTATGTCTACCAGCGCAGAGCCAGCATTATGATTGCTGTACGTGCCATTGTACTTATGTTCCTTATATTGTTCTCTGGCAATGTTGCCGCACATGGTAGTGTACATCCATCATGTGCCGGTATATTGAAAGAGGATAATCCTTCGGGATATAACGCATGTATAGACAGACAGCAACGCGTTTACGATGAATGCACAGCTAGCCCTATCTGCGCACGTGAACGCGCAGCGCAGCGATATAGAGATAAGCAATATGCTTATTTCACGATAGTGCTTATCACACTCGCTGTAGTTTTAGTTATATTGAGTTAACCACTGCATATACCCACACCGCAAGGTGTGGGTATATGTCATCATTACACAGAAGGATACTTATCATGGTACAACAACCATCTAACGCCACACCTGCAACACACCGCACAGATCACCTTAATGAAGAAAACTATCGTTTACAAGAACGGATAGACAAAGCTTTTGTACTGCACATGATTGCCGATGTTACACCCTATGGCAACACTACGGATGGCGCTCTGTTTGAACTACAGTTGTCACTGCCGTTGTTGCCCGGCGTATGGTTATTAATCGGTGGTGATGGTAAAGACGGAGTATTGATGCGTGTGACGGATAAAGAGTATTTATACGTCACAGGTGTAGGCGCAGGTGAACGTTCAGCAATCGATGTTGTTGTGTATATAACGGCACATGTATTAGCGCACTATGCTCGCTACGCTGACTATCATGGTCACAAAATAAATCAGCTGTTACAATACATTCGTAGACCACCATCCGAGCGTATTCGCTGGTAACATAACACACAGCCACCCTAATCACGTGGCTGTTTTTTGAAGGATTTTCATTATGTATCATAAGCAATCAGACAATCTGACCGACCGCCAATACGCGTTGTTAAACACACGCTATCGTGCTATTCTGCGGTCTAAACTAACTCCTACGCTAAGTCGTACGTTGCTAGCGTTGTTACGTACTAAAATTCGTAATACGTACTTTGCCATGTACCGCACCACCGTGAGCTCCAAAAAGGAAATCCGTGCTGTGTTCCGTGACATGTCTACTACGACGTTTACCTTTACACAAACTCGAGCACATCGCGATATATTGATTGTCTGTATTTACGACAACAATAATCGTCGCTTACTAGACATTACTATTCCATTGTCTTTAGAAGAGTTTAAACACTACCTCTATTTGACTGTGGCGCTGGTAGAGTTCTATGGTGATGGGTGGACTAATCAGTACGCCAAAATACATGAGTATTCTGATCGTGGTATTGAGATAGCCATGTGGGATTCGCTTATACTGTTTATGGCTGCGCACATAGGTGGTGCGTCATGTGAGGTAGTGATTGATGTATTGTCGTCACGTGCTACGGTAGCTGTGGATGGTGATGTAGTGCGCTTTGCATTATCATCGTAATGCAATAAATCTCAGATACATATTACTTGAGTGAACCTGTTCGTATACCTTAGCCGATATACGAACTTAACCTCATCCTTTAAGGAGAACTATCATGGCTAACCATTTACAAAAAGCTGATGCCGCATTAATCAAATCATTGACTGCAAAGCTAGTGTTTGCAGATACAGTGCGGTTACCTGAACTCACGCAGCGCATCACTGACACATTGTGTCTAGTGGGCGATTTTCGGCTGGTAGTGTTGGAAGATAACCGTAAGGCTATTATTTTCGGATTAACAAACGAAAAATGCCGCATGGTTATTGGTGATCAAATATACATTGCTGTAGGCGATGTATTGAGTCACTTTGCTCAGCATTGGGAGTATCGTCATCTGATTCCCCGTCTCTTGGCTTTTGCTAAGTAAGTTAGAATAAAAGAAAGAGAGAAGTTATCACTCTCTTTCTTTTTTTGTTCTCTTTGGTTTTACCTTAGTTTACTTTGTTTCTGTTTGTACTAGAGACTATGGTTTGGATTCTACTAGGTCACTACCTTGTCGAGCACACTATACCGCAAATGGTATAGTGTGCGACAGCCGAAACAAAGTCGGTCTATATCATACAGCACTACTAAACATTTACACACAAGGAATAAATCATGTTATTGTATCATTACGCCACAGAAAAATTTGATGTGCTGGAAACACCTAGACGACACAAACCATTAACACCAGATGAAATAAAGACCCATGAAGAAAAGGCAGCTAAACGATTTGCAGTTGGTTTATATATTGATCATATTTCATTTTTCATAGAACCCGCACCGTTACAGATATTGGGAAAACTTTATATGGGACATGCGAACGCTATCTGGCAGCCAGGGCGAGTGTTTTATGAACACGTAGTCGATAGTAAAACCATTGGCGATTTTAAGTTTTCAGTAGATGCTACGCCGACCGATTTAATAGAACTATATGCGTTTGATAAAAAATATAAATCACCCACATCGACACAAATGCATCAGTATTTTGAACAGGAAGCCAAGCGTAAATGGCGTGCTGGGGAGTACGGCCAAAACAACGATGACTTTGAAAAAGTTGCTAAGAAATTCGTTGGGACAACTGAACAGGCTTATTTTGACGCCATCCCACATTTCACAGAATCAAACTGGGGACACTATGCAGCGATGGTAGTGCACGCTAAAATATATCCATCACAAGGGTATTGTAAACTATATCGACCGCCCCAGCGTGTTGTAGTGGGCGCTATATCGTCGGAATCACATGCCATTATAATGCCCACATGGGCCAACTGGTAACCCCTAGGAGTCCGTTATGTTACTGTATCATTATTCAAACGAACCTTATCCAGAACTCAAAACTAAACTAGCTCAAGGTGTTATGACACCTGCCATGATCCTAGAGGAAGACAAATACTCGGGCTTTCGTCACGCTGCATTCCCTAGCTATAAAGCCATCTCGTTATTACCTGACCCTATTCCATTAGACATCATGGGTGCGTTGTACGCAGGACATGATCACCATATTTGGATACCCGGACACACGGTATATGAGCACATTGTGGATAGTCGTAAAATCCCAAAGTTCATGTACCATATCAGTGAGACACCTGACGACGTCAAACAGATGTTTTCAGAATGGCCTGACAACCCAAGTAATGCAGAGAAACGCGCATACTTCCAATCTAAGTCTGCACGCAAATGGCGTACAGGTGAGAACGGTGAAGGTAATACAGAATTAGAGAAACACTTCGGCAAATATGTAAATGGCACACGTCGAGCCTATCTAGTCGCTATTCCATTATTCGATGACTACAATTGGACCCAGTATGCACCTATGGTTCCACATGTACAACTCAACCCTGAAGGCGGTGTATTACAACTCATGCGTCCTGCACGTAAAGTTATCATCGGTCCTGCTACAGCGCAGATACCTGTTATAAAGCCCATGTCGGCTAAATGGTAATCCATCTGTTTAGAGATGTACATTATTTAAACGACATACCGTCACAAGGAACCTAACCATGTTAAAACTATTCGAATTACCGTCCATTCCCGTGCTGCTGCAGTGGAGTTAAAATCAATTCAACAAAGCATGGTAAGTATCACTCAACAACTCGATAAGGTAGAAACCCGATGAAACATGAAACAAACTTCCATGGCGTTACATTAGTAAATCATGTCGCTGGTAAAACTAACAACCCCACATGGCAGGCTGCTGAACAACAAGCCAAAGTCATTGCAGGTGAGTATGATGAAGTCATTGAAGCGGTAGCTATGCGTCGCCTAGATAAGCTACGTGATGGCATTGCTGATTTATTAGTAACCGCATACGGCATGGCCAGTGTGCTAGGCTACGACGCTAATGCAGATATGGCTGCGGTGTTGCAATCACTGTTTACACGCTTTGACCGTACTGAGGAAGATGCTGCCAAAACTAAAATCAAATACATCGAACAAGGTGTAGAAACATCAACACGCATAACGCATGTGGGTCAAGATGTTTATTACATCACTATCTCTACGCATGATCAAATCAATACATCAAATGGTGAGACCGTGCCAGCTGGTAAGTTCTTGAAGAGCTGGCAATACAGCGACCCTGTGTTACCTGTACTCGATGCAGACATAACTGCAGAATTAGGTGTGGTGGAATCTAACTTGGGTATATTAGGTTATCGTCCATATGTCATTGCCAACGCTAAATTGTTTAGCGATATCCAGCAAGATGAGGATGTAGATAATGTCTAAGACATACCGAATTACAATTCGTACATTGAACATCCCACTGGCTAGAGGCGGTGTGCGTTTAAACACACATGAGTCTAATGTGGTTTGCAACGATGGATTTGCATTAAGCTGTGCTGCCATGGATTTTACTGATTGCTTTGGTTCAGACCATAGTGAAGGTAAACAGATCATTAGTTCACTGAAAGAATGTGTGCGTAAAGAAGCCATGTCTGTAAGTGAAACAAGTTTACGCAATACAGGTAAATTGCATATAGAGCATCCGTTATATGTTTTTGATATTGTACCTGTAGTAGAAGATTCTGTGTTATAGCTAGGGCAGCATATACCCCCACCACACGGTGGGGGTATATGTCGTTCACCACATGCGCACTTCATTTTTGGGATAATAGACAAAATCGGGTTCAGGTGTTACAGCAAACTGTACTACCCGTATGGTGTCGATGTTCCCCAAATAGCATTTCATCAAACGATGCATTCCATCCATTACCCACACGCCATCTGCTTCAACAATGATAGGGTATTTCAATTGAGCGTTACGAATACGCAAGAAGTGATTTACATCAAACTCCACCGTGACGCGGCCATCGGGATGTGTGGTAGATTCAAAATCCATCCATTTATCTATCGTGGGTTGAAACTGTGCCGTCTTAGCAACAATAACACGTTCCGCATCAGCCAATCGCCACAGTCGCTTGGTATCCCATCCAGCAAAGTGTCCATCTTCATATTGTCTGCTGTAGCTATTTGCAGTCAACAGACTATTAAACTCCCGCATTGTTTTTACAGTCTTGGTCACATGTCCTCCTAACGCATTCGTGGATGATTGATAACCACACGTCGTTCCACAAAGTAGTCATAGAAACTGACCATGTGTGTTCTACGTATTTCTGAAACAGGTTTCATAGATGCGTATTGTTGCGATGTATTGTCGTACACCCACCCATGCGTGCGTGTAGGAATGATTTCAAACACGTATACGTGCCCCAATGATAGTTTTACACGAGTTAGAAAAGGTGCTTGACGATCTAATGTAAGCACCCATTCCATTCCACCGTGTAAAACATCTATGTTTGTCACACCGTACTGTGTAAACAAAATATCTTTAACACCCTGTTCTATGGATGCTGCACGATCTAGCCACGCCGTGATAGGCATCAACTCGCCCGATGCATCTACCGTCGGACGCAATGGTTGTTTGTTAATGCCGCGTGTGTGATATAACAGTCCGGGTAGTTTGTCAAACATAGGCACCTCAGTCAAATGGAGGGATGTTGTGGCGACGTAATACGTTGGTTAGCGTATTGATTGTATCCCGCTGTTTATCGGTAACACCGATCAAACGCAGTACCTTGGCTTGATCGGTTTCCAGTAATGTAATAGCGCCATTACGTGCTGCCTCTAATGCCTCGTGTTGTTCTGCGGTTGGGTTATCTGTGGCAGGTGCACGATGTTCACGCACGGTAGGACTAAATCCAAAACGTTGTGCTACGGTTTCCGCTACGGCCTGTTTGATTTCTTCCAGATTCGCATAATCAGGCACTGGACCTAATGATAGCGATAGAACAATGTGGCTGTATTTAACTTCGCCTTGATCTGGAAACTTTTGAATGAACGTATCGGGTACGTAAATAACCTCACCATCATCGGATTGTAGCGTGATGATGTTAGGTTTATTAGCTGACTCCGCGGTAAAGTTAAATGGCAGTCCGCCAATAACTGCCCCCGCAGTAGCGCCCATTCCAAAATAGAAAACCTTATATACATCCTGCCCCAACTTGTAGATGTCTGCAAAACTACGCACAGCAATACAGGTATACAACTTGTTAGGGTTGGCTTGCCATGGTACAGAAAGAACATAGCGTCCTCGCGCGCCCAGTGGCGGTGTCTTTTTAATAGTTGGCATGTGTTACCTCACTCACTATAGCTAATCATAGCCAAAACCATGTAAGTAAATGCACCATAAACAAAAGCCAAGTATACGCGACTATTGCGCACTACACGCGTATAACCCACGGGGATGGCCGATGTCATGGTTAAATCTTTTGCATGTGATAACGCGGTGTTTAATGCAATAATAAAGTCTTGCGTGTTTTGCGTCATGCGTGCAAAGTCAGCTGAGCCACTATCGACATCCATGTAATCGGGATACTTAGTTGCAAATGAGTAATCAGCATTAACGTTGGTAGGGTTACCCACTGCCATAAACATCAACGAACGATAAAACGCCGAAGCCACTACAAGTTGTTGGTTGAGGAATGTAGATATGTTGGTCGACTGTGCGTATGTCTGCGGAATTAATGCAGTCGCTACAGTTTTCAATTTATTTACATTAGTCATGGAACCAAATAATGCAGGGTCGATAGTTGTCTCAGGCACCGCTACGTTGTTCCACAGCGGAATAATAACAAATTCATTATCGGCATATAGCGAAGGATAGATAGACTGCCATACCGTTAATCCGCTATTATCTGAAATGTAATCACGAATAGCGTTTTTGATGTTATCTAAATCGGTAGCCATGGGACCGTACAACGCCAAGTACCAATACGTGGTAATGGTAACTGTAGGGTTTGTTGGATAAACCCATGTGATCGGGTGAGCAATGGTCCGTGTAGGGAAATTACCCATTAACACATTCATGTTAGTAAACACAGCTGACGGCGTGATAGCCGCAATCTGTGCACCCACACTAGCTGGTGTGTTGTCTAATGTATTGATGTTGGCTACCGGTGGAGAGATTAAAATCTCATAGTCGTCGTACTGCGTTTGGAAGCGAGCATCGGAAAACCATACTTTGATTTCTAATAAAGTACCGCTGTCATTGTAGCGCCATTTAATATAATCTGGCATGCGCTTAGTGCTAGGCGAGCCATTTAGGATTTCATTAATCTCTACGTTTGTGATGTTAGCAAACTCGGTAGTTAATGCGGAAATGAACGCTGTTTTGTTAATGTTTGACGGAATGGTGCTGGCACTGTGTTGATCATACACCCAAGATGTAACTGCCAAAATGTGAGCAGCAGCTGCACTGGAGATTGTTGCAATAGTCCCTGTGTCATTTTTGGAACTAAATGAAATAAACTCTACAGCAGGATACGTGCTGGGCAATACGTAATTTGTTTGGTGGCGCGAGTACGATTTGGATAAATAACTTAGTTCGCCAAACGTGGCTGTTTGGCCGTCGGCATTATTTGCCAGTGCGGCAATGTTAGCAAACCCTTTAATGCTGTTCATAATGCAACCTCAAGTGAATAACTGTGTGTGACATACTATCTTTTTAAGGAGACCTACTTATGCCTTCCCCTGCGTTACTTCCATTTCTAAAAGAAATACTTCCCAATAAGAACATCATGCTTTCTTATTTTGACAGACATCGATTAACGACGCTGTTGTTAATATCCCACATCGTGTTTTTCTTTCTACTATTGTTCATGTCTGAACAAAACATTCAAAAAGAAACGGCGTTAATTGAATCCAAGCGTACAGCCGCAGCGTCGGCTGGGGCAATGGTGCAACTGACCACATGTCAGATGGATTTAGTTGTAGCTAAACGTGAAGCCGCTGCTGCCGACGAATCTGCAGACTACGCACAATCTGACTATCGTCAAGTAAATGGCGCACTAAGTGATTGTAAAGTAGCGCTAGAACAAAAAAGCGCTGTGCCATCACCTGTACCACGTCCCACTACACCGCGGGTAATACCGCACCCACCACGCCGTCTTGAAACGGACAATGTAAACTATCAACAAATGTTGGAGGGAGTATGATGCGTCCTTTATATTTAATTCTAGCGATTGTGTTGGCAGGCTGCGCGGCTGCACCTATTGCAAAACCATTACCTGCTATGGAAATGCCTCCACCACCTGTATTATCCATAGAGGCAAAAACAGATGCAAAAAAAGCTTATGTGGAATTGGCCAGCAGTTACAAAGAACTTCGCGCATATACAAAACAATTGCAGCGTGATGTAGATAGTAAACCTGCGGAATTAGCATGTCATGTTAAATTTGGTGATTTGACGTTACCTATACTGGGATTAGGAGATATTCATTTTGTCATCTTTAGTTATTGCGGACTTAAACCCTAACACATGGCGTGATACGCTAGTAACAACACTAGCGGCTATGAAGTTAGAAGGTGCCGATGTACACGGCGTATTTTACACAGACGGTGGATGCTTTCCATCACCACGTGGGATTGGTTATTGGGGGTTACATGGTTATCTGTACACTCACGATGAAGTTAAAATGGGGCATGGCTTAAAAGGATTTGTGCCTACGGCTAAGGGATATAAAGAATCCTCGTTGGGGCATAAGCACCCTGAAGTCGCTAATGTAATTCTGTATGCAGATGGCACAGGTAATGTGCCTGCACCGTCCACTAATAACGTGGCTGAACTATTAGGTGCTGTCTATGCATTTGAATTAGCCATCGATCTCAAACTAAAAAGTGCTCATTTCTTCTTGGATAGCAAATACGTTTTAGATGGCATGAAAGATGTCGAGAAGTGGGTGCGGAATGGATGGCGTCGTGCCGATGGCGAACCTGTCAAAAACTCGGATATCTGGAAACGGTTACATGCGTTACGTTTAAAGATGTTAGACATGATGACAGTTCAATTCACATGGGTAAAGGGACATAGCGGTGAGCTAGGTAATGAGATGGCCGATATGTGGGCTACTGCTGGACGGTACGCAGGACAACGTGATGATTTAGATCACCACAACGTCTTTCTATCTAGTCCTAAAAAGTATTGGCAGCCCGATAACGACTACCATCGTTTCTTTGCTGAATCGTATTGGTATTTCAATGCTACTGAACCTACGACTATAGATGGTAAGACAGTTTACCATTTAGGTAATCATGGTAAAGATAGATCTGACTTCGGTAAGCCTAAAGCAGAAACCACTATGTCAGTAGTGGCCATTCCTGCACCCGAGTCTACCTTAGAATTATTGCGTAGAGAATGTCACGCAATGGATGGTGACATCGGGTCTGTGTATACGGCGGTGTTGGGTACTGTATTACGTCCTATTTCATTTGGTAGATTAAATGCACATGGGTGTGCTTACCTAGGTAAAGAGCGAGATGGTTTAGACATCATTGATCCTGAAAAGCGTTTGTTAGCGCAAACCATGATGCCTACGTTTCAAGCTTATCGCGGTATGGATGAGCTATTGATATTGGAAAATGTGTTGCGTGAATTCAGCAGACCAGAGGGTTTAGGCGGTAATAAACGCCTAACGGACATCACTGGCCTACTGTATGAGGATGTAGTGGTTAAGAAGAAAACTGAGGTTAAGTTGAAACTGTCTAATGATGAAACGACATCGTTGGATGCCATAGCTACATACCACTCAAACACCAAGAACTGCGATGCTACGGCCAAAGTTGTATTGACTTCGGGGCTTGACATGCCTAAACGAAATACGCTATCGGCTTTAGCAGATCCTGACACAAAAGTCTATTTGATTACATGGCCAGAAGACTGCGCGTTGGATGCATTTCGTTACGCCACCATTATTACATCGCCGACGTTGGGTATGGGAATATGGGCTGGGGTCTATTCTAATTTCAGAATAGTTATTTAACATTTACCATGGGGAGATGGCTGTCATGAACCATCTATGGCTTAGTCTAAAACAACTCACGATGCACATTGGCGTGCTGCTTTTATCTATCTTTACGCCAAACAAGATAAAGCGAATTACGTACTTAACCACACTACATGCCCATCTGGTACAGGATGGCGTATTCCAGCAGGAGTTATTGGGAAAAGTAAATCAGACGTTACACATTGCTAAAGATGACGAGGCGTTGGCATTGCCGGCAACTATGCATACGCGATTGTGGGACGATGCGCAGATCAGACCTTTGTTTAAAGATACAGACTTTAGTACCACCGTGTGCTTACCTTTTGATGAGGCGCAGCGAATATCCGAAGAGCTAGTGGCAATGGCTCCTAAGTGGTTATGGTACGATGAATATCAGGTGATGGTTGTGGATACATTAAAGCTGTTCTACTGTCAACCCATCCGCTCAATGGATAGATCGCAACTGGTCGCACTTTGAGCAACAGACGGCATAGTGGGTGGCAAAACCACCCACTGTATGCTATTTTGCTTTAGAGAGAAACTCGCTAATCCGCGCACTGTTTTGAGTCATTACGTTAGCGGTCATCTGTACCGTGTGCACATGTGCAGCATAATACTCAACCTCTTCCCCAATACCCATCACGATGTCAGCCATGGCCTTACCTGTAATACCATTGGCTTGATACACTTCTGGACTTTGCTCCATTCGCAATATCAAACGGTCTAATAGATCGACTAAATCAGTTACCTTACCAGACACTTGTGCTGGCGATACTTCGGCTAATTGATTGGTTAGTTCTTCTAGTTGGACCGTCACTTCTTCCCATTCTTTTACACGACTAAACACTTCCGCAAATTCCATTTTAACCACATGGCTTTCTCCACGGAAGCACTCACCGACAGCATGCTTGGCTGCACGTATGCCGCTGCGATTTAACACAATCTTTTTTTCGTATGGATTGATAGCCGCGCGTGACATGGTATCGGGTGTAGACAGCAATAAACCAAAGTAGTTAATGGCCGGTTGAATAGCACGGTCAATTACGTTGTGTACAGCTTTTTGTGATTCATGTAATGCTTCAACCAATTCTAAATAGGTAGAAGACATGCCCGCAGGCACATGGATTTCACATGAGGATAATGTTACATAGTTGGTATCGCTAACTAATGCTTTGGTGTCTCGATTTCTTACAAAACCTACAAGCCCATTGTCGGTCAATGGCTTAGACATTTCAAACATAAATTCTTTCATGTTGTGCAAGTATGACTGAAGCGCAACAACACCGCTTCCGGTCATGCGACCAAAGCCAAAGCTGTCTGCTTCTAATGACACCACGTTATGTTGGTGTACGTATGAACTATCCATTATGCGTCGCCTTCTGAGAGTTAGGTTTGTTTATCATAAAATTAAATCCAAACGAGAATCTTCTGTATATAACCACGCCATTACGAGGTACACGATGTTTGAATTTCTAAAAACAATTACGCCAGCGCCATTTATACGTCCAGAATTAAACTGCGGATGTTTAACGGATATCCCCACAGGGCGCTATCACGTGGGCATACATGGTGAATCATTGTTGAGTGGTGGTTTATCACTATCTGAAGGTACTGTGGCAGGACCCAACCACTTTAAAACCACATACATGATTGAGCGCATGTTGAAAGCGTTAGATCGGTATGATAGTAGCACTGGGTTATTTTACTGCACCGAGTTAACAGGTAAGCAGCAACGTATTCGTGATTTGAATTACAGTCACTCTGTATCGTCCATGGCTAATGTAGACATTCTAAGTTCTGAACGATTTGTCTATACTGACAAAGCCATGTATAGCGGTACGAAATGGCATGACAAGTTAATGGAAATTACCAAGTTCCGTGCATCACGTCCTAAAGATGAAATGGCTGTTACTCCTTTCTTG
>Ga0209277_10000645_pt1 | contig 17474 bp, 14 predicted proteins | sample JI81AbrownDNA_FD_187503 | JGI IMG/M metagenome (GOLD analysis project Ga0209277, IMG submission 187503) | Wastewater effluent complex algal communities from Wisconsin, to seasonally profile nutrient transformation and Carbon sequestration -... | ecosystem: Engineered > WWTP > Effluent > Algae... | reverse complement strand
TTCCCGTTGGTCATAGCCTGGGCGGATATGTAACACTTGAGATGGTTAAGCAAGAAACTACTTTTTTCCAGGGCTTTGGATTATTCCACTCTACCGCGTATGCAGATAGTGAAGAAAAAAAAGCATCCAGAAATAAAGTGATTGAGTTTGTATCCAAAAATGGTGTTCCTGCTTTCATTGAGACGTTTATTCCGCCCTTGTTTCATGATAAAGCAAATCCGGATATTCCTTTTGCGGTTAAAATGGCATTACAAACAAAACAAGAAACCCTGATCGGATATGCAAAGGCCATGCGCGACCGTCTGGACCTAACGAGTGTTATTGAAAATTTTAATAATCCGATACTCTTTATTGCCGGAGAAAAAGACACGGTGATTCCAACGGAAACACTCCAAAAACAAGCAAAATTGGCGGCCAAGCCCCATCTTTACGTGATCCCGAATGTTGCCCATATGGGAATGTTTGAAAAAGAAACGGAAACCCTGAATCTTACACACAATTTTCTCGTAAAAGCTTCTGTCGGATCTTAGAAAAAAGGACGCATTTTCGGTCACTTTTCATTAAAAAGAGTATTAAATTGGGTAGTTTTTTCACCGGCTCAACCGGTTATAGGTTTAATTCACCGAGGAATTTATATTTGTAAAGAGAAATAGTCACTAAAAACAAACCTGAACATGGTACAAGATTACGCAGAATGGAATCACCTGGCTCAAAAGATTGCCTTCGGCTGCTGGGCTGTCGGACTTCTGGTGGTGCTTGGGCACTTGCTGAAGCTGTCAATGACCAAAGAGTCAAAAGACAAGTATGATTACATCAACAGGCACGAAATTAAATTGTTGCTGATTGGAGCGGTAATCATGGTAATTGGTTTCGCGTTTTATTTTAATTCATGGGTTACTACCGAAACCGGAAGTCTTCTTTGGATTGTTGTAAGGTTATTTACAACGATTTCAATGGGTTTGCTTACAGCGATGATCATGCAAAACCTGTTGAAGTTTTACTATCCGTTTTATATCGAAAAGCGTTTAAAGGTGCTTCGCTATAAGCCACGGATTTCTCCGAAAACCGGTAAGCCAATGAAGCTGTTGAGTGAAGAAGAAGAAGATGTTTACCTGGACGAAGGTATGATTGCAGAAGAGAACCTCTTCTCTATGGACTATGATGTTTGGAAGGATGAAGAGTCTGGATTTGTAAAAATTGAAAAGTATGCCGGTCACCTGCATGCCGTTCAGTGTCCGGAATGTAACTACCAGACTTTTAAAGTTATAAAAGAAGAAATTCTTAAGGCGCCTACTGAAATCGAGGAAGGCGAATTAATGAAGCATTACTTGTGTGGTTACTGCGGTTATAAGGCTAAAAAAGCCGTAACCCTTAAAGTAGCAACCAAGTTTGAAGGAGCAGCAGCTACCGCATAAGAAGTTCTTACTCCATTATAAAGAAAGCTCTGATAGTATATCAGGGCTTTTTTATTGCCTTTATAAGGCCGGAAGTTTAATCTGATCAGAGTAAAATTTCATCCGGCTGTGCCGTATATCAAGCAACGAAATTTTCTCAACGGAGGCATGTTTGTGGTTGATGAATACTTCCAGATAATCGGTACCGAGCATGTATAGATTAATCTTATAGCGATAGTAGCGAATCCCCATCACAAACGTTCCCTGCTCATACAACGTTTTAACCTTGTTGTCCAATGAAAAACGTTTGAATTCAGCCCACGTAATCATGCTTAAACTTACAGAAAATGACCACTCACCACAACGTGAACATCGTATTGCAATTCAATAAGTTTTTTACTATAAATTTTCGGAGCTAGTCAAGCGATTTATCCAGGGCCTTAACTGCCTGCAACACGGTCTCAGCACTTTTAGCATAGAAATCCAGATTCACCTTATCGAATGTATCCGTAGCCCGGTGGTAATCGGGATGATCCTCTACACCGAAATACAGAAAAGGAATCTTCTTTGCATGAAAACTTCCCTGGTCAGACTGTGATGTCCAATCGTCACGCCTCGTTTCAGGGTTATCGTGGCCAAACAAAAGCGTAATACCTGCTGGTTTTTGAATGCCTTCAACCGGGGCTTTCAATTGCGGATAATGATACGTGCCACAGGCATATAACTCATTCTTATCCCCGCGTGCGATCATATCCATATTGATATTGAGCACCACATTTTCTTTTTCCAGATCTAAGCTGTTTACAAAATAAGCGGAACCACGAAGTCCCATTTCTTCGGCATCAAAAAAGGCAAGGATGATTCTATGCTCAGGGACATTCTTTTTAAAATATTCACCCATAGCCAGCAAGGCAGCGACCCCTGAGGCATTATCATCTGCTCCGTAATAGACCTTTCCATCGCGGTTACCGAGATGATCATAATGTGCACTGATGACGATGGTTCCTTTTTTCTTTCCGGGAATAACACCTAAAATGTTTACGCCACCGGTTCCCTGACCCAAGCTTCCGGCTTGTGAAATTGAAAATGGCTGCTCGTATCCGGGAACAAAACGTTCAATTCCTAATTGCTTGAGATGGTCAATAATATATATCCGGGCTTTACGATTTCCCTCTGTTCCGGTTTTGCGGCCATCCATAACGCTTGAAGAAAGCTCTTTCAATTCCTGCGAAAGCTTTTTGGGATCAAATGAATATTGGGCTGAAGCGACAACAAGCGCTAAAAAAAGAAACAGCGCTGACAAGGAGAGTTTTCTCATGGATGTAAAATTAAAAAACCCCGCCAATATTTTAAGGACGAGGTTTTTTTGAAGGGTGAAAGACGGGGCTCGAACCCGCGACCTCCTGAACCACAATCAGGCGCTCTAACCAACTGAGCTACAATCACCATATAATTTGGATTGTTGTTTTAACAATCCTGGCGCTCTTAACCATCCCGATGGCTATCGGGAGAGCTACAATCACCATATAATTTGGATTGTTGTTTTAACAATCCTGGCGCTCTTAACCATCCCGATGGCTATCGGGAGAGCTACAATCACCATATAATTGGATCGCATAATTTCTACAATCCTGGTGCTCTAACCATCCCGATGGCTATCGGGAGAGCTAAAATCACCTCCCGATAGCTATCGGGATAAAGGACTGCAAAGTTAGCCAGGCTGGCTTAAAATCAAAAGGTTAGCTCAACTCCGGATTAAATAAAAGCCGCTTTCCGGTCTGATTTTCATATAAAATACCATTCGCATAAGCCAGATGTCCGGAAACGATGGTATGGGAAACTTTTGATTTGAAGATTTGGCCCTCAAACGGAGACCAGCCGCATTTGGAAAGAATGTTTTGCTTGCTCACTTCCCATGGTTCATTCAGATCAACCAGTGCCAAATCAGCAAAATATCCTTCGCGGATAAACCCTCGTTCCCGAACCCTGAAAAGAATGGCCGGGTTATGACACATTTTCTGAACAATCTTTTCCAGCGTGATCTCACCCCGATGATAAAATTCAAGCATGGCAGAAAGGCTGTGCTGAACCAACGGTCCGCCTGAAGGTGCTTTAAAATATGTATTCTTCTTTTCTTCGATTGTGTGCGGTGCGTGGTCAGTCGCAATCACATCAATGTAATCTGACAGCAATGCGATCATAATCGCTTTCTGATCAAGTGGGGTTTTAATGGCCGGGTTCCACTTAATGTTTGTACCCAGGCGTTTGTAATCCGACTGATTGAACCATAAATGATGTATACACGCTTCGGCCGTTACCTTCTTTTTTTCTAACGGAGTTTTATCATCGAACAGCAGCGTTTCTTTTGCTGTAGAGATGTGCAGTACGTGAAATCTTGTGCCATGTTTTCGGGCAAGGTTAACAGCAAAGGAGGATGATTTGTAGCAAGCTTCTTCACTGCGGATCAGCGGATGATATTCCATCGGCAAATCTTCTCCGTATTTGTTTCTGAATTCTTCGGTATTCCTGCGAATGGTTGGCTCATCTTCGCAGTGGGAAGCAATCAGAAATGGAACTTTTGAAAAAATTTGTTCCAGTATTTTCGGATCATCCACTAACAAGTTACCGGTGGACGAACCCATAAAAATTTTTAACCCGCAGACTTTAGTGGCGTCAGTTTTTAAAACTTCATCCAGGTTATCATTTGATGCTCCGATAAAGAAGGAGTAATTAGCTAGCGAAGTTTTTGAAGCGATTTGGTATTTATCTTCCAGTAACGCTTGTGTAAACGTGGGAGGAACGGTGTTCGGCATTTCCATGAAGCTGGTAACACCACCGGCTACAGCAGCTCTTGATTCGGAATGAATGTTCGCTTTGTGCGTTAGGCCCGGTTCGCGAAAGTGAACCTGGTCATCAATTACACCGGGCAGCAAATATTTTCCTTTTGCATCAATGATTTTATCAGCTTTTTCGGTTTGTAGGCCGGTGCCGATCTTTTCAATGCGTTCGCCTTTAATAAGCACATCGGCCTGATAGACCTTGTTTTCGTTGACTATATTTGCGTTAAGAATAAGAATAGAGCTCATACGGATCACAAAGTTAGTGAATTCTCTATCCATAGGACTTTACTAAACTCATATTCCGACAAACAGATGGCAGAAGCGGCTACATTCGAACAATTTAAGCTTAACCGGCAATTGCTGGATGCTGTTAAGGAAGCGGGGTTTGTAATTCCTACCGATATTCAGCAGAAAGCTATTCCTGTTATTTTGGGAGGCCAGGAGGTGATCGGCATCGCACAAACGGGTACCGGAAAAACTGCAGCGTATTTGTTGCCGGTTTTAATGAAGATAAAATATGCTCAAGGTGATGATCCACGAGCTGTGATTCTTGTTCCTACGAAGGAACTGACGTTACAAATTGGGGAGCATGCAGCGCAGTTAGCCAAGTACACAGATCTGAGAATTCTGTGTTTGTATGGTGGAGTTGGGATTAAACCGCAGATTGAAGCGATTAAGAAAGGCGTAGATATTTTAATTACAACTCCCGGGCGATTCATGGAGCTCTATCTGCAAAAGGAGCTGGCAACTAAATTGATAAAAACGCTGGTGATTGATGAGGCTGACCGCATGATGGACATGGGTTTTTTAAATCAGATCCGGAAGATTATGGATGTGCTTCCGCGCAAACGTCAAAATCTTTTGTTCTCAGCAACATTCTCAGAAAAAGTAGAAAAACTCTCGGCCGATTTTCTTGAGTTTCCGGTTAAGATTGAGGTCACACCCCAATCAACTCCCGCGCGCCAAGTTGAACAAGTATTATATCACGTTCCCAACCTGAAGACCAAAATCAACTTTATTGAATACCTACTCCAGGATAGGGAAGAATTTAACCGGGTGATGATTTTTACGCGGACCAAATCAAATGCGGATGCGGTATCGAAATATATTGATCGTAAAGAATTAGGGCCGGTTCGGGTTGTACATTCAAATAAAAGTCAGAATACGCGCATTAATGCGGTGAATGAATTTAAGGAGGGCGGCTTGCGCGTTTTGGTAACAACGGATGTTACGGCTCGCGGTATTGATGTAACAAAAGTTTCGCACGTGATCAATTTCGATGTCCCGATTTTATATGAGGACTACGTTCACCGGATTGGAAGAACAGGCCGCGCGTTTCAGGAAGGCAAAGCGATCACGCTAGTCACGAAAGCCGAAGAATATCATATCGAAAAAATTGAAAAACTGATCCGTGAAAAAATCACCGAAAAGAAGCTGCCAGCCGAAATAGAGATAGCCAAGACATCCTTTGAGGAAGCCCAGGCTATGGCCCGTGATGTCGATCAGCGAAAGCGCAGAGATGACCCTGATTTTAAGGGCGCTTTTCACGATAAGAAATACTTGCGAGACAAAGAATAGACTACCTGAAAATAAATTAGCCAACGGTTTCCCATTGGCTAATTTTCAAATATCAAATCAATTACTATCCGTTCATCGACAGCAGGAACTCATTGTTGTTACGGGTTCCTTTCATTCTGCTTAACAGTAGTTCCATTGCTTCGTTGCTGTTCATGTCAGCCATGTATTTGCGGAGAATCCATACACGTTGAAGTTCCTCCTCTTTCAATAATAGATCTTCACGTCTTGTGCCGGAAGCTGTAACATCAATTGCAGGATAAACACGCTTGTTGGAAAGCTTGCGATCAAGCACCAATTCCATGTTACCGGTTCCTTTAAATTCTTCGAAGATAACTTCATCCATTTTAGAACCTGTTTCAATCAAGGCTGTTGCAATGATCGTTAATGAACCACCGTTTTCAATATTACGGGCCGCGCCGAAGAAACGCTTCGGCTTATGTAACGCATTGGCATCCACACCACCCGAAAGAATTTTACCGGATGAGGGAACTACGGTGTTGTACGCACGTGCCAAACGCGTAATCGAATCCAATAAAATAACAACATCGTGTCCGCATTCAACCATGCGTTTTGCTTTTTCAAGCACAATGCTGGCCACTTTTACGTGGCGTTCAGCCTGCTCGTCAAACGTAGAGGCAATTACCTCCGCTTTTACGCTGCGGGCCATATCGGTAACTTCTTCCGGACGTTCATCTATCAGCAGTACCAACAAATAAACCTCAGGATGATTAGCAGCGATTGCGTTAGCAATATTCTTCAATAAAACAGTTTTACCTGTTTTTGGCTGCGCCACGATCATTCCGCGTTGTCCTTTTCCGATAGGAGAGAACAAATCGAGAATACGCATCGACATATCAGACCCGGTTGTGCTGAGATTCAATTTTTCTTCCGGGAAAAGCGGAGTGAGATATTCAAAGGCAACCCGGTCACGGATTTCTTCCGTGGTTTTTCCGTTTACCGATTCAACTTTTAATAGGGCAAAATATTTTTCACCTTCTTTTGGCGGCCGGATTGAACCTTTACAAGTATCACCTGTTTTTAGGCCGAAAAGTTTTATTTGAGAAGGGGATACGTAGATATCATCCGGGCTGGCGAGGTAGTTATAATCTGAGGAACGAAGGAAGCCGTAACCATCCTGCATGATTTCCAAAACGCCTTCGTTGGAAATAGACCCGTCAAAGTCTTTAATATTTGAGCGTGACTGTTGCTGGCCCTGGTTGGAATTCTGATTAAAATTTGGTTGCCTGTCTTCGCGGGGTTCACGTTGTTCGCGTTGCTCACGCTGTTGAAAATCCTGGCGTTGTTGCTTTTCCTCACGCGGAGGCTGAACCTTTTCTTCGTTTTGAACAACCGGCTCAATTTTCTTTTCGAAAGAGTTCGTCTCTGTGTTGTGTGTATTGTGAGAGACCTCATCGGATGATTCCTCTTTTTCAGCTTTTGATGCGGGAGCTACATTTTCGCGCTTACGCGGACGAAGATTCCGACCTTCGGACGCCTTTTCAGATGCAGCAGCTTTTTTTGCACCGGGAGCTTCTCCGGTAACTGCCTGCTGGTCGAGGATTTTATAAACAAGCTCCTGCTTGGAAAGTTTTTTGGCATTTTTTACGCCCATTTGTTCCGCGAGCTCTTTCAGCTCGGAAAGCAGCTTGACATTCAGATCGTCAATTGTGTACATGATACTAAAAAGTGGATTTTAAAAATTAGGAATATGAGATGGATGTATGTGTAATGGGAAATTCAGCGAATGAATTCAGACGACTGACAGAAGGACTAGAATTTGTGTAAGGTTATTCGTTTAGAGGCTTGGGTCAGCCGTTGATGCCACAAGTATAGGCTAAAATTGAATACAAACAAATAAATGTGCAGAATTTGTTCTTTTTAGGGGCTTTCAGTCCGGTCAAAGAACTAATTTTACGGCCAATTTAATTTGAAGCAAATGCTACAGGTTGCTGTTATCCGCGAACATCGCGACACTATACTTACCGGACTTAAGAAACGAGGGTTCAGTGCCGAGGGCCTGATCGAAGAGGCCATCCGCCTGGACGATGAGCGAAAAAAAACCCAGCAGTTGGCAGATGACCTGAAAGCAAAATCCAATGCTGAGTCAAAGCGCATCGGGGAGCTGATGAAAAGCGGTAAGGCTGATGAAGCAACATCCTTACGTGCTGCTATTGCGAACGATAAAGAAGCCATCAAGAAGTTTGAAGAGGATTTAGCATCTTACGAGGATCAACTGTTGAAGCATCTCTACAAGATTCCGAATGTTCCGCATGCAAAAGTTCCTGCCGGCAAAACACCCGAAGAAAATGTTACTGTGCATCAGCACGGTGAAGTTCCGAAGCTTGAAGCAGACGCGTTACCGCACTGGGAGCTAATTAAAAAGTATGACATTATTGATTTTGATCTCGGCAACAAAATAGCCGGAGCAGGCTTCCCGGTGTATAAAGGAAAAGGCGCAAAACTTCAACGTGCGTTGATTAACTTCTTCTTACATGAAGCTGAGCAAAAAGGTTACAGAGAAATTCAGCCACCCATTGTTGTGAATGAGGCATCAGGCTATGGAACAGGCCAGCTTCCGGATAAAGAAGGGCAGATGTATTTTATTGGTGAGGATGGCTTGTACCTTATCCCGACAGCAGAGGTTCCGATTACAAACCTGTACCGCGATGTTATGGTCAACGAAGCGGATCTTCCGATAAAAAATGCAGGGTATACTCCGTGTTTCCGAAGAGAAGCAGGAAGTTGGGGTGCTCATGTGCGCGGATTGAACCGGCTGCATCAATTTGATAAAGTTGAGATTGTACAGATCACAAAAGCTGAGGATTCTTACGCAACACTGGAAGACATGAGCCTTCACGTACAAGGTCTTCTTGAAAAACTGGAACTTCCCTATAGAAAGCTTTTACTATGTGGTGGCGACATGGGCTTTAACGCTGCTATGACGTACGACATGGAAGTATTTTCAGCTGCACAGCAACGTTGGCTTGAGGTTAGCTCCGTAAGTAATTTTGAAACCTTCCAGGCAAACCGGTTGAAGCTTCGGTATAAAAACAAGGATGGTAAAGTTCAGTTGTTGCATACCCTAAACGGAAGCGCACTTGCGTTGCCGCGGATCGTAGCAGCGATTTTGGAGAACAACCAAACGAAGCATGGCATTAAGATACCCAACGTGCTTGTGCCGTTTACGGGTTTCGATCTGATTAGCTAGGCATTTCTTATTGCTTATAATGCCGACCCGTGCCGTTTGTAACAAACGTGCTGATCGGTTTTCTTTTTTCACCATCTTCGTATTCTAAATCCCCAGTATGAAAAAGTACCTTATACTCTCTTTTAGTATTGCCGGAATAGGCTTCTCATCCTGCAACAAGCCGAATGAGATTGCTTCTGCCGGTCAATATCCGGTCGCGAAAAAAGTTGATACGGTCGATACGTATTTTGGTGTTCAGGTTGCTGATCCTTACCGGTGGATGGAAAACGACACGGCTCAGGAGACGGCCGATTGGGTGAAGGCTGAGAATGATGTTACGTTCGGGTTTCTCGATAAAATTCCGTACCGCGATAAAATCAAGAAACGCTTAGAAGCACTCACGAATTATGAAAAACTCGGTTCACCGTTTGTAGAAGGTGACTATATCTATTTTTATAAAAATGACGGATTACAGAATCACTATGTGCTGTATCGAAAAAAAGGAGATGGTGGTACGCCCGAAGTCTTCCTGGACCCTAACACGTTCTCAACGGATGGAACTACGAAGCTTGCGGGAGTGTCGTTTTCAAAGGACGGTTCTCGGGTAGCCTACCAGATTTCGAAAGGCGGGGCCGATTGGTCGGAAGCAATTATTATTAACGCAGCGGATAAAGAGATGCTGGAGGATACGCTCAAAGACATTAAGTTCAGCGGCATCTCCTGGAAAGGAAACGAAGGCTATTACTTTAGCACGTATGAAAAACCAAAGGGCAGTCAGCTGTCAGCAAAAACTCAATATCATAAACTCTATTATCATGTGTTAGGCACACCACGCAATCAGGATAAAGTGATCTTTGGCGAAGGTGCAACGCAAGCCCGATATATTGGAGGCTATCTTACAGAAGACGAGCGTTTTCTCATAGTTTCAGCATCTAACACAGGCAGTGGTAACAAATTATATATCCAGGATTTAAAAGATCCAAAAGGAAAGTTAGTTGCGATCGTTGATAACTTCGACAGCCAGCAAGGTATTCTTACCAATGATGGATCTCGTTTGTTGATTGAAACAAACCTGAATGCACCCAACAATCGGCTGGTGTCCGTTGACTTTTCAAAGCCAACCGTTGAAAACTGGAAAGATGTTATTCCGGAAACGGAAAATGTATTGAGCACGTCTTCGGGAGGCGGCTATCTTTTTGCAGACTATACGGTAGATGTTAAAACTGCCGTGAAACAATATGATATGAATGGAAAATTCATTCGTGATGTTGAATTGCCCGGTATTGGATCAGCAGGTGGATTTGGCGCGAAACGTGATGATACAGAACTCTATTATTCATTCACGTCATTCACGTACCCGTCAACTATATTTAAATATGATATGGCGTCCGGTAAGTCAACGTTGTACTATCAGCCTAACGTTGATTTTAAACCGGATGACTATGAAACCAAGCAGGTTTTTTATACCAGCAAAGACGGCACTAAAATTCCGATGTTTATTGTTCATAAAAAAGGATTGGAGCTTAACGGCAAGAATCCAACGTGGTTGTATGCGTATGGAGGATTTAATATCAGTCTGACGGCAGGTTTCAGTTCATCCCGGATTTTATGGCTTGAGAATGGTGGAATCTATGCACAACCCAACCTTCGCGGAGGTGGGGAATATGGTGAGAAGTGGCATCTGGCAGGAACAAAAATGAACAAGCAAAATGTGTTCGATGACTTCATTGCAGCGGGTGAATATTTGATTAAAGAAAAATATACCTCAAGTGAATACCTCGCGATCTCCGGTGGTTCTAACGGTGGGTTATTGGTGGGAGCAACCATGGCTCAACGTCCTGACCTGGCTAAAGTTGCGCTACCGGCTGTTGGGGTAATGGACATGCTTCGTTATCATACGTTTACAGCGGGTGCTGGCTGGGCATATGATTACGGAACAGCCGATGATTCAAAAGAAATGTTTGAGTATCTGAGAGCATATTCTCCGGTGCATGCGCTGCGGGATAGTGTTTCGTATCCGGCTACGATGGTAACTACCGCAGATCATGACGACCGGGTTGTTCCGGCCCATTCATTTAAGTTTGCAGCAACCCTTCAGGAAAAAAATGCCGGACCGAATCCTGTATTGATCCGCATTGATACAAAATCCGGGCACGGCTCATCGAATCTTACCAAAGCCATTGAATCACAAGCCGATCAATACGCGTTTACCTGGTATTCGATGGGTGTACTACCGCCTACTGCAAAAGATGATATGTAAAAATATTCCCCTCTTCGGAGGGGATTTTTGTTTTATCTTTCGGCCATGGCAATAACAATCCGCACAGGCGAAAAAAAAGATCTTCCGCGCGTTCTTGAGCTGATCAAGGAACTTGCCTTGTATGAAAAAGCTCCGCATGAAGTAATTAATACCGTTGCGCTCATGGAGAAAGACGGCTTTGGACCCAATCCAATTTATGGCCTTTTTGTAGCTGAAAATAAAAATGGAATCGTGGGTATTTCGGTTTACTACTGGCGGTATTCTACCTGGAAAGGTAAGCGTCTCTACCTGGAAGATATTGTTGTAACTGAAAAGGAACGCGGCAGCGGAATCGGGAAGCTGTTGTTCGACCGTACTATGCAACATGCGATTGATGAGCATTGTTCGGGCATGCTCTGGCAGGTACTTGACTGGAATGAGCCAGGAATCAATTTTTACCGGAAAAACTATAACCCTAAATTTGATAATGGGTGGCTAAACACCAGCCTTGAAATTGATGAAATCAAAAAACTGCTGGGAAAATAATTATTTAACCTCTTCCAGTAAGGTACGGAACGCCACATGCTTGTGATTAAACATTTGCCGCTGCCGCTCCACCAACTGAGGTGCGAAAACCTCTAAAAATTTAACGACATTATCCAGCGAGGATGAGAAAAACTGAATAGAGTACGAAATACTTCCGTCTTCGCTATCGTGAAGCACTTTGTACATTTTATACCCTGTAAAAAGTTGCGTGTTCAGCACAGCAGGGATGTAAGCCGTTGTGGCCCAGGCAAGCCATTCTTGCTCTACGCTTGCATCAATCCCTACAGTCTCATTAAACAAATACATGATTAAAGATAAGTTTTTTAGTTGGAAGCACTAACCAACCGGATTTCCACACGCCTGTTGAGCTGGCGATTTGCTTCCGAATTGTTATCGGCTACAAAATTTGAAGCTCCATAACCCATAGTTGACAGCCGGAAATCTTCAATGCCTCGTGTAACAAGCCATGTTTTTATGGATTCCGCCCTGGCTAATGAAAGTGTTTGATTGTGTTCAGCTTGTCCTACGTTATCCGTGAAGCCAGCGATTTCGATATGGGCATTGCTGTTTTCCAGAAATGATTTTAGCTGCTCCAGTTCAGGAAAGGATGCTTGCTTCAGGTCTGATCGATTTGTTTCGAATTGGACATTTTTAAACGTAATGACCTTGCTTTCTCCGGTAAGGAGCATATTAAAAATATTGTTCTTAAGTTTTTGCTGCTTTTCTTTCTCCAATCTTTTTACAAACAATTTCTCTACGCATGTGAAGTCTTCAGAAACCGCCTTAACGGAAACATTATCGATAAGATAATACGCGCCTTCGTTAATGTCCATTAGACTTTTGTAACGCTCTGTTGTTTTGGTAACACCTGCATCATGGAGCGAGAACAGGCCGAGTGTCAGGTAATGTTCTGTTCCTTCGGCTATGAAACAATCACATAGCTGTTGCCATCGATTGGTGTTATCAAATGTATGTTGATACGTGATCTGTTTTACACTTGAATTCTCGGAGGCAGCAGAATCGGAACTACTATACGCTGAGGTGGATGACAATACTGCTTCAAACTTTTCCGTAAAAAATCCTGAGTTAATGGAGAGCATAACATCAAACGTGAGGCAATACCGCTGACCTTTTATAAGATCTTTTCTCAGCCTGGTCTGAAGCCGTTCCGAATAACTTTCTTTCCGGCTGTTATAAATCAGGATTCCGGCATACCCGGTGCTTTTAACTGTTTCGTCAAAATGACCTGGAACATCCTGGACGGTCCGGTTGTAGTTGTAATAATCTGCACTTGTACCACCTGGTGAAGTCCAGCCTGGTATGAGTTCTTCTATGGTGTTGTGACCATCGTTAACGATAAGCATCGGCTTGTACTTGTAAAGCTCGAAGTCGCCATTAACTATGTAGTTGGGTGTAGATTCTTCCGTAAGTGTATTCAATGTTTGAAGTTCGCCACGCACCGTTGCCACGCTTTGATACAGGGTGCTGTCACGATATATTTCCAGAACGGATGAAATGACTGTATCGTTCTTAAAAATTTCTTCATGATAAAGCTCGCCTTTCTGGTTGAAATATTGCCACGTACCTTCTCTTAGAATTTTAGTGTTGCACGATTCCGCGTTTGTATAATTCTCGATCCGACTAATGCCTCCGGTAGGGTAGTAGTAAATCCATTGACCAATCTTTATCTTTTCAAAGACATCAATATTCTTTTGCCGGGTTGAGCATTTTAAAAATTTGCCCTTGAATTTGAGTTTCTTGTTATCGTATCGTTCTTCGGCCCAGTAGGATTTTGAGAAAGAAGCGCGCTTAAAATCTCCGTTACGAAGCGTTACTTCGCGCGAAACTTTGTTTTGTGCATGAAGAATGGGAGAAAGGAAGCAAAAAATAAAGCCAAGTAAGCTAGCCCGCAGCATAGTCTGAAAGATACAAAAAGGTATCGTTCAGTTCACCACCTTTAGCAATAGTTCCGCGGTGTAAAATAGCATCCGGGTCATCAGTGAGAAATAACGGTAGGATTTTATCGATCAGGTCGCGACCGAATTCCTCGGAAGCGCTGCGCGGAAGCTCGCACGGCAGGTTATCAACAGCCATAACGGTAACAAGCTTATCATCGGAGAGTGGAGGCTCAATTGAATCTGTAGCGGGATTGTAATCATAGATCGGCTCAGCAATGGTGCTTGCTTTTTTTGTGCTGGGGATTGATCCTCCGATGTCGCACGTGATGTCGGCAATGACCTTGATTTTAAAATCAGGCGACCGCATATCTTCTTTGGCAAACAATACGGGGGCCTTCGGGTTCCAGAATGCACCAGCCATCAGGATATCGGCAACTCGGGTGAATTTTAAAAAATCAGATTGATAACGTTCCGGATATTTATGGAATTCTTCGCGGTTGAAATGCCCGCCCTCTTTACGAAGATGATAATCGCCACTGCCCAGCTGAACATAAACCGGTTCGTTGAACGTTTGTGTTAAAAAATCAGCCGGACTGACTTTTCGAATACCGGCAGTGTCTAAGGTTTCCATGGCACCTTTGCCCACGCGGCCAGCACCTGTAAGAATAATTTTTATCGGAGGCAGCGTTACTTTTCGCAGCTCAAGTTTCAGATCGTTTACGTCAAAACAGTCAAACGCCCTGCGAAGGTTAAATGTATTGTATCGTTTGCCGTAGGTCCATAAACCATTGAAAGCGCCAACAATTCCGGCAAACCGACCAAACGCTACAATTCGGTTCCCCAGTCGATCCGTCAGCGTTTCATAATCAATAAGCCGGATTTTCTTTTTCAGAATCTCCTGTAAGAGCTTTTTGTTGTAGGGTTGTTTTTTAATGGTGTGGGAAAAGAATAAATATGTTTTGTTCGCGACCAGTTGATCCACCGGAACTTCCTTGATGCCCATGAGCACATCGCAGTGTGAAACATCCTCCGCAACTTCAATATCAAGATTTTTGTACTCATCATCGTTGAAGCAACGCCACGTACTTTTTTGAACAACCACCTTCATATGCGGAAAGCGCTGCTCGATCTCTTCGGTTTGAACGGGAGTAAACGGAACGCGTTTATCGGGCGGATTTTTTCCTTCGCGAATAATGCCAATCTTTAATTTCATAGAACTGCTGCTGATTATTTTCTCTTCTTTTTCCCTTTAGGAGGTTCCGCAGCTTCATCCCGATCGAGGAGCTTTTTATCATCCACGTTCTTATTCAGGAATTCGTTGATTTTTTCGATGTTCATGTTGGAATTCAACTCACCAAACTGATTGATCGAAACTTCAAATCCCTGAAGATCTTTGTGAACACGGGGTTTCTTTTTCTTTGCCGGTTGTTTTGCCATCATAAGAAGGGTTAAGCAACTTTTACTTTTAACGTATCCAGCGCATATCCTATACGCCTGATAACTTCGTCTTTTCCTAAAATTTCCATGGTCATCATCAAATCCGGACCGGATGCATTTCCGGTAATGGATACGCGAAGCGCCTGCATGATCTTGCCAACGCCAATGCTTACAGAAGCAGCGGCACTTTCTAATACAACTTTTGCCGAGGCTGCATCAATAAATGTTGTTTTCGACAACGCCTCTTTATAAGCCGATAATACTTTAACGGCTTCATCATTCCACTTTTTGCTTACCACGCCCTCATCAAAGTGAACGGGGGCCTCAAAAAAGAACTTTCCCTGTTCCCAGATTTCCTGCGGAAATGTTACGCGCTCTTTCATAATCGAAACAATCTTCGCGGCATTTTCTTTCGATGTTACCTGCCCTGATTCTTTCAAAAGTTGTTCTGCCAGTTCTTCGTTTGATTCGGCCTTAACATACTGCTGGTTAAACCATTGTGCTTTCTGAATATCAAATTTTGCTCCGGCTTTATTGATTCGCTCAATCGAGAAAGCGTTGATCAACTCATTCATTGAGAAGATCTCTTGTTCCGTTCCCGGGTTCCATCCTAAGAATGCGAGGAAGTTGATAAGAGCCTCAGGTAAATAACCTGATTCTTTAAATCCTTTTGCAACTTCGTTAGTCGCGGGATCTTTCCAGGTTAACGGAAAAATCGGGAAGCCCATTTGATCGGCTGCACGTTTGCTGAGCTTGCCGTTCCCGTCAGGCTTTAACAATAGAGGAAGATGCGCGAACTGTGGCATCTCTTTTTCCCACCCTAAAAAACGGTACAACAAAACATGCAACGGAGCTGAGGGCAACCACTCTTCACCGCGGATCACGTGCGAGATCTTCATCAAATAATCATCCACCACGTTTGCCAAATGGTATGTTGGCATCCCGTCAGACTTCATTAACACCTTATCATCAATCTGTGATGAATCCACAGTAACTAACCCTCGTATTAAATCCGTTACCTGAATTTGTTCGTTAACCGGAACTTGTAACCGGATTACATACTGGGCCCCGGATGCAATAAGCTTATGTGATTCTTCTGCTGAAAGCGTGAGGGAGTTGCGCATCTTCAGACGGCTGTGCATGCCATATTGCTGGTTGTCACTTCCTGCTGATTTTAACTTCTCGCGCATGGCTTCGATCTCATCTTCTGTATCGAAGGCATAGTACGCATTACCATCATCAATCAGCTTTTGTGCGTATTGCTTGTAAATTTCTTTTCGTTCCGATTGACGGTAAGGAGCGTGAGGTCCGCCAACACCTACACCTTCATCTATTTTAATTCCGGCCCAAGCCAATGATTGTAAAATGTATTCTTCTGCGCCCGGCACATAGCGGCCCTGATCGGTGTCTTCAATGCGCAGGATCATAGTGCCGTTGGTCTGACGGGCAAGCAGATAATTGTAAAGGGCTGTCCGCACTCCGCCAATGTGTAAAGCGCCTGTTGGGCTGGGTGCAAATCGTACGCGAACGTCTCTCATTTCTGTAAGCAAAAATATCCTGTAAAGGTAAACGTTCGGGCCACATTTAACGGCCCCGCAATCGAACAAAACATTTAAAAATCGACCAGTATGCTGAAAAATTCAGTCAAAGTCCGAAAGGCTTTATACCTTTACGATCTGCTTATTAGAATTATCAATGACTGAAGAAAAAAGCCTGAACTTCCTGGAGGAAATTGTGGAGAAAGATCTTGCGGAAGGAAAATATAAAACCATCGTTACCCGTTTCCCGCCCGAGCCGAACGGCTATCTACACATGGGCCATGCAAAAAGCATTTGCCTGAACTTTGGGCTGGCGTTGAAATATGGCGGCAAAACCAATTTGCGTTTTGATGACACCAATCCGGTAACCGAAGAAACTGAATACGTTGACAGTATTAAGAATGATATAAAATGGCTCGGCTTTAGTTGGGCAGAGGAGCTTTATGCGTCCGACTATTTTGATCAGATGTATGCGTTCGCGGTATCCTTAATCAAAAAAGGACTTGCGTACGTTGATGATAGTACAAGCGAAGAAATTGCTAAGCAAAAAGGTACACCCACAACTCCGGGAACAAACAGTCCATTCCGCGGCCGAACCGTTGAAGAAAATCTCACCATGTTTGCCGACATGCGTGCCGGTAAATATAAGGATGGTGAAAAAGTATTGCGCGCCAAAGTTGATATGGCGCACCCGAACATGCACATGCGTGATCCACTGATGTATCGTATCAAGCATGCGCATCATCACCGTACGGGTGACAAATGGTGCATCTACCCGATGTATGATTTTGCACACGGCCAAAGCGATTCAATTGAA
>Ga0209277_10000643_pt1 | contig 17491 bp, 14 predicted proteins | sample JI81AbrownDNA_FD_187503 | JGI IMG/M metagenome (GOLD analysis project Ga0209277, IMG submission 187503) | Wastewater effluent complex algal communities from Wisconsin, to seasonally profile nutrient transformation and Carbon sequestration -... | ecosystem: Engineered > WWTP > Effluent > Algae... | reverse complement strand
GGCGACGGCGACGGTCTGCTCCCAGAGCGCCGCGTCGATGATGCCCACGCCGGCCGGCGACGGCCAGATGAGCTTGTTGACCTCGTTCATCTGCCACAGCTGGTGGCTGGCTCCCAGCTTGGTCCCTGCGGCGAGCACGATGTCCGCGCACTCCTGGGCGTTGTCGCGGCAGTGGATCCAGCCCTGGAGGGACGCGGTGACGAACTTCTGCGTCAGCTCCTGGTAGGCCGGGTCGGCGAGGCGCTCGGTGGACGCCCAGATGGCGTCCTGGTACATCGCGACGCCCTCCTCGTTGTAGTCCACGACGTTGAAGTCCTCGGGCGTGTAGAGCGCGCCCGTCGCCGGGTTGATCGCCTCGAGCACCTGTGCGTACTCGTTGTAGGTCATGGCCTCGGCTGCGTCGATCTCGCCGTTGAGGAGGGCGGCCATGTCGAACTGCTGCTGCACGAGCTCGACGTCGGCGGCCGGATCGAGGCCCGCCTTCGTGATGGCGGCGAAGACCTCGTACTCGTTGCCGAAGCCCCAGTTGCCGATCTTCTTGCCCTTGAAGTCAGCGGCCGTCGTGATGCCCTTGTCGGCGAACGAGACCTGGAGCGTGCCCGAGCGCTGGAAGACCTGGGCCACGTTGGTGATGGCCGCGCCCTGCTCGATCGACGCGAGCGCCTTGGGAACCCAGGAGATCGCGAAGTCGGCGCCGCCCTGCGCGAGCACCGTCTGGGGGACGATGTCGACGCCGCCCTCGAGGATGGTCACGTCGAGGCACTGCTCGTCGTAGTAGCCGAGCTCCTTCGCGGCGTAGTAGCCGGCGAACTGAGCCTGCGCCACCCACTGGAGCTGCAGGCTGACGGGCGTGGGGGTCGTGCACTCTGCCGCGGCCGGCGACTCGGCCGCGGATGACTCCGGGGCTGCCGACGACTCCGCGGCGGATGACTCCGGGGCTGCCGATGACGACGACGAGCTCGAGCTGCTGCTGCACGCAGTCAGTGCGAGTGCGCCGACGACAGCGACGCTCGTGAGAGCCGCCCATCGCCTGCGTGGGGTGTGACGCATGTTTCCTCCTCTTGTTGGTGTTTCTGCGGGTCGTGCCGGTGTCAGGAAGCGGGGCGGGGGCGACTGGTCCAGGGGGCGACCCATCGCTCAAGGAGGATGACGATGACGTAGAACAGCAGGCCCGTGATGATCGCCGCAGCGACGTAGGCCCACGCGCGCCCGTACGCGGTGTTCGCGGCGTTCGACGCGATGCGGGAGCCGAGTCCCTCCTGGGGGCCGCCGAAGTACTCGGCCACGAGCGCGGCGATGACGGCCAGGGGTGCTGCCACCTTCATGCCCGTGAAGAAGAACGGGATCGCGTTGGGGATGCGGAGGATGCGAAGCACCGTGCGCGGGCTCGCATTCATCGATCGCATCAGCTCCAGCTGGACGGGCTGGACCTGCACCAGGCCGCGGATGACGTTCACGAAGATCGGGAAGAACACGATGATCGTGGTCACCAGCACCCGGGGCGTCCGGCTCGTGATGTTGAACATGTTGTTGAGGATCGGGGTGAGGGCAATGATGGGCACAGCGGCCAGGCCGGCGGCAAGCGGCGTGATCAGATTGTTAACCACGATGAACCGCTGGGCCAGCAGCGCTGCGAGGACCCCGAGGAACGTGCCGAACATGAGGCCGAGCAGGGCGCTCGTGCCCGTGTAGAAGGCGGCGCCCCACATCAGGCTGATGTCCTTGAAGAAGTTCCCCGCGATGAGGCTGGGGGAGGGCAGCAGGTACGGCGGGATGTTGCGCACGACGACGAGCAGCTGCCAGGCCGCCAGGGCCAGGACGGCGATGAGGACGGGCGGCCAGATGCTGCGCAGGCGGGCTCCCATCAGACCTCGCCGACCCGGGCGCGAGCCGGGCTGCTGGGGTTGCCGCGCAGCGCCTCTCGGACGGCGGTCACGGACTCGAAGAACGACTCGGCCTCGCGGGTGTCGTCGTCCCTCTCGCCGAGGCTGACCGGGATGACGTCGGTGATGCGGCCCGGACGCGGCGACATGACGACCACGCGATCGGACAGGTAGACCGCCTCGGGGATCGAGTGGGTGACGAAGATGATGGACTTCCCGGTCTCCTGCCGGATGCGCAGGAGCTCGTTCTGCATGCGCTCGCGCGTCATCTCGTCCAGGGCTCCGAAGGGCTCGTCCATGAGCAGGAGGGGAGGATCGACGGCCAGCGAGCGGGCGATGGCGACGCGCTGCTGCATGCCGCCCGAGAGCTCCCACGGGCGGTGGTCGGCGAAGTCGGCGAGCTGAACCATCTCGAGGAGCTCCATGGCCCGTGCCTGGCGCCGGCCCTTGTCCCAGCCCTGGAGCTCGAGCGGCAGCTCGACGTTGCGCCGAACCGTCCGCCAGTCGAAGAGGGCGGCCTGCTGGAACGCGATGCCGTACCTCTGCTCCTGCCGCGCCTGCGCCGCCGACATGCCAGCCACCTGGAGGGATCCCTGAGTCGCGTCCGTCAGGTCGGCGATGACCCTGAGCAGGGTGCTCTTGCCGCAGCCGGAGGGCCCGATCAGCGAGACGAACTCGCCACGCCCGACGACCAGGTCGATGTCCTGGAGGGCCGTCACCTCGTTCGCCAGTCCGGCGTTGAAGACCTTCCAGATGCCCTGCGCCTGGACGGCCAGGTCGCTCGTCGTCGTGGTCATGCCGGTGACTCCTTGGGCAGGTTGCGGGTGAGGTAGAGGTCGAGCGCCGTCACCAGTCCGGCGGCGACCAGCCCGAGGACGATGGCTCCGAAGACGGCGACGTACACCTTGGCCGGCTGGCTGGTCGCCTCGCGCGAGTACTCGAGGATGAGCCGGCCGATGCCGCCGCGGACACCGGTCGAGATCTCCGCCACCACGGTTCCCACGACGGCGGCTGCCGCAGAGACCTTCATGGCCGGGACGAGGTAGGGGAGCGAGGCCGGGAAGCGCAGCTTGAAGAGCGTGGCTCGAGGTGTCGCGGCATACGAGCGCATGAGCTCGAGCGAGGTGGCCGTCGGCGCGTGTAGGCCGCGCAGGGCCCCCACGCTGAGCGGGAAGAAGGCGAGGTAGGCGGCGATGAACATCACGGAGTACGTCGTGCTCCACTGCACGGGGCCGATGCTGATGCGATTGCCGATGCCCGTGATGAGCGGCGCGAGGGCGATGAGCGGAACCGTCTGCGAGGCGATGACGAAGGGCAGCAGCCCGCGCTCGAGGAAGGCGAACCTCTGCATCACGATGGCGAGGAGGAGGCCGACACTGACCCCGATGATGAACCCGCCCAGGGCGATGAGGAGCGAGTACGCCGCCGACTGGAGCACGGCCTGCAGCACCGTGGTGTCCGATCCGCGGACCTCGGGCTGCCAGGCGCCCGAGAACATCGTCCACACGTGGGGCATCGACAGGTCGTTGGTGTTGAAGGGCAGCGAGACCAGGGTCCCGACCCACTTCACCAGCTCCCACATGAGCATGACGAGCAGGATGCCGGCCAGCGCCCACAGCGCACCGACGGCGCCCTTGCGGACGCGGCGCGAGACGGTGCTCTGTCGCCGAGGCCGTGGGGCGGTCGCTGCTGGCACAGCGGCATGGTCCGTCACGAAGGTTTCGCTCCTATTTCCGGTGGGTTCCGACTCGCCGACGTCGCGTCAGTCGCGCGCCTTGAGGTGCTCCTGGACCTGCGGGATGATCTTCTCGCCGTAGGCGGCGAGGGTGTGGTCCTTGTCGTCGTGCTGGAGGTAGACGGCGAACTGGTCGACCCCGAGGGCGCGCAGCTCCTCCAGGCGCCGCACGTGCTCCTCGGGCGTGCCGATGATGCAGAAGCGGTCGACGATCTCGTCGGGCACGAAGTCGGTGTGGGTGTTGCCGGCCTGCCCGTGCTCGTTGTAGTCGTACCCCTGCCGGTTCTTGATGTAGTCGGTGAGGGCCTGCGGCACGGCGCCGCCGTCCTCGCCGTAGCGGGCCACGATGTCGGCGACGTGGTTGCCGACCATCCCGCCGAACCACCGGAGCTGGTCGCGTGCGTGGGCGTGGGCCTCGGGCGAGCCGTCGGTGACGTAGGCGGGGGCGGCGACGCAGATGTAGACATCGTCGGGGTCGCGCCCCGCCGCCGCGGCGGCGTCCCGGACCGCCTGGATGGTCCAGGCGGCGATCGACGGGTCGGCGAGCTGGAGGATGAAGCCGTCGCCGACCTCGCCGGTAAGGGCGAGCACCTTCGGCCCGTAGGCCGCGACCCACACGCCCGTGCGGCTCTGCGTCGCCCACGGCAGCCTCAGGTGGTTGCCCTTGTACTCGATGGCCTCGCCGTTGACGAGGCCCTTGACGTCGAGCACGGCCTGCCGGAGCTCGGCCACGGAGACGGGCTTGCCGTTGGTCACGCGCACGGCGGAGTCGCCGCGCCCGATGCCGATGACCGTGCGGTTGCCGTACATCTCGTTCAGCGTGGCGAAGACCGACGCCGTGACGGTGATGTCGCGGGTGGCCGGATTGGTCACCATCGGGCCGACGACGACCTTGCGGGTCTCGTCGAGGATCTTGCTGTAGATGACGTAGGGCTCCTCCCACAGGATGTGGGAGTCGAACGTCCAGACGTAGCCGAAGCCGTAGGTCTCGGCACGCTTGGCGAGGTCGATGACCCTGGCCGCCGGTGGCGTGCACTGCAGAACGACGCCGATGTCCATGTGTGGCCCTTCGATCGTGCGGGGGTAGGGGAGGGTCAGTCGGTGCGTGCCCGCTAGCGGGTGCGGGGGAATCCGAGGTCGACCGTCGAGGTCGCCGGGTCGGGCCAGCGCGAGGTGATCGTCTTGGTGCGGGTGTAGAAGTCGATGCCGGCGGGGCCGTAGATGTTGCTGTCGCCGAAGATCGACGCCTTCCAGCCGCCGAAGCTGTAGTACGCGACCGGTACCGGGATGGGCACGTTGATGCCGACCATCCCGACCTTGATCTCGAACTGGAACTGCTTCGCCGCTCCGCCGTCGCGCGTGAAGATCGCCGTTCCGTTGCCGTACTGGTGCCGGTTGATGAGGTCGACGGCCTCGTCGTACGTGTCGACGCGGACCACGGACAGGACGGGGCCGAAGATCTCGTCGTCGTAGGACTTCATCCCGGGCTTCACGTTGTCGATCAGCGAGACCCCGAGGAAGAAGCCCTCGGACGGCAGGGCCGCGTCGCGGCCGTCGACCACGACCGTGGCGCCCTCCGCAGGAGCGCCGGCGAGGTAGGAGGCAACCTTGTCGCGGTGCTCCCCGGTGATGAGCGGGCCCATCTCCGCGCTCGGATCGGTGCCCGGGCCGACCTTGAGCTTGGGGAGGCGCTCGGTGATGGCATCGATCAGCCGGTCGCCGACGCCGCCGACGGCGACGACGACGGAGATCGCCATGCAGCGCTCGCCTGCCGAGCCGTACGCGGCGCTGACGGCGGCGTCGGCAGCCATGTTGATGTCCGCGTCCGGAAGGACGACCATGTGGTTCTTCGCCCCGCCCAGGGCCTGCACGCGCTTGCCGTTGGCCGTCCCCGTTGCGTAGATGTACTGGGCGATGGGGGTCGAGCCCACGAAGCTGACGGCCTCGATGTCGGGATGGTCGAGCATGCGGTCGACAGCGACCTTGTCGCCCTGCACCACGTTGAAGACGCCATCGGGCAGGCCCGCCTGCTTGAGCAGGTCGGCCAGCAGCAGGGCGACCGAGGGGTCCTTCTCGCTGGGCTTGAGGATGAAGCAGTTGCCGGTCGCGATGGCGTTGGCGAACATCCACATCGGGACCATGGCGGGGAAGTTGAACGGCGTGATGCCCGCCACGACTCCCAGCGGCTGCTTGATGGAGTAGACGTCGACGCCGCCCGAGACGCCCTCGGAGTAGCCGCCCTTGAGCATGGCCGGGATCCCGCACGCGAACTCGATGTTCTCGATGCCGCGTGCGAGCTCGCCGGCCGCGTCACTGGGGACCTTCCCGTGCTCGATCGACACGAGCTCGGCGATCTCGTCGCGATGGCTCACGACGAGCGAGCGGAAGGTGAACATGACCTCAGCACGCCGGGAGAGCGAGGTGGAGCGCCAGCCGGGGAATGCGGCCTTGGCTGCCGCGACAGCTGCATCGACCTCCTCGATTGAGGCGAGGCCGACCTCTGCCTGCTGCTGGCCGGTGGCCGGGTTGTAGACGACTCCGGAGCGACCGGAGGTCGAGGGGGAGAGGGCTCCGTTGATCCAATGGTCGATGGTGCGCACGACGGTGACTCCGCTCTTGAAGGGGACGAGCCGGGTGGGACTGGTGCCTGGGGTGATCAGATCAGGTACTGCGAGAGGCCCCGCTTGAGGAAGCGGCCGTCCCCCTTGGCACCGTGATAGGCGTGATCATCGATGATGACGCGGCCACGGGAGATGACCGTGTCGACATGCCCGTCGACGACGAAACCCTCCCAGGCGGAGTGATCCATGCTCATGTGGTGCGTCTTGTGGAAGCCGATCTCCGTCCGCCCGGAGGGGTCGTAGATCACCACGTCGGCGTCGAAGCCCGGGGCGATGGCACCCTTCTGGCCGTACAGGCCGAACATCCGCGCCGGGGTCGTGGAGCACAGCTCCACCCAGCGCTCGATGCTGATCTCGCCCTCGACCACGCCCTGGTAGATGAGGTCCATGCGATGCTCCACGGAGCCGATGCCGTTCGGGATCTTGGAGAAGTCGCCGAGGCCCATCTCCTTCTGCTCCTTGAAGCAGAAGGGGCAGTGGTCGGTGCTGATCACCGACAGGTCGTTGGTGCGCAGGTAGCGCCAGAGCTCCTTCTGGTGCTCCTCGGCCCGTGACCGCAGGGGCGTCGAGCAGACCCACTTCGCGCCCTCGAAACCCGGCTGCGAGAGCTGGTCCTCGAGGGAGAGGTAGAGGTACTGGGGGCAGGTCTCGCCGAAGACATTCCAGCCCTCGTCCCGGTTGGCCTGCAGCACGTTGACGGCCTGCTTGGCGGACATGTGCACGATGTAGAGCGGGGCGCCGGTCATCCGGGCAAGCATGATCGCGCGGTTGACGGCCTCGGCCTCGGTCTCCCACGGGCGGGTGAGCGAGTGGTACTTCGGGTCGGTCTTCCCCTCGGCGAGTGCCTGGGCGATGAGGACGTCGATGGCGCTGCCGTTCTCGGCGTGCATCATGATCATCGAGCCGTTGCCCGCCGCCTGCTGCATCGCCTGCAGGATCTGTCCGTCCGAGCTCAGGAACACGCCCGGGTAGGCCATGAAGAGCTTGAACGTGGTGACGCCCTCGTCGATGAGCTCGTCCATGGCCTTGAGCGACTCGGAGTCGACGCCGCCCACGACCTGGTGGAACCCGTAGTCGATCGCGCAGTTCCCCGCGGCCTTGTCATGCCACGCCGCGAGGCAGTCCTGGACGCGCTCGCCCTGCTTCTGCACGGCGAAGTCGATGATCGTCGTGGTGCCGCCCCATGCGGCCGCCCGCGTGCCCGTCTCGAACGTGTCGGACGCCACGGTGCCGCCGAACGGCATCTCCATGTGCGTGTGGCCGTCGATGCCGCCGGGGACGACGTAGCGGCCCGTGGCGTCGATGACCCGGTCGGCGGAGGCCTCGATGCTGCTGCCCAGCGAGGTGTCGCCGGGAGCGAGCACGGCGGCGATCTTCTCGCCGTCGATCAGCACGTCGGCCTGGATGGTCCCCTGGGCCGACACCACGCTGCCGTTCTTGATGAGGATGGTCATGAGGGAGTCCCTTCGGGGGTGATTCGGCTGCTAGGGGCGGACGAGGTCGTCGTAGGCGTCCGGCCGGCGGTCGCGGTAGAACTGCCAGCGGTTGCGCACCTCGGTCAGCAGGTCGAGGTCGAGGTCGCGCACGATGAGCTCCGGCTTGTAGGGGTCTCCCTTGTCGCCGACGTAGCTGCCCTCGGGGTCCACGAAGTAGGACTGGCCGTAGAAGTCGTCGTCACCGAGCGGCTCGATCCCCACCCGATTGATGGCTCCCACGAAGTACTCGTTCGCCACGGCCGCGGCCGGCTGCTCGATGCCCCAGAGGTACTGCGACAGCCCGCGCGACGTCGCCGAGGGGTTGAACACGATCTGGGCGCCGTTGAGGCCGAGCGCGCGCCAGCCCTCGGGGAAGTGCCGGTCGTAGCAGATGTACACGCCGACCTTGCCCACGGCCGTGTCGAAGACGGGGTAGCCGCCGTTGCCGGGTCGGAAGTAGAACTTCTCCCAGAATCCGCCCACGTGGGGGATGTGCTGCTTGCGGTACTTGCCGAGGTAGCTGCCGTCGGCGTCGATGACCGCAGCGGTGTTGTAGAGGATCCCGGGCTGCTCCTCCTCGTACATGGGCAGGACCATGACCATGCCCAGCTCCTTGGCCAGGGCCTGGAAGCGTTCCGTGGTCGGACCGGGAATGGACTCGGCGTACTCGTAGTACTGCTTGTCCTGCACCTGGCAGAAGTAGGGGCCGTAGAAGAGTTCCTGGAAGCAGACCACCTGGGCGCCCTGTGCCGCCGCCTCGCGGGCATAGCCCTCGTGGGCGACGATCATCGACTCCTTGTCGCCCGTCCAGTTCGTCTGCACCAGCGCCGCGCGTACGACCGTCATGCGAGCCTCCTCCTCGTCGCTCCGCTGCGACGAACGGTTTTTTGTGATTCTTGACCTTAGACACTTTCCGATGTGTTACAACGGCGTTTCCGCCAAAAGCCACGGGGAATCTCCCGCACTGGCCCCAGGCACGTCAGGAGGACGCGTGACGCTCAGCGTCGTGCCGATCGACGGCCCGCCCGGCCCGGACGTCTCCCTGGTGGCCAGCGCGGTCCTCGACCGGTCGCCGAAGGGCATCGCAGCGGCGGTGCACCGCCTCATCCGGGCCGGGCGGCTCGCCCAGGGCGACCGGCTGCCCACCGTCCGCGACCTGGCCAAGGTGCTCGGCGTCAGCCCGGCCACGGTGAGCGAGGCCTGGCAGGCACTGGCCGCGGTCGGCGCCATCCAGGCGCGCGGACGGGCCGGCACGTTCGTGCGCGACACCGTGGAGCCGACGCGGCCGACCCGGTACCTGGGCATCGGCGGTGCGCCCATGGCCGAGGGGATCAACCTGTCGAGCGGCACGCCCGATCCGCTGCTCCTGCCCCCGCTGCGCGACGCGGTGCAGCGGGTCGTGACGACGTCGGGGTCCTGGACCACCAGCTACCTCGACGATCCGGTGCTGCCGGAGCTCGACGGCCTGCTGCGCCGGAGCTGGCCGTTCGAGCCGGCACGCCTGACCGTGGTGGACGGTGCCCTCGACGCGCTGTCTCGCATCGTGGAGCAGGTGGTCCGGCTGGGCGACCGGGTGGCGATGGAGACGCCCGGGTTCCCGCCCCTCATCGACCTGCTGGAGCGCTCGGGGGCCGAGCTCATCCCGCTCGCGATGGACGACTCCGGCATCCTCCCCGACTCGCTCGCCCTCGCCCTGGCCCTGGATCCCGTGGTCGTCTTCGTGCAGCCGCGCGCGCAGAACCCCACGGGCATCAGCATGAGCACCGAGCGGTGCCGCGAGCTCGCCGACCTGCTCCGGCCGCACCGGGCCCTCATCGTCGAGGACGACCACAGCGGGGACATCGCCACCGGGCCGGATGTGAGCATCGGCTGCCACCTGCCCGACCGCACGGTCCACATCCGCAGCTACTCCAAGTCCCACGGCCCCGACCTGCGGATCGCTGCCGTGGGCGGCGCGGCCGACGTCGTCGATCCGCTGGTCTCACGCCGGATGCTCGGTCCCGGCTGGACCAGCCGGCTCCTCCAGTCGGTGCTCGTCGACCTGCTCACCGACCCCTCGGCTGTCGCGGCCGTGCGGAGGGCGCGCTCGACCTACGCGGTGCGCAGCCTCGCGGTGCGCGCCGGGCTCGCCGGCGCCGGCGTCGTGAGCACGACGGGCGACGGCATCAACGCGTGGGTGGAGGTCGAGGACGAGCGGGCGGCCCTCATCACGCTGGCGGCCCTCGGAGTGCGGGTGTCTCCGGGCAGCCCCTTCATCGTGCCGGGGACACCGGCGGGGGCCGGTCCCGGAGGGGGCCACCACATCCGCGTCACCACGGGGGTGCTCGACGAGCAGGATCCCGAGCAGGTGGCCCACGTGATCTCCGCCCTGGCCACGGCGGCCGGATGCGGACCGACACTCCGTGGCGTCTGATCCCCGGACCGCCTGTGCGGCGTCCGTACTGTGTCCCACGACAGGGAGGCGCGCATGACTGACGCGACATTCGTCGATGGCCGATCGGCCGCGGGCTCGTCCTCCGCGGTCGGCGAGGTCGTCAACCCCGCTGACGGCACGGTGCTCGACAGCATGGTCCTTGCCGACGGGTCCGACGTCGATCGCGCCGTGAGGTCGGCGCGCGCCGCCTTCCCGGACTGGGCGGCGAGCACCCCGGCGGAGCGCGCTGGCGCACTCAGTCGACTGGTCTCCGTTCTGGAGGGCCGCAGCGCCGAGTACGCCCTCGTCGAGACCCGGCAGACCGGCAAGCCGATCCGCCTGACCACCGAGTTCGACGTCCCCGGGTCCATCGACAACGTCGCCTTCTTCGCCGGGGCTGCGCGGCACCTCGAGGGGAAGGCCTCCGCCGAGTGGGACGGCACCCACACGTCGCTCATCCGGCGTGAGCCGATCGGGGTGGTCGGCTCCATCGCCCCATGGAACTATCCCCTGCAGATGGCCATGTGGAAGATCCTTCCCGCGATCGCCGCGGGCAACACGATCGTGCTCAAGCCCGCCGAGATCACGCCGCTCACCAGCCTGATGCTGGCCGAGGACTGCATCGCGGCCGGTATCCCTGCAGGCGTCGTGAACGTGGTCACCGGGACGGGACCGGTGGCGGGGGAGGCCCTCGTGGGGCACCCGCTGGTGTCCATGGTGTCCTTCACCGGCTCGACGCCGGTGGGCCGCCGCGTGATGGAGATCGCCACCTCCGGCGTCAAGCGGCTGCATCTCGAGCTGGGCGGCAAGGCGCCGTTCGTCGTCTTCGACGATGCCGACCTCGAGGCAGCGGCCCATGGAGCCGTCGCCGCGTCGCTCATCAACAGCGGCCAGGACTGCACGGCGGCCACCCGGGCGTACGTCCAGCGCCCGCTGTTCGAGGGCTTCGTCGCGGCCGTCGCCGACCTGTACGCCGGGATCCGACTGGGGCCCCCCGAGGATCCTGAGACCGACATGGGCCCCCTCATCTCCCGCCGCCAGCAGGAGCGGGTCGGAGCATTCGTCGATCGGGCCCGGGCTGCGGGCGGACGGGTCGTCTCGGGCGGTGCCGCGCCGGGCGGGCCGCTCGAGTCCGGGGCCTTCTATCTGCCGACCCTGGTCACCGGGCTCCCGCAGGACGCGGAGCTGGTGCAGAGCGAGGTGTTCGGCCCGGTCCTCGTCGTGCTGCCGTTCGACGACGACGACGAGGGCATCGCCCTGGCGAACGACACCCCCTACGGCCTGGCGGCGTCCGCATGGACGAGGGACATCTTCCGAGGGCTGCGAGCCCAGCGGGAGATCTCGGCGGGCTGCGTGTGGATCAACGACCACATCCCGATCGTGAGCGAGATGCCGCACGGGGGATTCAAGCAGTCAGGGTTCGGCAAGGACATGTCGACGTACTCGTTCGAGGAGTACACCAACGTGAAGCATGTCTCGATGGACATCACGGGGACGGCCCGCAAGCCCTGGCACCGAACCGTCTTCGGCGACCCCGCCGACACGTGACGACGGAGTTGAGTACGGTACGACCAACCGACCGGAGGGACACGCCATGACCACGCTTCGACCCGAGGCCATCGCCGCCATTGCCGCCACCATGGGCTCGGGGGTCTCCCGACGCCGTGTCCTCCAGGCGGCCGGGCTCGGAGGCGCGGCCATGCTCGCCGCGGCCTGTGGAACGGGTGGCGACGCGAGCGGCGATGCGACCGGTCCGGCCTCGGCATCGAGCGCGCCCGACCAGTCCGACACCGACAAGGTCGTCAACTGGTCGAACTGGCCCCTCTACATCGACATCAACGACGAGACCGGCGAGCGACCCACCCTCGAGGCCTTCCAGAAGGACACCGGCATCGCGGTGACCTACACCGAGGACGTCAACGACAACAACGAGTTCTATGCCAAGGTGCGCACCCAGCTCGAGCAGGGCCAGGACATCGGCCGCGACATCGTCGTGCTCACCGACTGGATGGCCGCGCTGTGGATCCAGAACGGGTTCGCCCAGAAGCTCGACAAGGCCGCCATGCCCAACTCGGGCAACATCATCCCGAGGCTCGCGAGCGTCAGCTTCGACCCGAACCGCGAGTTCACCCTGCCCTGGCAGTCGGGCATCGGCGGCCTCGGCTACAACAAGGCCACCCTCAAGGAGGCCCTCGCCGTCGACAAGATGACGACCCTCGACCAGCTGTTCGATCCGGCCCTCAAGGGGCGCATCACGGTGCTGTCGGAGATGCGCGACACCATGGGCTGCATCATGGCCTGGCAGGGCAACGACCCCGCCAACTTCACCGACGACCAGTTCAATGAGGGGATCGCGGCCCTCACTGAGCAGGTCGACAGCGGGCAGATCCGCCAGGTCACCGGAAACGACTACATCGCAGCGCTGGAGTCCGGCGACGTCATCGCGGTCATCGGCTGGTCGGGCGACATCTTCGCCCTGGGCGAAGACTTCGGCTTCGAGGTCCCCGAGAGCGGGGGCACCCTCTGGACGGACAACATGCTCGTCCCGGCCCTCGCCGCGCACAAGAAGAACGCCGAGATGGTCATGAACTACTACTACGACCCCGAGGTCGCAGCCCAGGTGGCGGCCTACGTCAATTACATCTGCCCGGTCGAGGGTGCGCAGGCCGCCATGGAGAAGATCGACCCCGCCCTGGCGAGCAACGAGTTCATCTTCCCGACGGCGGCGACCCTCGACCGCACGAAGGTCTTCATGGAGCTCACCCCGGAGCAGAACGAGAAGTACGAGCGCGCGTTCCAGAGCGCCATCGGCAACTGACGCGAAGACGCGACCTATCCGGAGGAGAATCCATGGCTGACTCGGCACATCCCGTGGAGGACCTCCACCTGCGCAACCTCACCAAGCGGTTCGGCGACCACGCCGCGGTCGACGACCTCACCCTGACGATCCCCGCCGGGTCCTTCTTCGCGCTCCTGGGAGCGTCGGGCTGCGGCAAGACGACCACCCTGCGCATGGTGGCCGGCCTCGAGGATCCGACCGAGGGCAGCATCCACATCGGCGACCGCGACATCACCTCGCTGCGCGCCTTCGAGCGCCCGGTCAACACGGTGTTCCAGTCGTATGCTCTCTTCCCCCACCTCGACATCTTCGAGAACGTGGCCTTCGGCCTGCGCCGGCGCGGGATCAAGGACGTGAAGCCGCAGGTCGAGCAGATGCTCGAGCTTGTCGAGCTCAGCGCCCTGGCGCGCCGCAAGCCGACGCAGCTGTCGGGTGGGCAGCAGCAGCGGGTCGCAGTGGCCCGGGCGCTCATCAACCGGCCGGACGTGCTCCTCCTCGACGAGCCGCTCGGTGCCCTCGACCTCAAGCTGCGACGGCAGATGCAGATCGAGCTGAAGCGGATCCAGACCGAGGTCGGCACCACGTTCGTGCACGTCACGCACGACCAGGAGGAGGCCATGACCATGGCCGACACCGTGGCGGTCATGAACGCGGGCCGGATCGAGCAGATGGGCCACCCCGCCGACATCTACGAGCTTCCCCGAACGGTCTTCGTGGCGAACTTCCTCGGACAGTCCAACCTCATCCAGGGCTCCGCGGACGGACGGTCGGGCGACGACGTGCTCATCTCCGCCTTCGGCGAGACCTTCCGCGTCCCGGCCAGCCGGACCTTCGCGACCGGCAGCAGCGCGGTGGTGGGCGTGCGTCCGGAGAAGATGACGATCCTCGACCTCGTCGACGCGGACAAGGTGCCCAGCGACCACAACCACCTGCAGGGGCGCGTGACCGACGTCTCCTACACGGGTGTCTCCACGCAGTACCTGGTGATGACCCCCTGGGAGCAGGAGCTGATCGTGTTCGAGCAGAACATGATCGTCGGCGACCGCTGCGAGGTGGGCGATGAGGTCGTGGTGCACTGGTCGCCGCAGCACACCTTCGGACTCGACGGCACCGCCGGCACCACGGTGGGGGTGGACCCCGAGGTGCTCGACCTCGAGGCGGCGAGCCAGGCGCTCATCAGCGACGTGTCGGGGAGCTGAGCATGGTCGCTGTGGTGCCGGGCACGACCGGCAAGGCATCGCCCCCCGCAGTGACGCAGCGGCGGTCACGCACGGGCTACCTGCTGCTCTTCCCGGGGCTTGCCTGGCTCGGGGTCTTCTTCGCCATCCCGTTCGTCACCCTGTTCTTCACCAGCCTGCAGCAGGACGTGCCCGGCAAGTCCGGCAAATACACCGCCGGCCTCCAGTTCAGCAACTACAGCGAGGCACTGGCCGAGTACTGGCCGCAGTTCCTGCGATCGTTCATCTACGCGGGCATCGCCACGCTGCTCGCGCTGATGATCGCGTACCCGCTCGCGTACTTCATCGCGTTCCGCGCAGGGCGCTGGCGGTCGCTGATGCTCGTCCTGGTGATCGCGCCCTCGTTCGCCTCCTTCCTGCTGCGGACGTACGCGTGGCGCACCATCCTCAGCGACGAGGGCCCCATCACCTCGACCCTCGACGCCCTCCACCTGCTCCCGGACGGCCGGGTGCTCAACACCGGAATCGCCGTCGTGGCCGGCCTGACGTACAACTTCCTGCCGTTCATGATCCTGCCTCTGTATGCAGCCCTCGAGAAGATCGACCCACGACTGATCGAGGCCGCGAGCGACCTCTACGCCTCGCCGCAGACGGCATTCCGCAAGGTCACGTGGCCGCTCTCGATGCCGGGCGTCGTGGCCGGCACCCTCCTGACCTTCATCCCGGCGGCCGGCGACTACATCAACGCCGAGCTGCTGGGCTCCACGAAGGACAGGATGATCGGAAACGTCATCCAGACCAACTTCATCGAGTTCCGTGACTATCCGACCGCCAGCGCCCTCTCGTTCGTCCTGATGGCGGCGATCCTCGTCCTTGTCTTCACGTACATCCGCCGAGCCGGGACGGAGGACCTCGTCTGATGCGCTGGCTTCGCAAGAACATCATCGGCATCATCGCCATCCTCGTCCTGATCTACCTGTTCATCCCGATCGCGATCATCATCGTCCTGAGCTTCAACAAGCCCGAGGGCAAGTTCAACATCAGCTGGAACGAGTTCTCGCTCGACGCGTGGACGAACCTCTGCGGGGTGCCGGGAGTCTGCTCGTCCTTCGTGACGAGCATCCAGATCGGGCTCGTCTCGACCCTGATCGCGACCCTGCTCGGCTCGATGATCGCCTTCGGCCTGGTGCGCTACCGATTCCGCGGGCGCAGCACGACGAACCTGCTCATCTTCCTGCCGATGGCCACGCCCGAGGTGGTCATGGGCGCCAGCCTGCTGGCCCTGTTCCTCAATCTGAGGTTCCCCCTGGGAATGGGCACCGTCATGGTGGCGCACATCATGTTCATCATCTCGTTCGTCGTCGTCACGGTGAAGGCGCGACTGCAGGGGCTCGACCCACGGCTTGAGGAGGCGGCGCGCGACCTCTACGCCAGTCCGAGGGCGACGTTCCGCTACGTCACCTTCCCGCTCGTCCTGCCGGGCATCCTCGGTGCGGCCCTGCTGGGCTTCTCGCTGTCATTCGATGACTTCATCATCAGCTTCTTCAACGCCGGGACGCTGGTCACCTTCCCGATCTTCATCTGGGGAGCCGCCCAGCGCGGGATCCCGGTCCAGGTGAACGCCCTCGCATCCCTGGTCTTCATCATCGCCCTGCTCATCGTCCTGGGCGCCCAGTACGCCAACCACCGCAGGCGTCGCGCCCTCGAGGCGCCCCTGCCGTCGCCGGTGCTCGTCGACCGGATGTCCCGCTCCTAGCGGGTATCCTGAAGGCTGATCGTCTCGACCCTCCTTGACTGCTCGCCGAAGGGATTGGTGGGACCGCGGAGCGCGAAGGCTCCTGTCCTCCTGCTCATCACCCATCGGAGACGCCATGCCCACCCCCCTTACGACAAGCCCCTTCGGGAACCCGCCCAGCCCGGCTGCCATCGCGGCGGTCGCTGACGCCCGGCAGCGCGTCTACTGGCTCGACCGTGCCGAGCGCCCGCCCTCCGTCGCCGAGCTGCATGGTCCCGAGCGGGCCGACCTCCTGGTGATCGGGGGAGGGTTCACCGGGCTGTGGACGGCACTGCTGGCCAAGCAGGCCGAGCCGGGCCGCGACGTCGTGCTGGTGGAGGGGGGCCGGGTCGCTGGGGGAGCCACGGGCCGGAACGGCGGGTTCGTCGCCAGCTCGCTGACGCACGGCCTGGCCAATGGGTTCGAGCGCTGGCCCGAGGACATGCCGACACTGCTGCGCCTAGGGCACGAGAACCTCGACGGGATCGCATCGACGATCAGCGAGTGGGGCATCGAGTGCGACTTCCAGCGCAGCGGAGAGCTCGACGTGGCCGTGCAGGAGTACCAGCTCGAGGGGCTGAGGCAGTCGGCCGAGCGCGCCCGCGGCGTGGGCGAGCCCGTGCGCATGCTGGACGCGGAGGAGGTCCGGTCGCGCATCGCGTCTCCGCTCATGCTGGGCGGCCTGTTCGACCCGCAGGGCGTAGCCATCGTCGATCCGGCGCGACTCGCGTGGGGGCTGCGTCGGGCATGCCTCGAGCTCGGGGTGCGGCTCTTCGAGCGGTCGCCCATCACGAGCCTCGCCGCGGACGCCGGGCAGGTGCTCGCGACGGGACGGCACGGGGCGATCCGCGCCGAGCGGGTGGCGCTGGCCACGAACGCGTACCCGCCCCTGCTGCGCAGGCTGAGCCACTACGTCGTCCCCGTGTACGACTACGTGCTCGTGTCGGAGCCGCTCACGGATGCCCAGTGGTCGTCCGTCGGCTGGCAGGGGCGTGAGGGCATCAGTGACTCCGGCAACCAGTTCCACTACTACCGCACCACGGAGGACGGACGGATCCTCTGGGGCGGCTACGACGCGGTGTACCACCCGGGAAACGGCTTCGGTCCGCAGTTCGAGAACAGCCGCGAGTCGTACGAGCGGCTGGCCGAGAACTTCCTGCAGACCTTCCCGCAGCTGAGTGGACTGCGGTTCTCCCATGCCTGGGGCGGGGCGATCGACACGTGCTCGCGCTTCACCGCCTTCTGGGGCACCGCGCACGGCGGTCGCACGGCCTACGTGACGGGCTACACCGGCCTGGGCGTCGGAGCCTCGCGATTCGGGGCCGCCACCATGCTCGACCTCCTCGACGGTCGCACGACCGTGCGCACCGAGCTGGACATGGTCCGCACGAAGCCGCTGCCCTTCCCGCCCGAGCCGGTTCGCGCATGGGGCATCCGCATGACCACGGCGTCGCTGGCCCGAGCCGACCGCACTCAGGGGCACCGCAACCTCTGGCTGCGCGGCCTCGACCGGCTTGGGCTGGGCTTCGACAGCTGAGCCTGCGCGGCCTCGGGTTTCGGATGCCGCCCGCCG
>Ga0209277_10000640_pt1 | contig 17579 bp, 13 predicted proteins | sample JI81AbrownDNA_FD_187503 | JGI IMG/M metagenome (GOLD analysis project Ga0209277, IMG submission 187503) | Wastewater effluent complex algal communities from Wisconsin, to seasonally profile nutrient transformation and Carbon sequestration -... | ecosystem: Engineered > WWTP > Effluent > Algae... | reverse complement strand
GAATCGCCCAATGCCGCCGACATGGTGGTGCCCTACCAAACGCTGACCTACGCCCCCGGCCAATGGAAGCAATTGGTGACCTACAGCGTGCTTGAAGACACCCTGCCCGAAGAGTACGAGGTGTACGGTTCGTTCTTGTCCAATCCCAGCCAAGGTCTCATCACACCACTCGCCTTCAATGCTCCCGATGGTGTGACGTATTACCCAAGCAACGGCCACGGCATCATTGACAACGACGCCATGAACTGGGGCGTGACGGTGGGGGCCACCAGTGTGCGCGAAGACGTGGGCACGGTCAGCGTGGGCGTGTACCGCAACAGTGCCGATGTGGCCGGTACCATCGAGCTCAACATCCGCACGCACCAAAGCGATGGGGCCACGGCGGGGGTGGACTACACGGCCACCGCCCTCCAAACCCTGAGCTTTGCCGTGGGCGAGACCACCAAAAACCTGCTCATCACCATTGCCGACGACAGCCTGCCCGAAGGCAACGAGAGCATTGCGGTCAACATCAGCAACCCCAGTGTCGGCTTTTTGGCATTCAGCAACTATGCCAACAAGGCCTCGACCATCACCATTGCGGACAATGAAAACAGCTACTGGAGTCTGGGCGGTCGCGCCGTATCTGAGGCCGCGGGCAGCACCATTTTCACCATCAGCCGTACCGGTTTGCTGGACACCGCCACCATCGTCTTCCACACCGCCGACGGTACGGCCACAGCCGCAAGCGACTACACCGCAGTGGACCCGATGACCCTGAGTTTTGCCGCCGGCCAAAGCAGCCAGGTGGTCACGGTGAGCATCACCGACGACGCCACGGACGAAGCGGCCGAGAACTTTGTCGGTGCCCTGCGCGACGCCAGCAGCGGTCGCATCCTCACCAGTTCGACGACTGTGGCCATCGGTGCCAGCGATCGCGTTACTTGGGCGTTGGCTACGGTGGACCTCAACACGGCCAACGCCGACATTGCACGCTACAGCATCACCCGCACCAGCGACGATCTGGCCAGCACGGACACCATTGTGTTCAACACCACGGGGGGTACGGCCACGGCGGGCAGCGACTACACGGCGGTGAGCAACCAAACGCTGACTTTTGCCGCCGGTGAGCGCATTCGCTATGTGGACGTGAGCCTGATCGCCGACACCACGGCCGAGGACCGCGAGACCATTGTCTCCACCCTCAGCAGCGCCAGTGTGGGCACCATCAGCACCGCCAGTGCCACCTACACGCTGTTCGATGAAACCCGCAGCGCTTGGCAAGTGACGACAGCTGTCTTCAACGAAGACAGCAATGCCTACGCCAATGCCCGCAGCACCGCGGGGTACAAGCCGTATTTCCAGGTGACCCGCTCGGGCAACACCAGCACGGCCGAGACGATTGTGCTCAACACCACGGGGGGCACGGCCACGGCGGGCAGCGACTACACCGCCATCAGTAACCTGACGCTGAGCTTTGCAGCCGGTGAATCCGCCAAACTGGTGGACCTGACGCTGGTCAACGACAGCGATGTCGAGATCAACGAAACAGTGGTGGCCACCCTCAGCGCCCCGTCCAATGCCGGGCAATTGGTGACGGCCACGGCCACAGCCACCATCGTCAGCAACGACGATGTGTTTGTGGGCACCAGCGGTGCCGACACCGTCAGCCACAACACCGCCGGTGTGGGGCACCTCATTCAAACCGGTGGTGGGGCCGACAGCATCACCTTGTCGTCCGCCGCTGCGGCCTTAGGCACGAAGATTGATGCCGGTGAGGGGGATGACACGGTCATTGTGCCCACAGGTGCCAATGGCGGTGCCGTTTTGGTGGCTGCAGCCAACGAGGTCTTGGGCGGTGCTGGGGTGGACACGCTGAGCTTTGCTGGCACCGGCACCACGCTGAACCTGCGCACGGTGACCGATGTCGGCAGCGCCACGGGCTTTGAGGTGGTCAACCTCACCGGCACAGGCAACAACACCTTCACCTTCGGCCTGGACGATTTGCTGGACCTGACCGACGGCAATGCCGTGGCCCGGACCCTGCGCATCGACGGCAATGCGGGCGATGTGGTCAACATTGCCGGTGCCGGTGTGACCGGCGGCACCGGGGCTTGGGTGCCAACCTTCAACACCCCGGCCAATGGCACCAGCGTGACCGATGTGACCGGCACCGCCGCCACCGCCGCCACCAGTGCGGCAGGCGACAGCGCCGCCAACGACGTGACCATTGGTGCCAACGCCTACGATGTGTACCAGTTCGCCTCGGGCAATGGCCTGATCACCCTGCTGGTGGACACCGACATCACCAAGACCTTCATCGCCTGATGAAGCTGCGCACAGACCCCGGGGCACTTTGCCCTGGGGTTTGCGCGCGGTGATTTGCCGCCCAGGCCCTGGAAACAGTGCCTGGGTTTTTTTGTTTGTGTCTGCTGTGCCCATGCCACTTGCCTCCTCTTTGGCCACCGCCTCCGCGCCCGCCTGGGTGGGGCGCGTCGACGCCCTGAACGCACAAGGCGTGGCGCTGCGCCGCGCCGGACAAGCCCAGGCGGCCTGTGCGGCCTACCGCCAAGCCCTGGCCCTGTGCCCCGAGACCGAACCGGCCCGAGCCGTGCTGTGGCGCCACTTGGCCCTGGCGCTGGGCGATTTGGGCGACTGGCCCGGCGCCTGTGAGGCGGCGCAACACGCCGCAACACTGGCCATGCAAACGCCTGCGAGCGGGGCTGCGTCCAGTCCCATAGTGCCCGCAGGGGCTGCGCCGTTGACCCAAAACCCAGCGCCAGGCTTTGCACAAAAGGTGCGGCTCGATTGGGCCCGCGCCTTGGCCTGCAGCGGCCACCCCGAACGTGCCCGCGAGCAATACCAGTTGGCCCTGCGCGCTGGGCCAGAAGGGCCGGGCCTGCCCACTGCACGCTACAGTCTGGCCCTGCTGGACTTGCTCGAAGGCGACTGGGTCAGCGGCTGGGCCGGCCTGGAGGCGCGCTGGCAGCACAGCTTGGCCCAGGGTCGCCGCCCCGACATGCAGCGCCCCTGGTGGCAGGGCGAACCGCTGGGCCAGGGTGCCAGCTTGCTCGTGATGGACGAGCAAGGTCTGGGCGACACCTTGCAATTCGTGCGCCTGCTGCCCCTGCTGCGCCAGCGCCTGCCTCAAACACCACTGCACTTGCTGTGCCGCCAAAACCTGCTGCGCTTGCTCAGGCCGTGGGCACAGCGCTGGGGCGTGCAACTGCACCACTGGGACGAAAACTGGCAAGCCCTCATCAGCCACCAGGTGATGCTGTTGTCACTTCCACACTGCTTGGGGCTGCGTCAGCCACAGCTGCGGGCCTTGACGGCGCAGTTCACACCGGGCTATCTGTCCGTGGCTTCAGGCCCGCCTTTGCGCTTGCCCTCAGGGGGCCCCTTGCGCGTGGGCTTGGTCTGGCGCGGCAACCCCGACTACGCCCTGCGCCACGCGCGCGATTTGCCCCTGAGCGCCTTGGCCAGCCTCTGCACCACCCCCGGCGTGCAGTGGCTGAACCTGCAAATGGGCGGTGCTCCAGAATGGGCCCAGACCGAGGGCTTGCCCCCGGTGCACGATGCCAGTGCACACTGGCAGGATCTGGCCGACACCGCCCACACCCTGTGCCATGCACTCGATTTGGTGCTGACGGTGGACACCGCCATGGCCCATTTGGCAGGGGCCTTGGGAGTGCCAGTGTGGCTGCTCAACCGGCACGACAGCGACTGGCGCTGGGGCAACAGCGGGCAAGACAGCGTGTGGTACCCCAGCATGCGGATTTTTCGGCAATCTCGCCCCCGCGATTGGTCGGCCCCGCTGCAAGAGGTCCAGCACGCCTTGCAAGCCTTGTTGCAACACGCGCATCACCCCTAAGGGTGCGAGAACGACCGCCCTCACGGGCAATTTTGAGCAGACGGTTTGGGTGCACGGCCTGACCGATTCCAGCGGGCAAATCCAATGCTTGCCATGCCTTCAGTCGCTCGATGTGTTCCAGCATGTGGTGCGAGTTGGGCTTCTTGGGGTCGTCTCAGAAAACGGAAAAAATCGTACGCTAAGCCGGTTGCAGCGGTCGTAGCGGCCTGAACTTGCCCGCGCCGATCTTGGCGCTGCTGCGCCATAGGTAATCGCCGGTCAAGTTGATGTGTTCCCAACCCAACGGCGACAGGTACTGCAACAGCGCGGTATCGATGGCGTGGCCGTGGCCACGCAAGGCGTTCGCGGCCCGTTCCAGGTAGACCGTGTTCCACAGCACGACGGCTGCCGTCACCAGGTTGAGGCCGCTGGCCCGGTAGCGCTGTTGCTCGAAACTGCGGTCGCGGATTTCACCAAGGCGGTTGAAGAACACGGCACGGGCCAGCGCGTTGCGGGCTTCACCCTTGTTCAGCCCAGCATGCACGCGGCGGCGCAGCTCCACGCTTTGCAGCCAGTCGAGGATGAACAGCGTGCGCTCGATGCGGCCCAGCTCGCGCAGGGCCACGGCCAGGCCGTTCTGGCGTGGGTAGCTGCTGAGTTTTCGGAGCATCAGAGAGGCCGTCACCGTGCCCTGCTTGATGGAGGTAGCCAGGCGCAGGATTTCATCCCAGTGGGCGCGAACATGCTTGATGTTGAGCGTGCCACCGATCATCGGCTTGAGCGCATCATAGGTGGCTTCACCCTTCGGGATATAAAGCTTGGTGTCGCCCAGATCGCGGATGCGCGGCGCGAAGCGAAAGCCCAACAGGTGCATCAGCGCGAAGACGTGATCGGTAAAGCCCGCCGTGTCGGTGTAATGCTCCTCGATGCGCAGATCAGATTCGTGGTACAGCAGGCCGTCGAGCACGTAGGTCGAGTCGCGCACGCCGACGTTCACGACCTTGGTGTGGAATGGCGCGTACTGGTCGGATATGTGGGTGTAGAACGTCCGCCCAGGGCTGCTGCCGTATTTCGGGTTGATGTGGCCGGTGCTCTCGGCCTTGCTGCCGGTGCGGAAGTTCTGACCGTCCGACGACGAGGTGGTGCCGTCGCCCCAATGCTCGGCGAAGGGATGGCGGAATTGCGCGTTGACCAGATCGGCCAGTGCCGCCCCATAGGTTTCGTCGCGGATGTGCCAGGCTTGCAGCCAAGCGAGCTTGGCATAGGTCGTGCCAGGGCACGACTCGGCCATCTTGGTCAGGCCCAGGTTGATCGCATCGGCTAGGATCGTGGTCAGCAGCAGGTTCTTGTCCTTGGCTAGGTCGCCCGATTTCAGGTGCGCGAAGTGCCGGGTGAAGCCCGTCCATTCGTCCACTTCCAGCAGCAGTTCGGTGATCTTGACGTGGGGCAGGATCGTCGCCGTCTGGTCGATCAACGCCTGCGCGGTGTCGGGCACCGCCGCATCGAGCGGTGTGATCTTCAGGCCGGACTCGGTGATGATGGCGTCCGGTAGCGCGTTGGCCAGTGCCATGCGGTTGACGGCGGCAAGCTGCGTTTCCAGCAGCGTCAGCCGGTCATGCAGGTACTGGTCGCAATCGGTGGCCACGGCCAGCGGCAATTCGCTGGCTTGCTTGAGGCTGGCGAACTTTGCGGGCGGCACCAGGTAGTCCTCGAAGTCCTTGAACTGGCGCGATCCTTGCACCCAGATGTCGCCGGAGCGCAGTGCATTCTTCATCTCCGACAGCGCGCACAGCTCGTAATAGCGCCGGTCGATGCCGGTATCGGTCATCACCAGCTTCTGCCAGCGCGGCTTGATGAAGTCGGTCGGCGCATCGGCGGGCACCTTGCGGGCGTTGTCGCTGTTCATGCCGCGCAGCACCTCGATGGCGTCGAGTACGTCCTTGGCGGCGGGCGCGGCCCGCAGCTTTAGCACGTCCAAGAATTCCGGAGCGTAGCGGCGCAGCGTGGCGTAGCTCTCGCCGATGCGGTGCAGAAAATCGAAGTCTTCCGGCTGCGCGAGCTTTTGCGCCTCTGTGACGCTCTCGGCGAAGGCATCCCAGGACATGACCGCCTCGATGGCGGCGAACGGGTCGCGTCCGGCTTGCTTGGCCTCGATCAGTGCCTGGCCGATGCGCCCGAACAGCCGCACCTTGGCGTTGATCGCCTTGCCGGATGCCTGAAATTGCTGCTGATGCTTGTTCTTGGCAGCGTTGAACAGCTTGCCCAGGATACGATCGTGCAGGTCGATGATTTCGTCGGTGACGGTGGCCATGCCCTCGATGGCGAGCGCCACCAGAGTCGCGTAGCGCCGCTGTGGCTCGAACTTGGCCAGGTCGGCGGGCGTCATCTGGCCACCCTCGCGGGCGATCTTCAGCAGCCGATTCTGATGCACCAGCTGCTCGATGCCGGTCGGCAGGTCGAGTGCCTGCCACGCCTTGAGACGTTCGATGTGTTCCAGCATGTGCCGCGAATTCGGCTTGACCGGTGACTGGCGCAGCCAGGCCAGCCAGGTCGTCTTGCCGTTGTCCCTGCGCTTGAGCAGATCGTCGAGGCGGCGGCGATGCGCGTCCGACAGTGGTTCGGCTAGGGCATGGTAGATGCGCCGGTTGGCGCGAGTGATCGCCTCGGCGCAGAGGCGCTCGATAACATCCAGCGTCGGCAAGATGACGTGGCGGTGCCGCAGTGCGTCGAAGATGTTGCTGGCCAGCACGATGCCCTTATCGGTCTGCATGGCCAATTCGGTCGTGGCATGGACGGCCTGCCGATAGTGCGCCAGACTGAACGGTTCCATGCCCAGGTATGCCCGCAGTTCGAGCAGGTGTTCGCGCCGCGTTTCCTCCCGCTCGGCATACTGCGGCCAGCACGCTGGATCAAGGCGCAATTGCCGCCCGATCCAATGCAGCAGGGGCGGCGGCACCGCAACGTCTGGCAGCAGTCCCTGGCCGGGGAAGCGCAGCAAGCACAGCTGTACCGCGACGCCCAGGCGGTTGGCGTCGCCACGCCGCTGGCGGATCAGCGACAGGTCGGGCTCGCTGAAGGTGTAGTGCCGGATGAGTTCGTCTTCGGCGTCGGGCAACGCCAGCAGGCTTTCGCGCTCAGCGGCGGACAGGATCGAACGGCGGGGCATGTGGGTTCCTTCTTCTTGAAAACGTTCGTTTGTGACAAGCCCACCAAGGCAATCGGCATGGCACGGAAAATCAATGCGTTGTAGTTCTCGAAAATAGTTCTTGAAATTTTATTCTTGATTGCATACACTCTCAACGAGTTTCGATAAGAAAGGATGCCCATGCGACCGTCCGCTGTGCTAGACATGAAGCGAATTGCAGTGCGTGAAGCGGTAGGCCGCTTTCGCACGGCCAACCCGCGCGTCTTCGGCTCGGTGCTTCATGGCACTGACCAGGACGGCAGCGACATTGATCTGTTGGTCGATGCGTTGCCCGGTGCGACCCTGTTCGACCTGGGTGGCCTGCAAGACGAGTTGGAATCACTGCTTGGCCTCCACGTCGATCTGCTGACACCCGGCGACCTGCCGCCAAAATTCCGGGCCAGGGTACTCGCGGAGGCCCAGCCAGTATGAGCGAGCATCGTCTCCCCGATTACCTCGACCACATGCAGCAGGCCGCAACCGATGCGTGCAGTTTTGTAGAAGGCTTGGCCAAAGAGGATTTTCTAGAGGACAAGAGAACCCAGCAGGCGGTCATCATGAACCTCATCATCATCGGCGAGGCCGTCACGAAGGTGATGGACGGCTATGCCGAGTTCGCGCAGGCACACGGGCAAGTGCCGTGGCGCAATATGCGCGGCATGCGCAACCGCATCGCCCACGGCTACTTCGACATCAACCTTGATGTGGTGTGGGACACAGTGCAGATCGCACTGCCCGAGTTGCTCAAGCAACTGCCTGCCGTGCGCCAGGATGCCGAGAACGGTAGCTGAACATAGTCTCCAATAAAGCCCACATCATGAGCCGCAGTCGCCGCAAAACCCCCATCCTCGGACACACGCCTTGTCGCAGTGAGCGCGAGGACAAAAAGCTCTGGCACCAGCGTTGGAGAACCCGTGAACGCGTTGCACTGGCCAGCGCATCGCCGGACGCACTGAGCGCCCATCTACCTTTGTTGGAAAACCAAGTCAGCAGCGTTTGGTCAATGGGCAAAGATGGCCGCTCCTACTGGCCTACCAAGCGCCAGGCCGCCACTGCGGATCGTATTGCCAGCTATAAGGGTCGCAATCCGCAGGAACGCGCTTCACTCAAACAGCGCCTGATGCGCAAGTGGATGGGCAAATGAAAAAGGACGACCAAGACCGGATCGACACTTTCATGAGTGCATACCGCCGAGGAGACATGTTTACCCAGGCGCGTCTGCTGCATGAAGAATGGGAGCTGATGGTCGCCATCTGGAGCCTCAGTCCGATTCGGCATTTGATCGTGGGCTTGGCGCTCGCTTTTGCGTTTCAACTGTTGCGTGAGGCCACAGGCGGGCCACCGTTACTGGATGTCGTTGGATTGATGGCGCTTATCTGGTATGGCGGCAAAACAATCTTTGAGACATTGTGCCAATCATGTTGATTGGGTACGCGCGTGTTTCGACGCAAGATCAAAATCTTGAATTGCAATGCGAAGCCTTGACCAGAGCCGGATGCAAGAAGGTTTTTGAGGACAAGGTGAGCGGCACACGAGCGGATCGGCCAGGCTTGGCCAAGACACTCGAAATGCTGCGTGAGGGCGATACCCTGGTTGTCTGGAAGCTCGACCGGTTGGGCCGATCAGTCAAACAACTGGTCGATCTGGTCGGCGAGTTGCACAAGCAAGGTGTCCAGTTCAGGAGCCTCACCGATTCCATCGACACCGGCACACCATCAGGCCGCTTCTTTTTCCACGTTATGGCAAGTCTCGCCGAGATGGAGCGAGAGCTGACCGTCGAGCGCACCCGCGCCGGGCTGGAAGTCGCCCGGCAGCTCGGTCGCAAGGGTGGCCGCAAGCCGAAGATGACCGACAGCAAAATCGAGTCGGCCAAGAGGCTGCTCGCCAGTGGTGTGCCGCCCAAGGACGTGGCCAAGAACCTCGGCGTGTCCATTCCAACGCTATACCGCTGGGTGCCAGCGTCAGCGCACGCTTAGCGTACGATTTTTTCCGTTTTCTGAGACGACCCCTGCTACGCATGTGGGATAAACGGCAAATTGGATATCGGGCGATGGGCTATCGGCTTCAGAAGTTAGCCAATCAATAGGATCAGAACTCGAATTTTTGTTCTATGCATATAAGATAACTTAAATTATCTTAGGTCTAGATTTCTGTGACAAAAACACTTACCATTGAGCCCATGAACGCAAACCCGCATGGAATAAGGCTCTCCAAAGCATCCACCCAAGCCCGCACCCAGTTTGTTCGGCGCCTGGGCCGGCACCATTTCTCGCACCTGCGAGCGATTGCCGAGGGCCTGGACGTCGTCGACAGCGCCAAGCGCTACCTGGGCGTGGAACATGGCCACCAGGCCAAAACCGCCCACCAGCAGACGGTCGACGCTATCCGCGCCGTGGCACGCCGCCACAACGAATCGGCCTGGCGTCTGATCGGTCTGGTCATCCATGTGCAGCTCAATGCCAGCCACCCCAGCCTGGACGACTTCATTGCCGAACGCGGTCTGGACGGCTGGCGCGAATCCGAAATTGCCGAGATGTATGCCGAGGCCTACCCCCCGACAGGCAAATCCGACTACAAAGCCAATCGGCGATCCAAGCTGCGGGAACGCCAGCTGCAGCTCCTCAAAAGGCTGGAGCAACTCGCCGCCGAAACCCCCTCCCCCACCGATCTGGTGTCCGGATGGTTCGACGAAGTCATCGCCCAAAAGTTGCTGAACGCCGGCATGCTGACCCTGTCCGATCTGAACCAAAAGATCGGCACCGGCGGCCGCTGGTACCGCGGTATGCCGGCCGTCGGCGAGCACAAAGCCCGGCGCATTGCCGCCCACCTGGCCACCCTGCTGCCCCGCCATATCGCACCGCCCAAACCAGTCCTGGCGCTGGCCACCTCCCCTTCCCTGTTTGCCGCCCTGCCCGGTGGCACCACCGGCCTCATTTCAGGCACTTCCGCCCTCCTCCACCCTGCCCCCGCAGACGGCACCGAAAGCCGGCTGCTGAACGCCCGCAACGACCAGGAGGCGGTGGAAGCCTGGATCCATGCCCGCGCTGGCGCCCTGCCCACCGCCACGGTCTACCGGCGCGAGGCCCACCGCCTGATGTTGTGGCTGCAGTACGAACGCTGGGGCAAGACCCTCGCCCAGATGCAGATCGAGGACTGCCGCGACTACATGGCCTTCCTGCAGAACATTCCCGCCAAATGGATCTCTCGCACCCGTGCCGCACCAGGACAACCTGGCTGGGCACCCTTTCGCGGTCCGTTAAGCCACAAGAGCCAGCGCCAGACCGTGGTCATCATCGCCAGCCTCTTCACCTGGCTCCAATCCGCCCAGTACCTACTGCAGAACCCCTGGCCCCTGATTAATCAGAAAACTGGCGACGATCGGGCAGAACAGATGATGGACACCAAGGCGCTGAGCGAAGCGGCCTACCAGGAGGTCATTGCGTACGTTCTGGGGCAACCACCCTCCCCTTCACGCAGCCGGATTTTATTCATCCTGCGGTTTGTGGAGTCCGTGGGTTTACGTTCAGCCGAGCTCATTGGCGGCAAGTTGGGCGATCTGCGCCTAGAGCCCGAAGGCTGGATGATGCAGGTTCATGGCAAGGGTTCGAAGAACCGGATTGCGGCCATTCCGGGGCAGGCCTTTGACGCACTGCAAGATTATCTGGAAGCGCGCCATCTCGGTGGAATTGAGACGGCTCCGCCGACCGCTCCTTTGCTGGCCAGTGCGCTCGACCCGATGGAGCCGGTAGGCTACCAGGCGCTTTATGAGCATGTGAAGGGTTGGATCGCCAAGGCGGTGGCTGCGTCTGCCCTACCCTCCAACGAACGATCCAGACTGGCCGGAGCAACGACCCACTGGTTGCGGCATACGTTTGGCACCCGGGCCGTCGCCCGGGAGGTGCCGCTGGATGTGATCCAGGCCCAGATGGGGCATGCGTCGATCCAGACGACGATGGGTATCTACGGTAGAGCGCCCATGAAGCGTCGGGCTGAGGAGCTCGCGAAGGCGTTTGGTTAGCTATGAAATGCGAATTCGGGTGTTTGACGGTCAAACACCCGAATTGTTCAATTAATTGCTTCAGAAAGTGGCACTCAAGAGCCCTGTACATTCTCACATATAGGCGGTACCACACTACGTTACCAGGAAGTCCTTTACCAGCGATATGAGCGCCTTTTGCCTGTCAGGAGACAGCACGCCAGCCTCAAATTCCAAGACGCCCCTCCCCTTTGCGTCACTTCGAAACAACGCGGCTCTTTTTCCCTGCACCTTGATCTCAATCTCTGTTTTTTCTGCAGAGGCAACTTTTCCAATCAGTCGCTCGAAGATTTCAATTGGGGAGAGCCCCCCTTTTTTCAACGATATCTCTTTTGCGATTGCCAATACACCATCTGGATCTTTTTGAAGCGCGTCCTTTAGAGATTTAGACCAACGAACCTGAAGATCTAGCGGTGTTGCAAAAGCGTCAACAACCACTTTGGGAAGCTTTGCGAGGTCAACTGATCGGGATGCATCCGCTAAATTGACGTTAAGCGATTCGGACAACTTACGCAAACTTGGATAGAGACCCTTTGTTAGAGCATCCTGATACATCCTCCCCTGCTCCCATGCGCTTAGGCTTTTGCGTGCCCTATTCTCACGGTCCATTTCCTCGAAGAGCTCTAGGTCCGTCATCGATTCTTCAATCACAGCATTTACGGACAACCCGAGTAACAGACAGGCCTGATGTCTACGATGGCCGAAGACGATTTCGTAGCGTGTTTGACCGTCAAACACTCCCGCCCCTCGAACTTTAATTGGCTGCACATTACCGCCAGCAGCCTCTATATCGGCCTTGAGTTCTTCGAATTCAACAGTCGAAAACTCTGCCTCGATTCGATTTGCCCATTGGCTGCGTTTAACTAGATTTGGGTCCAACTTCCTCACCAAGGTAGCTCCGGCAAATTTTGCAATCTCTTTGTTGGCATCCTCCAATTTAGCAATGGAATCGGCCAACGCCTTAACAACCTCATCCTTACCGGTAATCGAATTCATAAACGCACCTGCGCCAGTGAACGGCTTCACCGAGTCCCTGGCGGGCAGAGTTGCAGCAGGCTCTTTGGAAGCGGGGGAGGGTGTTTGACCGTCAAACACCTTGGATTTGGGTTGAAACCCAGCTAGGCTAATACCGGACGTCTTTTCGGAAATCTTCTTGACCATGCGTGGCTCCGTTAAGCAACAAGGTGGCGGCGCCATGAAGCGCGAATAATCTCTTCCATCAGCTCAGACACCCGGTCATAAGCATCACGGGCTCGCTTGTATGTCTTTTGGCTTCCCTCATATCGAGCAACATCAAAGACAGTTCCGAATTCAGCAGAACTCGAACTCGCCACAGTAGTTCGCGGGATTTCTGCGGGCAAAACCTTGCCTTCATAGGTCTTGTTAATCCAGTCACGAACGGTCGCAACTGTGGTGTCCTGGTTATCAACCCGTGTGAGCAAAACCCGGACGAAATCGAAACTCTTGGTGACTCCGCGTTGCTCGACAAGTTGCGCGGCCAAATCGGAAAACAGGCGCCAGAACTGAGCAGCTGATGCCGCATCTAGTGCGTTTGGAGGCAGTGGCATCAATATTCCATCACTGGCCATCAGCGCATTGATCGTCACATAGGACAGGGCTGGGGGAGTATCAATGATGATCACATCGTATTTATCACGAACATCGTCCAGGGCCAAATTAAGCACATTCCAGAACTCGAAGTCGTCTTCTCGCATTTGCCGAGCTGGCAAACCGAACTCTGCAGCAAAGAGGAGGGGAGCGGCGCAAACCAGATCAAGTCCGTGCCAGTAGGTACTTTGAATCGCTGGCTCGATGCTGGTTTCCTGTCCAAGACAAACTGGCAAAATGGTCTGGCTTTCGTCTACTTCAGTATCAGGCAAGATCCCAAACAATGTCGTCAAGGAACCTTGAGGATCACAGTCCAGTACAAGCACCTTGTGCCCCTTTAGTGTGAGACCTTGGGCAAGTGTCATTGCCGTCGTCGTTTTGCCAACGCCGCCTTTGAAATTGGCAACCGAAATACATACTGCCTCAGCACCTGCGGGACGCAAAGCTTTGGCCCTGTATTCTTGGATCCAAGGCATGGCCTCTTCGAGAGTGAAGGTGCGGCGATTGCCGCTCGCATTTATAGTCCCTCCAGGCAGATCACCCTTTGACAATCTGTAGACAACTTGGCTGCGATCGACATCGCATAGAGCGGCCAGTTCCGTCGTATTGAAGTTCGGCGCCGTCTTCCGGTTTTCCGGAGCCAGCAGTGCTCCTCGAACTGCATTCATCATGTACCCTGCCTTGTCCGCTTGGGTCATCACGTCAGCGAGGCTCTCCGGTTCCAGCGTTAGTTCTTGAACAATGGCCATAATTAGTAGTTAGATGGTAAAAAGTTGAATAGTTGCGATTGTGCTATGTTTCTCCAGCTTGATCAACAAAATGCGGTGCTGCTGAATAAAACGCTGCCGCTGTAGAGCCCTTTGGCATCAAATGCCTTCGCATTTTGGACGTTTTTAAACAAGGCCCATGGGTTTTATTCAATTTCTTTCAAAACCTTTAACTACCTTTAATACCTTTACATACTAAAAATCCTAATGGGGACAATAAGTTACAGGCAAATAGGTGAGGGCCAACAGGGGCATATGTGAGCCCCAACAGGGGCCAAGCGGAGAGTTTTCAGGGTTGAATGTGAGATAAATTAGGGCCCTGCGTGAGTGGATTTGGGGCTCTTCGAATCGCAGTATTTCCCCTTCCGTAATACCCCGTATCCACTCACATATTCAATGATTCAAGCAAAGGAACACGCTTAACGCCAAGACCGATGTGGATTGCTACCAGCCACTTGCCGGGGGCTGCATTCATATGGTCCATTCACCAAATGATACGTGAGACCGAACGTGCAATATGTTCATATGTGAGAAAGCTTGGTGTCGGATGTATCAGATACGTGAGAACTTTCGGGGGTCTAGGTGTGTGAGATTCTAGTCTTTGAAATTTTCACAAATCCAGCTATCATTGGCCATGACCGACCAAGCCAGTTTGTTTCTGCCAGACGAGGGGGACGACTTCCTACTAAAGCACGTCAACGCAGTTGCGCTGATGCCTGTTCAGGGCGGGCGGAAAATTTCATTACTTGGACGCAAGCTCTTTAACGTCCTGCTTCACAAAGCCCAGGAAGAAGGCGATCAGGATGAGTATCACGCTAGGCTACATGAAGTAGTGGACGCAGCCGACTACAACAGCAAAGACACGGCACCTCTTAAAAAGACTCTGCGTGAGTTGCTGTCAACAACCGTAGAGTGGCAAAGCCCATCGACCGGTGAGATCGAAACTTGGGACGCATGTAACCTTTTAAGCGGCGCAGGTATTACCAAGGACAAGAAAACCGGAGCCGTAACAATTCGGTGGCGGTATGACTCCCGTGTGAGATCTCAGCTCATGAGCCCCGATCGCTACGCACGCCTTTCGTTAGAAGCAATCACGCAACTGAACAGCCACAGTGCCATGGCTTTATACGAAATCTGTGCACGATACGTTGACAACCCTGGTCACAAAACTGCTCGCCAGCATTGGCGTTGGTGGAAGCCTGTCTTAACAGGCTATATAGGTGACGAATCGAAAGCCGATTACCGGTACTTCAAAAGAGATGTCCTAACCAAGGCGATCGCTGAAATAAACGAACGAACAAATCTTCAGGTCGCGGGTCCAATCGAATACAAAGAGCGCGATAACAAAACGATCGCCGAAATTCAGTTTGAAGTGCGATTAAAGGGAAGATCCAAGGAGCGAGAAAACAAAACTCCGCTGACGCAAATTGCTATTGCTGATCTCCCAGTTATTGGCAGGGCGATCAATGCAGGTGTGAAACAACAGGACGCCGAGAATTTACTGCGAAAGCATGGACCCACACCTGTTTCTGCCGCAGTGAATGATTTGGAGCAACGACTTCAAATGCCCGCGGAAACAATCGGTCCAGTCATGAATCCAGGGAGTTGGCTTAGAGCCAACGTTGAACGCCGTGCTCGTGAAGCGGAACTTCGAAATGGTAGCGACGGCAAAAAATTTACCTCGGAGGAGCTTAAGAAGCATCGAGCAAGCTGGACCGACGAATGGTTACGGCGTAGGAAAGACGGGTTTAGAACCGACTTCCAAGAACTTCCGAGCGGCAAACAAGAAGAGATACTGTCCAGATTTAAAGGAGAGCTGCAGAAGTCGTCACAGCCACAAATCCTCAAGCGATTTGAGCAGTCGGGATGGGATCACAGAATGGTCAGAGAAACCTTCGTCAAATACCTCGGGCTCACCTTTTTAGGAACTGACTGGGATAAGCCTTCTGCTGAAGACATCCTGAATATGGCCGCAGAAATTGATCTATCTAGAAACTGATTCAGTCTGACGGCCAAAAGCGGTCTCGGGCTGCTGGCTCGAAAGTACAACTCTGACAGAGACTGTTTCTTGCGATCTGTTAACGTAGTTAATTGTTGCGATGGCAGGTTCACAATTCCCATTGCCGTTGTTCTTCTTCAGGACCAATCACAGACATGCGGCTCCCAGTCACCGCTTGGTGGGTTACACAAAATCAGTTTTCCAAGTAAAATACAAAAATGCCAATTAACTTGGAAAACTTTGAAATCGATCCTGATGCAGCGCGCCAGTACATCGATGCCAGGGCCGTTTTTGTGGAGCTTGAGCGCACCCAGAAAAATGCGCTTCAGGTGCGTGGCGGGATGGTCTGGAAGACCGTCAACGGGCAAGACTATCTCATCCGCACCAGCACAACTGGTGGGCAAAAGAGTTTGGGCAGGCGATCACCTGAGACCGAGGCCATGCACCACAGTTTCATCGAAAAAAAACAATCTGTGGAAGAGCGGGTCAGCAGCTTGAAGGCCACCGTCGTCAGACACCAGCGCATGAACCGGGCCTTGCGTGTGGGTCGGATGCCCACCATTGCCGTGGCCATTCTGGGCCGGCTGGCGAATGCGGGCTTGGATGACTATTTCAGGGTGGTGGGTACCCACTCACTGTATGCCTACGAGGCGGCAGCTGGAGTGAGCTTCGCGGCAGAGATCACCTCGACCCGCGACATTGATCTCCTGTGGGATACCCGCAAGCGCGTGACCTTCACGCAAAAGCTCATGCAAGATTCGCCATCTATGCTGGCTGCTTTGCAAAAGGTAGACAAGACATTCCAGGTGATTGAGGACCAAAAATACACCGCCATCAACCAAGACGGTTTTGAGGTGGACATCATTCGCCGATTTGCAACGGAAGGTGATCCCCATCCCATTCGCTTGAGTGACGCCGAAGACGACTTTTGGGTGGTGCAAGCCAAGCGTGCCGGTGACTTGATGAATGCGCCTGAATTCACCGAAATCGTCGTGGCAGAAAGCGGAGCCATGGCCAGAATGACCACAATCCACCCTTCAGTATTTGTCAGCTTTAAGCGCTGGATGGCCAAAGAGCCAGATCGCGATCCGATAAAACGGCGACGTGATGCTTTGCAGGCGGACGCGGTGGAATGGGTACTCCATGAGCGACTACCGCATTTGCTTGCCAAGGCATAGATCGATGTCATCGACACGTTCGGCGCATATGTTTAAAAAATCCAAACTTTCAAACATATTCCAAAATCATGTTGATGCGAACGTATGGTGAATCTCGCTCTGATCGGTGTGCCAATTGAAGCCGCCTCTGAATTAGCGTGCCACGCCAGTAATGCCACCACAAACATTTACAGCGCACAGGAACTGGCGCGCAAGATCAAAGCGGTTCGGTATGAAGAGGAGGGCGCTCGCATGAAATTACTCACCAGTCGCATGACCTGGCTGCAGTGGATCAAAGAGGAGGAAGGGCGCTTTGCGGATACGCAGCACCCTGGACCGAAGAAGTACCCCTGCTTTGGGTACATGGAACTGGTCAGCTGGGGGCAGGAAACATTGCGGCCGATCTATCTCTATCAGCACGATCTGGAATCCATGGCTATCGACCTGATTACGGCGCAGAGGTCATAGTCAGCCCATGGGTTCCATCAAGCAGCCCTGGGCCACAGTAAACATGACAGAGGCGTATCCGTGAAAGGCGCGCTACCCGACTTTGATGCTTTGCCTAATCAGATTGCCGGATACCGGTCATTGGCGGGCACCTGCAGTGTGCCCAAGGCGGGCGCTCCCTCTAGAGCAGACCGGACGTTCAAATTCGCTCAGAAAAACAAACAGCAGTCGGATCGTCTCCGCAAAATGTTCACAGAACGATCTGTTCCAATACTGGATTGCTGCCCGGTCGCGTACGACTGGTTATGGGTAGTCCATCCAGATGCCAATCAGCAGGCGATCGTGAACTTCAGCATTGCCCGCGAAAGCTGTCGTTCGCCTGCACCTGCCGGTTCAAGATATGCTCGTAATTGTTGGCCTAAGGATCATGTCCAAAACTCAGTTTGAGAAGCTGTCATAAGCGAATATTTCTCGTCTGATGAAGCGTCAACGCCAATCGACTCCAATTTCGCCAGCATGCGACTGCTTTTCACCTGTTTGGCAGCCCAT
>Ga0209277_10000638_pt1 | contig 17594 bp, 8 predicted proteins | sample JI81AbrownDNA_FD_187503 | JGI IMG/M metagenome (GOLD analysis project Ga0209277, IMG submission 187503) | Wastewater effluent complex algal communities from Wisconsin, to seasonally profile nutrient transformation and Carbon sequestration -... | ecosystem: Engineered > WWTP > Effluent > Algae... | reverse complement strand
CGAAGCCGTCCATCTCGGCCATCGGAATCTGGCTGGTGATTTCGGTCCAGCCGGGTTGCGGGCTGTCGGTGCCGGTCACGCGGCCGCGGCGGCCGGAGAGCTCGGCGCTGATGCCGCCAAAGTGCTCGTCGGCGATGCGCACGGTGAGGGTGATCAGCGGTTCCAGCACGATCGGCCGGGCGTCCTGAACGGCTTCCTGAACGGCGTGGCGGGCGGCGGTGACGAAGGAGATTTCGTTGGAATCGACGGCGTGATGCTTGCCGTCGAAAACCGTCACCTTCAGATCCTGCAGCGGAAAACCGGCCATGACGCCTTCGGCGATGGCCTGACGCACGCCCTTTTCGACGGCCGGCATGAAGTTGAAGGGGATCGTGCCGCCCTTCACCTCGTCGGCCAGGGCGAGGCCGGAGCCCCGTTCCAGGGTTTCGACGCGCAGCGCGACTTCGCCAAACTGGCCGGCGCCGCCGCTCTGCTTTTTGTGGCGGTAACGGGCTTCGGCGCTGCCGGCGATGGTTTCGCGGTAAGGAATTGCCGGCGGGCGGGTGTCGAGGCTGAGGTTCCAGCGGGTTTTGAGTGCGTCGAGGGCGACCTTGAGGTGCACTTCGCCAAGGCCGCGGAGCACGGTTTCCTTGGCCTGGGCGTCGTGTTCGACGGTGAGGCAGGGGTCTTCGTCGAGGAGACGGTGGAGGGCCTCGGAGAGCTTTTGTTCGTCGCCGTGCTTTTCGGGCAGCAGGGCGAGACCGAAGACGGCCTGCGGGTAGCCGGGGGGCACCAGGTGGAAGTGGTCCTCGTCGTGGGAGTCGTGGAGCACGGCGTCGCGGTGGATGTCATCGACCCGCGCCACGGCGCAGATGTCGCCGGGAATGCCGATGTTGATCTCGGTCTGGTTCTTGCCCTGCACGCGCAGCAGGTGGCCGACCTTGAAGGGCTTGCGGGCGTCGCCGATGAAAATCTGGCTGTTGGGCGTGACGCTGCCCTGGTGGATGCGGAACAGGCCGAGCTTGCCGCGGAAGGGGTCGTTGCTGACCTGGAAGACGTGGGCGATGACGTGCTTGTCGGCGTCGGTGGTGGCCGTGACCGCTTCGGCCGCGGGGCCTTCGCCCTTGAGAAACTGCGGCGGGTTGCCCTCGGTCGGGTCGGGCAGCAGGCGGCCCATGATGTCGAGCAGCTCGGTGATGCCGGCGCCGCTGCGGGCCGAGGTGAAGCACACGGGGATCAGGTGGCCTTCGCGCAGGGCCTGTTCAAAGGGATCGTGGAGCTGTTCGGGCTGGAGGGATTCGCCCTGCTCGAGATAGAGCGCCATGAGTTCTTCGTCCACTTCGACGACCTGGTCGACGATGCGGTCGTGGGCGGCGCGCACGCTGGAAAAGGCCGCGGCGGCGGCGTAGTCGGGCTTGAAGAAGCAGTCGATCACGCCGGCGCCGCCGGCGGTGGGCAGGTTGATCGGCAGGCATTCCTTGCCGAAGCTGGCGGTGATGCGTTCCATCAGGGCGGCAAAATCCACGCCCGGCGCGTCGATGCGATTGACGACGAGCATGCGGCACTTGCCGGCCGCGGCGTCCATGGCCTTGCGGGTGACGGTTTCGACGCCGGCCGCGGCGTTGATGACGACGACGGCGGTTTCGACCGCGGGCAGCGTGGCCAGCGCGCGGCCGAGAAAGTCGGGCAGGCCCGGGGTGTCGAGAACATTGACCCAGTGCTCGGCCCATTCGAGGTGGGCGAGGGCGCTGTTGAGGGAGTGACCGAAGGCTTTTTCCTGGGGGTCGTAGTCGCTGACGGTGTCGCCTTTTTCAACCGAACCGGCTGCTCCGATGGCGCCGGCGGTGGCGAGGAGTTTTTCCAGCAGGGTGGTTTTGCCGCTGCCGGACTGGCCCAGCAGGCTGAGGTTGCGGATGTCGCTGACCGAGGTGGGTGTCATGCTTGCTCCCTGTACTGTTTTATTGTCAAAGCCGAAAAACGGGATGGAGCAAAGTATCTGCCTGTGATTCCGCGAGAACAACGATCCAGGTCAACAAAGGCGCGCCGCCCGCTACCACTCCAGCCCGCGGCGCACCGGCGGAGCGGTGCCGGTGCCGCCGAGAAGGGGCAGGAGCTGCTGCAGGGCGTCGTTTTCGGTGCGGTAGCTGGCGTGGGGGACGAGGTGGGACCACAGGCCGGTGCGCTCCATCACGTCGATGACCTGCTTCTTGAGGCCGCAGCAGGCGAGCAGCCGGCCGTCGGCTTCAAGCTGGCGGTTGATGCGGCGCAGCGCGTCGATGCCGCTGGCGTCGATGGCGTTGATGCCGGCGCAGGAGAGCAGCAGGCTGCGGGTTTGCGGGTGGTTCCGGAAGGTGGTCAGCACGGCGTCTTCGAAGGTGGCCGCGTTGACAAAATGCAGCGGACCGTCGAAGCGCAGGATGGACAGCTGCGGGTGGGCCGGGGCCAGCCCGAAGCGTTCGGCGTCACGCCAGGTGCCGTCCGGGTGGCGGCCGAGCACGGCGACGCGGGGTTTCATGCTGCGATAGATCAGCAACGCCAGCGACAGCAGCAGGCCGGCGAGGATGCCGATCTCGACCCGTGGGGCAAAGGCCAGCGTGGCCACGAAGCACACGCTGCCGGCGAGGCCGTCGTCGCGGCCGCTGCGCCAGGCGTCGCGCAGCGGGTGCACCGACAGCAGGCCGGCAACCGTGACCAGGATGACTGCGGCCAGCACCGGGCGCGGGATGTGGGCGATCGGGCCTGGCACGGCAAGGAGCGCGGCCAGCACCACCAGCGCGCCCACCACCGAGGCCAGCCCGGTGCGGGCGCGGGCATTGAGCAGAAAGGCCGAGCGCCCGAAGGAGCCGCTCACCGGGTAGGCCTGACAGACGGCGGCGGTGAGCTTGGCGAGACCCTGGCCGATGAGTTCCTGGTTGCCGTTCCAGCGCTGGCCGGTGCGCGCCGAGGCGAGCTTGCAGCTCGACATGGCCTCGATGAAGCTGACCAGCGCCAGCACGAAGGCCGCGGGCAGCAGGTCGGTGGTCTGGGCCCAGTCGGCGCGGGGCAGGGCAAACGCGAAGACCTGTTCCGGCAGCGCGCCGACCACCCGTCCGCCGTCGGCCTCGAAGCCTGTCAGCCAGGCCACGCCGCTGAGCGCCGCGACGACGATCAGCACGCCTGGCCAGCGCGGCAGGTAGCGGCGCTGGGCGACGAGCAGCACGATGGCGGCGGCGCCGAGTGCAGCAGAGGGCAGGTGGATGTCCGGCAGCGCGAGGGCCAGGTCGACGATCGCCTCGGCGAACGGGCGCTGGCCCGCTGCGCCCACGCCGAGCAGGGTGGGCAACTGGGCGGCGCAGATCAGCAGCGAGCAGGCGTTGATGAAGCCGTGCAGCACCGGGTGCGAAAGCAGGTCGGCAAAATGGGCCAGACGCAACGCGCCAAAGGCCACCTGCAGGATGCCGGCCAGCAGCGCGAGCTGCACGGCCAGCATCAGCCAGGTTTCGGAGCCGGGCAGGGCCAGGGGTGACAGGGCGCTGGCCGTGAGCAGGCTGGTGAGGGCCACCGGGCCGGTATTGAGCTGTGCCGACGAGCCCCACAGGGCGCCGACGATGCTCGGCAAGAGCGACGCGTAGAGCCCCACGTAGGCGGGCAGGCCGGCGAGCTGGGCGTAGGCGAGGGCTTGCGGAACAGCGACCAGCGCCACCGTGAGGCCGGCCAGCAGGTCGGTGCGCAAGGCGGCTGCGTCGAGCTGGCGGCGCCAGGCAAGGAAGGGCAGCAGGCGGGGTAGCAGCTGGCGCAAGGCGGGCGTAAGAGCAGGCGGCATCTGGGGGCGTCGGGGCGGGTGACGGGCACGTGGCGGGAAGTTTAGCCCGGCTGCGCCGGCTCATGGCGGGCGGGGCGGGATTTGAAACCTGTCGCATAGGTCCAACTATTTCACGCCCGGCGGGCGTCTAAACTAAAGAAGCCGCCTGCGGCGTCGATAAATTGCCAAGCTGTGTCTTCGCGCAAAAAGTCTGTTTTTTCTGCAGTTTTACCTACCGAACTCCTTACTGGTGACTTTCGAATTTTTCATTTTCGCTTGCGACGGCTCGCCGGCCGGCTGGTGTGCGGCGGCGGTCGTGCTCCGGAATGCCGGGAGGCGAGCATGAACCTCCGGATTGCGCGTGTTGTTCTTGTGTATGCGGTGTTTGCCTCAGGCTGGATCCTGTTTTCGGACAGCCTGGTGAATGTGTGGCTGTCCGATCCGGATGCCATTGCGGCTGCCAGTACCCTGAAGGGCTGGGTTTTTGTTGCGGTTACGTCCTTGCTGCTGTGGGTCCTGCTGCGCCGCCAGTTGCCTGGCGGCACCCCGGCGCCCTCCGCGCGCCGGGGTGCCGGGGTGCGTGCCCTGGTGCTGCCTTTTGTATTGTTCGCGCTGGGTGTGGGTGCGCTGGGGTATGGCAGCGCGGTATTTACGCTACGCGAACGCAATACCCAGGAGTATCGACGCCTGGAGGCGATTGCCGACCTGAAATCCGGCCAGCTCTCCCAGTGGCTTGATGAAAGGCGGGCCGGTGCCCGCGCGGTAGCCGGCAATTCTGGCCTCTCCGCCCTGCATGAGAAGTGGCGGCGGGAGCACGACGAGGAGGCCCGGGCCGGCGTGCTTGCGGCCCTTGATTCCATGCGCAGCGCCTACCACTACGGCCGGGTGGCGCTGGTGGACGGCGAGGGGCAGCAACTGCTGACAACGGGCGAGAGTTTCGTGCCGGGCCCCATCCTGATGGACGCGGTTCGCCGCGCCCTCAAGGGTGGGCAGGTGGTGGAAACGAGTTTTTACCGGGATGTCGCCAGCCGCCTGAGCGACCCGGTGCACCTCGATTTCGTGGTGCCGATGGCAACCCGGCCGGGTGTGCCGCCACTGGTCCTGGTGCTGCAGGTCGATCCGGCCCGGTCGCTGTTCGATTACCTCAATACCTGGCCGGTGCCCAGCCGCACGGCCGAAACCCTGTTGTTCCGGCGCGATGGCAACGACCTGCTGTTCATCTCGCCGCTGCGCCACCGGCCCGGCCCGCCGCTCAGCGAGCGCATTCCGCTCAGTCGTCGCGACTTGTTCAGCGTGATGCTTGCCGAGCACCCGGAGCGGGTTGGCCGCGCCTTTGAGGCCCTGGATTACCGTGGTTTGTCCATCGTCGGTGCGGGGCGGCAGATTCCCGGCACCGACTGGCTGATGGTGGTCAAGATCGACCAGGACGAAATCCGCGAGGCGTCCCGCGGGTTGATCTTGTGGATCATCCTGGCCTCGGGTTTTGCGTTGTTCGCGTTTTGCGTTGCGGGGGGGCTGATCATGATGCGCCGCGAACTGGCGCAGGCTCGGCGGCGCGAGGAGGCCCAGGGCAGGCAACTGCGTGAGCTGCAACTGCTCGATGCGATTGCGGACGGTTCGACCGATTCGATCTTCGTGAAGGACGTGGACGGGCAGTACCTTTTCGTGAGCCGTGAAGTCTCGCGCCTGAGCGGAAGAAGCGCCGAGGAACTGCTTGGCCGCGACGACGCGCACTTGTTTGCACCGGACGAGGCGGCCCATGCCCGCCGGAACGACCAGGCCGTGATGGCCGCCAATGCCGTCATGACCTTCGAGGAGCTGCTGAAAACCCCTGGCGGGCTCCGCACCTTCAGTGTCACCAAGGGGCCGCTGCACGGGCCCGACGGAAAGGTGACGGGCGTCTTCGGTATCGCCCGCGACGTTACGGCCTTGCGCCGCGACGAGGAGGCGCTGCGCGAGCGCGAGGAAATCTACAGCGCCATCGTCAATCAGGCGAGGGACGGAATTGTCCTGCTCGACATGCAAAGCTGGTGTTTCACGGAGTTCAACGATGCGGCCTGCCACAGCCTGGGCTACTCCCGCGAAGAGTTCGGCCGCCTGACCGTGCACGACATCCAGGGCGGGCTCGCGGCTGAAGAACTCGAAGCGCTGCTGCGCAGCGTCGAAACCCGGGGCGAGGCGCGCAACTTCGACAGTATCCATCGGCGCGCGGATGGTTCCCTGCGCCATGTGGAGCTGAGTTACCGGGCCATCGAGATCCGCGGGCGCAGCTATCTGGCGGGTATATGGCGTGATATCGATGACAAGCGCCGCGCAGCCGAGCAGTTGCTCAAGCTGTCGCTGGCGGTGGAGCAGAGCCCGGTGAGCGTCATCATCACGAATACCGGAGGGATGATCGAATACGTCAACCGCGCCTTCGTCGAGCGCAGCGGCTACCCCGTCGAAGAAGTCGTCGGCAAGCAGGCGGGCTTTCTCAGATCGGGCCAGACGCCGGAGAGCACCTACCAGGCGCTGTGGGCAGCCCTCAAGGCCGGCGAGGCCTGGGAGGGCGAATTCATCAACCGGCGGCGGGACGGGGGGCTGATGGTGGAGTTCTCGCGCATTTGCCCCATCGTTCAGCCCGACGGGCGTGTTTCCCACTATCTGAGCGTCCAGGAGGACATCACCGAACGCAAGCAGGTGGACGCCGAGCTGGCGCGCTACCGGGATCAGCTGGAACAGCGCGTGGCCGAGCGGACCGGCCAGCTCGAGCAGGCCAACCTGGTGTTGTCCCAGCGCTCGGTCGAGCTGGAAGTCGCCAAGGAGCAATCCGACGCGGCCAGCCGGGCGAAGAGTGCCTTCCTCGCCAACATGAGCCATGAGATCCGCACGCCGATGAATGTCATCGTCGGCATGATCCACCTGCTGCGGCGCAGCGTGGCGGACGAGGAAGCCCAGGGGCGCCTCCAGAAGGCGAGCGACGCGGCCGGGCACCTGTTGACGATCATTAACGACATTCTCGACCTCTCGAAGATCGAGGCCGGCAAGCTGACCCTCGACGAGGTGAATTTCCAGCTCGAGGACGTGGTCCGCAAAGCCTGCGCGCTGGTCGCCGACCGGGCCTGCCAGAAAGGCCTGGAGGTGGTTGTCGATGTGGATGAAGTGCCCGACCTGCTGTGTGGCGATGCGACCCGCCTTGGCCAGATGTTTGTCAATTACCTGGGCAACGCGGTCAAGTTCACCGATGCCGGCGTGATTCTGCTGCGCGCCCGCACCGAAGACGAAAATGCCGATTCCGTCATGCTGCGCTTCGAGGTGATCGACACCGGTATCGGTATCGACGAGGACACCCGGGCCCGGCTCTTCGTGCCCTTCGAGCAGGCCGACAGCTCGACCACCCGCCGCTTTGGCGGCACCGGCCTTGGTCTTGCGATCACCAGCCACCTGGCCCGCCTGATGGGGGGGGAGGCCGGCGTCGATAGCGAACCGGGCCGGGGCAGCAACTTCTGGCTGACCGTGCGCCTGGCAAGGGGCGCGGATGGCGCGGGGCGCACCCAGCCCCTGCCGGCCCTGCATGTGCTGCTGGTGGATGATGCCTCGGCCGCCCGCCAGGCCGTGGGTGCCATGCTCACCACCCTCGGCGTACGCGTCGTGAGCTGTGAATCGGGCTCCGCCGCGCTGGTCGAGGTGAAAAGCGCCGAGCAGAACGGCGACCCCTTCGACGTTGTGCTGCTGGATGCCGGCATGGCGGTCATGGATGGCGTGCAGACGGCAGAGCGTCTCGGCCAGCTCGGCTTGATGGCCCCGCCCCGCTGGATTCTCCTGACCTCCGGCGACGATCAGCGGCAGCGCCAGCGCGCACAGCAACACGGCGCAGCCGGGGTGCTGGCCAAGCCGGTGATCCTGTCGAGCCTGGGCGCTGTGCTCAAGGCGTGCCTGAACAGCGCGGAGGTGCCGGCAGCGTCCGCCATCCTCGAGCTGCCTGGCGAAGCCGCGCTGGCCCGGGAACACCGGGACGCCCGCATACTTCTCGTTGAAGACAGCCCGGTCAATCAGGAGGTAGCCCTCTCCTTGCTGGAAGGCGTAGGCTTGAAGGTGGATCTCGCCGAGAACGGGGCAAAGGCTGTCGAGGCGCTCGGCGAGCCCGGCCCGGGTGGTGAGAGCCCTTACGATCTGATCCTGATGGACATGCAGATGCCCGTGATGGACGGCCTCGAGGCCACGTGCGAGATTCGCCGCCGGGGGCATGCGCGGGTATCCATTATTGCCATGACTGCCAATGCTTTTGGCGAAGACCGACAACGCTGCCTGGAGGCTGGAATGAACGATCATGTACCCAAGCCGGTCGATCCGGCGATGCTCTACTCCAAGATGCTGCAATGGCTGCCGCAGGCCGAGACCCCGGCGGGTGCCGAGCCGGCGCCTCGCGCCGAAGCGGTCCAGGTTGCGGCGCCTGACATCCGTACGCAGCTCGACCAGATACCGGGGCTGGATGTGGCTTACGGGCTCAAGAACCTGCGCGGGCGGATTCCCAATTACCTGCGCCTCTTGCGCAAATATGCCGAAGGCCACGCCGGCGACGTCGATCGCATTCGTGCCGAACGGGCCGCCGGCAACATGCCGGAGCTGCGCCGCCTGGCCCATTCCCTCAAGGGAGTGTCGGGCATGATCGGCGCGGTCGGGATTCAGGCTGCGGCGGTCGAATTCGAGGCGGCGATCCTCGGGGAGCTCGATGCGGCCACCGTCGACACGCGCCTCGAGGCCGTGGCCGGGGCCTTGGCCGCCACCGTGGCGGCCATCCTGCAGTTGCCCGAAGAGGCCCGGCCGGTGGAAGACCCGGCGCCTGACATGCAGCGTGTGGCCGAACTGTTTGGCCGGCTCGAAACCATGCTTGCCGAGGGCGACGTGACCGTGATGAGTGTGGCCCGCGAATCGGGCGGGCTGCTCCGGGCCGGCCTGGGTGCCGACGCCGCGCGTTTCGAGCGGGCCCTCGATGACTATGACTTTTCCAACGCCCTGGCGCTGCTGCGTAACCACCGGCCCTGATTGACCCGGCAGGGCTTCTGGCGGATGCTGACCGGCCGATTTCGTCCGCATCCGCAACACAGAGCCATGTCGCACCCCACGCCTCCCGCTTCAGCCGGCATCCCGGCGCCCTCCCGGCCTCCGGCCGCCTCATTCTGGCCGTTGATCCTCGCCGCCTCCGCGGTGCTGATGGTCACTGTCGGCGTGCGCCTGTCGCTGGGCCTGTATGTCTCGCCGATGAACACCGCCACCGGCATCGGCATTGCCGGCATCAGCTTCGCGATGGCGGTGTCGCAGTTTGTATGGGGCGCCTCCCAGCCGATTTTCGGGGCCGTGGCCGACCGCTACGGGCCGGCTGGGTCGCTCTTCGGCGGCGCGCTGTTGATGGCGCTCGGGCTGGCGCTCACGCCTTTTGCCACCAGCGAATTCACGCTCACGCTGTGCCTTGGCATCATGGTTGCAGCCGGCGCGGGCGCGGGCAGCTTCTCGATCTTGCTGGGTGCCGTGTCGCAACGCCTGCCGGCCGACAAGCGGGCCTTTGCGTCGGGCTTCATCAATGCCGGCGGCTCCTTCGGGCAATTCGTGTTTGCGCCGCTGTCCCAGTTCATGATCGGCGCCTATGGCTGGATGACGGCCCTGTTCGGCCTGGCGGTCATGACGCTGCTGACGATTCCGCTTTCGTGGCCGCTGCGCCACAAGGCCGAGCACCCGGCGGGCGGCGCGGCGGTCAGCGTTGGAATGGGCGAGCAGCTGCGCATCGCCCTGAAGGATCGCAGCTACTGGTGTCTGCACGCCGGCTTTTTCACCTGCGGCTTTCACATCGCCTTCCTGGTCACCCACCTGCCAGGGGCGGTGGATTTGTGCGGCCTGCCCGCCAGCGTGTCGGCCATGTCGCTGGCTCTGATCGGCCTTGCCAACATCGTCGGCAGCATCAGCGCCGGGGTCCTGAGCCAGCGCTACCGCATGAAATGGCTGCTGTTCTGGATGTACGGCTCGCGGGCGGTGCTGGTGGGCATCTACCTCGTTGCCCCGAAAACCGATCTCACCTTCTACGCCTTCTCCATCGGGCTCGGCCTCACCTGGCTGGCCACCGTGCCGCCCACGGCCGGGCTGGTCGGCAAGCTGTTCGGCTTGCGTTACCTGGGCACCCTGTTCGGCCTCACGCTGCTGTCGCACCAGACCGGCGCATTTTTTGGCGCCTGGCTGGGCGGGCTGGCGCTGGTGGAGTTCGGCAACTACGACTGGATGTGGTACGCCGACATTGCGCTGGCCGCCGCGGCGGCGCTGGTAAACCTGCCGATCCGCGAAGCGCCGCTGCGCCCCGCGGCAGCCTGTGGGGCGCGCTGAGGCCGCGTTGGCGGTTTCTCCAGCATCCATGCAGATCAGGTACGGCTACAGGTTGGCGAAGAGATTTTGTATCTGATCGCGCTTCACCTGCATGTGCGGCATAGGTTTGCTGTAAGCAGTAGCAATGTCATCAATCTATGCAATCGAGGCGAGGGCATCCAAGGGCATTAAGAATGAATAGCCCTTGGATGCTGTACGTCGATGCCGTCACCTGGGGCTCTCTGGCGATTGTTTACTTGAGTGGAATTCTGGTGAAGTCGGTCCGCTCCACAATCAAGCCTTCACTACTTAACCCTTCATGATTTTGTAGCGAGTATTTCACGATGACGCCTCCCGAGGCGTAAAGGCGATCGCTGAAAAACGTGCTTTTTGCAAGCTGGGTTGCGCCGCCAGTTTCGTTGATTCCAACTGAGAGGAGTAGCGGCCTTCCGGATGTTCCGGATGGAGTCGAAGCCCTGACCAGAATCTCGGCACTGAGGAGAATGCCCATTCTAGATTCGGTCTTGCCATCAGCTGCGCCTATTAGTTGCGTGTAAAAGGTGTCAAATCTTGATTGTGAGCTCTCGATGCTGCCCGAGCAGGTCGTGCCTTGGGTGCGACTGCGTAGCTCTTCACGTATTGCTTGCGCAGCGTCGAGGGCCTCAAGGAAACCGCTCTTCTGGCTGTCGGTAGAGACCAGACTCTGTAGAACGCGATCCTTCAGGCTCTTGCCTTTCAGGCAGATGCGTACCGCGGTGACGAGATCGTCATCGGTCATCGTCGGAGTTTCCGTGTGGATGGTTCTGTCGACCCGGAAGATCTTGCTGATGTCCACAACCGACTTGACGATCGTTGCTGCCGCGACCATTGGGGCGTTTTCTGCGCTGGGCAAGGCCCCCGTGCCGGGCGCGGGTTTTTGTTGTTTTGCCGGCGTTTCCTGTTTGGTCGCAGCAGTTGCGCAGGTGTTGGTAGCAGAGTTTGCTTTTTCCAGCTCCGCTTTCAGGTAGTCGAGTTCTTTCTTGGCGACACGGTAGCGAAGGGCCATGTCTGGAACGTTATAGCTCATCGGAATGACTATGACTTCGTCCTGTGTCCCGGCTGCTTTGGCTATTTCGCAGATACGTTCGGCCGCACGAACGACGGCATTGAAGCTTTCTGACTTGGCTGCGAAGGGGTAGTAGCTTGATGCAGCGGTACTGATCGCCCCGTCTTTTCCGCCAGGAATGCCGGGGTACTTCGCGTTGAGGAGATTACTTTCAGCGGTGATTTTTTCTGTTTCGGCAGTGAGTAATGCTGCTTCGTCGCGGAGTTTCTGGGCCTTGGCGGCTATATCCTTGTCAGTGATGGTCTCCTCTGCCTGTGCCGGATGAAAGAACAGGGTTGCCCCACCGCAGAGTGTCAGGGCTGCGGTGATGATGGCTGCAGTTGTCTTCATGATGAATGCCTTTCTTTGTAGAGGCAGCGTCGCAGGGACGTCAGATAGACCTTGCCCAGCGCGTAATAAGTTCGGCCACCCGACTCGAAATTCGTGTGCCTCGATTTACTTCGCCGAGCTGGGACGGGGCTAAGGTTTCATCATTGGTATGAATGCCGACCACCATTTTCATTTCACTTCCCGGAATGTCCATCCAAACAGGAGCGCCGCTTTGTCCAGGCATGGTGTCGACCTTGTACCAGAGAGAATCGGGATCAATCCTTACGATGGCTTCGGAATGCTGCATTGGATGTTCTGGGCTGTCCTGCGGGTAGCCGCATATCGTGACCCGATCGCCTTGCCTCGCATGCGCGCCTGAAACGTCGTAGGCGAACCAGCCAAGGTTGTCGATTGCTTTGGGTAGCACGATGCCCCCGATGTCGTCTTCGGGGCGCTGTCGTGATCTCCATTGATCCGTTACAAGGATTCTCTGTGCCGTTAGGGGCGGAACCAGGTCTTTGCCGTCCATGCAGCCTGGTCTGACAGATATAGCTTTGGCATAGCCACCCAAGGCGTCGGGATTGAAAAGATTGTGGGCCGCCGTGATGACCAACCGCGAGTAGGCGAGCCAGCCTGTTCCGATGTATTCCGCACCGTTTTGAGCGACCAGTCGCAGGCGACAGACGGCACACCACGGATAGGTGTTGAAGTTGCGGTGATCCACCTTCACACGGTCGTCGTCCCCAATGGGAGATAGAAGTTGGTCTGCCTTGTTTGCGACTGTTGTTCCCGGCGCGCCCGTTCCCGGTTGGGAAACATGACCAGGAGACGGGGTCTCTTCGCCGGTCTCCACGTTGTAGTCAAAATAATTCAATGTGTTCGTCATGATGGTTTCCTTCGGTGAGCTGCCGTGGGATGCCGTGGTATGCCGATTCGAGGAGAGTTGAAGCTACGCGCCACCTCCTTTTGGAATTATTCGGAATGAGTTGAATGACAGGGTGATGGCTACTACTCTTGATTTAGTTAATCCTAGGTTTTAGTGGTGGGGACGCTTGCTTGAGCGTTGCAGGGAAATTGACTAGGGCTCGCATCATGTCCGAGGCTAAGCTGGCACTAGGGGAGCGTAAAAACCCTACTTCCGGGGCGTGCGTCACATTCTCAACGCATAGCCTAAATGAGCGGGATAGGCTGAGTTTTTGGGCTGATATCGTTTGCTCCCAGCTCATCCGGGCCGAAATTCGCTCTTCCCAGGCAGGGCGGCGCGGTTTTCATGGCAGTCTGGACCTGGTGAGAGCCGGAGGCATGGATGTCTGTCATATTTCCGCGGCTGCGCAGCAGGTGGTGCGCACCCCGGCTCTGCTGCAGCGGATGGAGGAGCCGGTGTGCGTGATTGCGCTTCAGGTCACGGGGGAGGCGCGGATTTCGCAGAATGGCCGCTGCGCAGTGCTTCAGCCGGGCGATATGACGCTATTCAGCAATTTCCGCCCGTATGAGCTTTGTTTTGATCAGGAGTTTGAGCAACGCGTCTTCATCATTCCGCAGTCTCTATGCCAGGGCGTTGTCCGTGATATGGATGCGCTTGCTGCGGTTACGCTTCATCGAACTCATCCGGGTAATCGGATTCTGGGTGCCTATGCTGAAGCGCTTGTCGAGGTGCCAGGTGTTCCCGAATCACAGGCGTCCCAACTGCGGGAGGGCATGTTACAAACCCTGTCGGCTGTTCTTGACGGAGCGGTCGGGCTAGAGAAATCGAGGTATCGCCCCATGAGGCGTTACCACCTTGCGCGTATCCAGGCATTCATTCGCGACAACCTGGCTGATCCGCGCCTTGGCGCCGAGTGGATGTCGGCGGCCTTGCAGCTTTCGCCGTCACACATCCATCGCATTTTCGAGGGGCAGGCGCAGACACTTTCGGCCACGATCTGGCAACAGCGTCTGGAGGCGTGCCGCCGGGATCTGGCGAGGCCCGAATTGCTGTGCATCGATGTGGGCGAGATCGGCTATCGCTGGGGGTTTAGCGATCTGGCTCACTTTTCCCGCCGCTTTCGACAGGCGTTTGGTGTCAGCCCCAGAGCATGGAGGCACGCTCAGTTAGGTTCTCTTTCTGCAGGTTGTGTCAGTGCTGAAGACGAGAGCCCATGATTACTTCTCCAGCACGTAGCTGCCCGGTGCGTCGGCACTGGCCGGGTAGGTCGTGGCGCCCGGCGACGGGGGGGCGACGGGCCGGCCGGAGTGCGCGGCCAGCCAGGCCGTCCATTCCGGCCACCACGATCCTTCATGGCGGGGGGCGATGGCGAGCCATTCTTCGGGAGGCACGTAGTTGCCGCCGGCCGGGCGTTGCAGAGCCTGGTAATGGCGGTGCGGCCGGCCGGGTTCGCTGACGATGCCGGCGTTGTGGCCGCCGCTGGTGAGAACGAAGTGCACTTCGCCGGTGACGAGGTAGTGCAGCTTGTACACCGAGCGCCAGGGGGCCACGTGGTCGGTGAGCGTGGCCACGCAGAAGCTCGGGGTGTGGATGTCGGTGAGCGACACCGGTTTGCCGGCAACGCGGTAGCGCCCTTCGCTGAGGGCGTCGTTGAGGAAGAGCTGGCGCAGGTACTGGCTGTGCATGCGGGCCGGCATGCGGGTGGTGTCGGCGTTCCAGGCCATCAGGTCGTTCATCGGGGCGCGCTCGCCCATCAGGTATTCGCCCACCATGCGCGACCACATCAGGTCGTAGGAGCGCAGGAGCTGGAAGGCGCCGGCCATTTGCCCGGCGGTGAGATAGCCGGTTTCCTCCATTTGCGCTTCCAGCAGGCTGACCTCGCCTTCGTCGATGAACAGCGCCAGTTCGCCCGGTTCGGTGAAATCGGTCTGGGCGCAGAACAGGCTCATGGAGGCCAGGCGCGGGTCGTCGTTGCGGGCCATGGCGGCATTGGCGATGGCGAGCAGGGTGCCACCCAGGCAGTAGCCGGTGGCGTGCACCTTGCGGCCGGGCACGATGGCGTTGATGGCGTCGAGCGCGGCGAAAAAGCCGAGCTGGAGGTAGTCGTCCATGCCGAGGGTGGCTTCGTCGCGGCCGGGGTTCTTCCATGAGATGCAGAACACCGTGTAGCCCTGGCCGACCAGGTATCTGATCAACGAGTTGTGGGGCGACAGATCGAGGATGTAGTACTTCATGATCCACGCCGGCACGATCAGGACCGGCTCGGGGCGCACTTTTGCGGTGGTCGGCGCGTACTGGATCAGTTCCATCAGGCGGGTTTTGAGGACCACCTTGCCCGGTGTGATCGCCACGTCGCGGCCGACCACGAATTCTTCTGCGCCGGCCGGCGGGCTGCCGCTGGCGAGGCCGGCGATGTCGTGGGCGGCGTTGCTCATGCCCTTCAGCAGATTGAGTCCGCCGGCGGCCAGGGTGCGTTGCAGCACGACCGGGTTGGTCGGCAGGTAGTTGCCGGGCGAGAGCACGTCGAGCAGTTGCCGGGCCGCGAACGAAACCACCTGCTCGTGGTGGGCGGATACGCCGGAGATGCCGGTGGTGGCGGCCTGCCACCATTCCTCGGTAAGCAGGAAGGATTGGTGCATCAGGTTGAAGGGCCAGCGCTTCCATTCGTCCGCGGCAAAGCGTTTGTCGTGGGCGGCGGGTTCGATGCACTGGTGCGCGGGGCAGTCCGGCCTGGAAAGGGCGAGTGTGCCGGCGTATTCGGCGATGCGGCGGGCCTGATCCTGGGCGAGCCTGGCGAGTTCGAGCTGCTTGCCTGGCGAGCCGGCGAGATGGCCGGCCCAGTCCACCGTGGCGAGCAGCAGCGAGACCGGCGACACCGACATCGTGGCGCGCGCGACGGCGGCCTGGAAGCGCACGTCGAGGGGGTTGCGAGGCCGCGGGATCTCGGTGGTTGCGGCAGGGGCCGGCGACGCCGATGGGCGCGCGGGAGCGACCGGGCTGGCGGGCGTGAGGGCGGTGGTGGGGGCTGTTTTTGCCCCGGGTTTGCGCGTGCTCATGTGCTGTTTCTCCTTAGCGGGATGTTGCGTGGCGGGTCAGCCCTGCATCGTGCCGATGGTGCGGCGCAGGCGTTGGTGGGCAAGGGCGAAGAAGGCCGCGCCGATCGCGGCTACCATCAGGAACTGGGGCCACACCACGCCGAGGCCGGCGTTGCGGAACAGCACCGCCTGGGCCAGGCCGACGTAATGGGTGGTGGGGGCGAAGGACATCAGCCAGCGCACCAGGTCGGGCATGCTTTCGCGGGGGGTGAGGGCACCCGAGAGAATCTGCAGCGGCAAGAGCACGAGGATGGACATCAGCCCGAACTGCGGCATGTTGCGCGCGAGGGTGCCCATGTAGATGCCGATCGAGGCGGCTGCGAAGAGGTAGAGCAGGGTGCCCAGCCCGAACAGCACGGCCGAGCCGTCCACCGTGACGCCGAGCGCGCCCTTGACCATGAACTGCAGTGACAGGGACGAGGCGATCAGCACCACCACGCCCATCGACCACACCTTGGAGAGCATGATTTCCAGCGGCGTGACCGGCATCACCAGCAGGTGTTCGATGGTGGCGTGCTCGCGCTCGCGAATCAGCGCCGCGCCGGTGAGCAGGATGCCCAGCTGGGTGACGTTGTTGATGAGGGCGGTGATGGCGGCAAACCACGAGGCGTTGAGGTTGGGGTTGAACAGGCTGCGCGGTACCAGGGTGACTGGCGCCGGTGCGGCGGCCCGGTAGTGGGCGGCAAAGGCGCGAATCTCGTCGTTGATGATGCTCTGGATGTAGCCGGTGCCGGTTTGCGCCTGGCTCTGGCGGGTGGCGTCCACGTTGAGCTGGATGGAGGGCGCGCGGCCGGCCAGCACGTCGCGCTGGAAGTTGGGCGGAATGTCGAGCACGAAGGTGTGGAGGCCGGCGTCCATGCCCTTGTCCATGTCGGCCAGGCCCACGTGCACCGGCGGGATGAACTGGGGCGGCTGCAGCGCGTCGAGAATGCGGCCGGACAACTGCGAGCGGTCTTCGTCCACCACCGCAATCGAGGCCCGATGCAGGCTTTCGGGCTTGGAATGGGCGTCGGAATAAATCGCCACGCTGAACATGAAGATGATCAGGAACAGCATCGTCGGGTCGCCCAGCAGGCTGTGAAACTCCTTGATGCCCAGGTGCCAGGTGTTGTGGAGGTGACTGCTGTGCCGGCCCATGATCGATCCTTTTTCAGCGCGCCTGCTTTTTGAGCAGCGCCGCCGAGGCCAGGGTGAGGAGCGGAATGGCGATCACGAGTGGAATGAACGCGTTGCCCAGGTCGGCAAAGCCCAGCGCCTTGGAGAAGCTGCCGCGGCAGATCGTGAGGAAGTGGGTGGTCGGGTAGGCCATGCCGACCCAGGCGCCGACGCCTTCCAGCGACGACACCGGGTCGAGCATGCCGGAAAACTGGATCGCCGGCAGCAGCGTGCCGATCGAGGTGCCGACCATTGCGGCAACCTGGCTTTCGGTCACGGTCGACATCAGCAGCCCGAGCCCGGTGGTGGCGGTGACGTACAGCAGCGCGCCGAGGCACAGGGCCGCGAGGCTGCCCTTGAAGGGCACGTCGAACAGCGTGATCGCAAGCACGAAGAGCAGCACGAAGTTGAGCAGCGACAAGCCGATGTAGGGCAACTGCTTGCCAAGCAGGAATTCAAGCTTGGTGACCGGCGTGGTGTAAACATTGAGGATGGAGCCCATCTCCTTTTCGCGGACCACCCCCAGCGCGGTGAGCATGGCCGGAATGAACACCAGCAGCATGGGGATGACCGCCGGAACCATCGCCACGAGGCTGCGCATTTCGGGGTTGTAGCGGTAGCGCACGGCGACGTCGCCGAGGCCGGCGCTGCGGCTGCCGGTGGCAGCGGCGACGCCTTCGGCCAGGGTTTGTGCGTGCAGGCCCATCACGTAGCCGCGGGCCACTTCGGCGCGCATGGGCATGGCGCCGTCGAGCCACACGCCGATTTCGGGCAGCGCGCCGCGGGCGAGGTCGCGACCGAAGCCGTGGGGAATCTCCAGGGCCATCGCCAGTTCGCCGGCGCGCATGCGCTGGTCGATGTCGGCGTGGCTTTGCAGCGGGGCTTGTTCCGAAAAGTAGCGCGAGCCGCTGATGC